>Ga0326728_10014863_pt1 | contig 16370 bp, 16 predicted proteins | sample MB3enrmetagenome_FD_207602 | JGI IMG/M metagenome (GOLD analysis project Ga0326728, IMG submission 207602) | Lab enriched peat soil microbial communities from McLean, Ithaca, NY, United States - MB31MN | ecosystem: Environmental > Terrestrial > Soil > Wetlands > Peat | place: USA: New York...
GGGAAAAATTATTGACTTTTTCCTGGCACTTTGATAAAGAACTACCGACCCAATCTTCACCGCAAAACGGAGGACGCTATGACAACGACCGGGCAAACTTCGGGGACGCGTCTGCGCGCGGCAAGTCTCGCGCTGGCGGTAGCGGTCATGCTTGCGCTGGCGGTCGCGGCGCAAGGGCAGACTTTCAAGGTGCTGTATAACTTTGAGGGTTCGGACGGAGCATATCCTTTGGGCGGTTTGGTCCAGGACGCGAAGGGCAATCTTTATGGGACCACCTCCGCGGGCGGCTCTCATTACGCCGGAGCGGTGTTCGAGGTGCCTACTACCGGCGGGGAAAAGGTGCTCTACAGCTTCTGGTGTCAGGGGCGCGACGGCGGATCGCCCTACGGCGGTTTGCTGCAGGACGCGAAGGGTAACCTGTACGGCACAACCTACTACTGCGGCGTTGACTACTACGGAGTGGTGTTCAAGTTGGTGGCTAAGAGCGGCGAGGAGCAGGCGCTCTACGGCTTCTCCGGGGGAGCGGATGGCGAATATCCCTATGCCGGTTTGGTGCAGGACGCGGCGGGCAACCTATACGGTACTACGGGCTATGGCGGCACTTCCAACGACGGAACGGTGTTCAAGCTGAGTAAGGCCGGCAACGAGACGGTGCTTTACAGCTTCACCGGGAGCACGGGGGAATATCCCTTGGGAGGTCTGGTGGCCGGCAAGGGTTTCGATGACCTTTTCGGCACCACCGAAGAGGGCGGCAAGTACGGCTACGGAACGGTGTTCAAGGTGGCCAGCAAGACGGGCAAGGAGACGGTGCTGCACAGCTTCGAGTACAACGGCTCGGACGGCGCGTATCCCGGCTACGGATATTTGGTGCAAGACCCGCAGGGCAACTTTTATGGCACAACGGAGGTTGGCGGCCCTTCCGGCGCCGGCACGGTCTTCAAGATGACTTCTAGCGGCACGGAGACGGTGCTTTACAGCTTTAGCGGGGGAGCAGACGGAGGATATCCGTTTGCAGGTGTGATTCTGGACAAGAACGGCAACCTGTATGGCACCACCTACGAGGGTGGCGATCTCAAGTGCGGCAACGTCTACGGCTGTGGAACGGTGTTCATGCTGGATACGAGCGGCAAGGAGACTGTGCTGCATAGCTTTAAGGACTCGGACGGGGCATATCCCTACGCGGGTTTGATCCGGGACGCGAAGGGCAACCTTTATGGTACTACCTACGCGGGCGGCCACGACTACGGAGTGGTGTTCAAGCTGACCCCTTGACGAAATTCGAAACTCGAAATTGGAAATTGGAAACTCGCCCAGTCAAGTTCGCGTCGCGCGGGAGGCCCGTGGTGGCCGGTGCCACCGATGCTCGGTTTGACTCCATTGCTAGGCTACAATCTAGCTTCGCGGTCATGCTAGGTGTCGCCAGCAGGAGGAATTTAGGAACAGGAGGCATTGATGAAACGGTCTTCGCGTCGGTCAAGGACAACTCACAAGTTCTCTGAATCATTGGAACAACGCCTCAACTTATATGCGCTGGCGGCGAGCGCCGCCGGAGTAGGCATGCTGGTCTTGGCGCAACCGGCCCAGGCCAAGATCGTTTACACACCCACCCACCGCGTCATCGGAAAAGACGGTCACTTCAACCTCGACGTCAACCGCGATGGAATCACCGACTTCACTCTTGTCAACTCGTACCGCTCCGGTACGTGCTGCTCCCTCTCGGACGTCCTTAAGGTGAATCCGGTGGTGGGCAACGGGGTTGAGGGGAAACCAGGAGGTGGCTCCTTTGCTTACGCACTTAATCGTGGGGCGCAGATCGGCCCGACGCGCCCCTTCGCCGGCAAATTAATGGCCGCCCGTGCGTGCGACAAGACCTCGTGCTCTATGTTCTACGGGAGTTCGGGTAGTTGGATCAACGCCACCAACAAATACCTTGGACTGAAGTTCCAAATTCATGGGAAGACCCACTATGGCTGGGCGCGGCTCAGCACTCAGAACGCCGAGAACGAAGAGGTCGTTATTGCCACACTGACAGGCTACGCTTATGAGACGGTACCGGATAAGCCCATCGTTGCCGGTAAGACAAGCGGCCCTGATGAGGAGAGCTCCTCCGGCCCAGCGGACCCCGCCGTTTTCAACGCACCTGCTCCCGAACCGGCCACGCTGGGCTTGCTGGCGATGGGATGGCCCGAACTATCCGTCTGGCGGCGCAAGGAGTCCGCAGGCGCGGCGCAGTAGCAGAAGCGCCAAGCGGGATTCGGGGTTCGGGATTCGCAGAGAAAGACTGGGGTGCGGGGATCTGTTCTGCGAACCCCGAACCCCGAAATCCCGAACCCCGCTTGCAGCATAAGGAGGAATCTATGAAACGGTCTTCGCGTCGGTCAAGGGCAAGTCACAAATTTTCCGAATCATTGGAACAACGCCTCAACTTATATGCGCTGGCGGCCAGCGCCGCCGGAGTAGGCATGCTGGCCTTGGCGCAACCCGCCGAGGCCAGGATCGTTTACACACCCACCCACCGCGTCATCGGAGAAAACGGCCACTACAACCTCGACGTCAATCGCGATGGAATAACCGACTTCACTATCGTCAACTCGTACGTCTGTAATAGCAGGACCTGCTTTGACGTCCTTAACGCGAATCCGGTCGTGGGCAACGGGGTTGAGGGAATGGAGACGATTAGGCAGAAATCCTATGCCTATGCACTTAGTCGTGGGGCGCAGATCGGCCCGACGCGCCCTTTTGCCGGTAAATTAATGGCCGGTCGCCGTTGCTTCTCCGTCACGTCCTGTTTGACCGTCACCGATTGGGGTCGTTGGTTCAACGCCACCAACCAATACCTTGGATTGAAGTTCCAAATTCATGGGAAGACTCACTATGGGTGGGCGCGGCTCAGCGTTCAGGACGTCGAGTACTCAGAAACGGGCATGACTGCCACACTGACGGGCTACGCTTATGAGACGGTGCCGGATAAACCCATCGTTGCCGGTAAGACAAGCGGCCCTGATGAGGAGAGCCCCTCCGGCCCAGCGGACCCTGCCGCTTTCAACGCACCTGCTCCCGAACCGGCCACGCTGGGCCTACTGGCAATGGGATGGCCCGAATTATCCGTCTGGCGGCGCAAGGAGCCCGTAGGCGCGGCGCAGTAGCAAAGCGTTATTGGGGTGTAGGCTACTCTCAAGCATGATCTTCGTCACAGACAGCCACTCCGCAGTTATGATAGGAGATGGTTTTCCCAAGTACTTTGCTACAGAACACCCGACCCAATCTTTACCGCAGAACGGAGGACGCTATGACAACGACAGGGCAAACTTCGGGGATGCGTCTGCGCGCAGTTGGTATCGCGCTGGCGCTGGCAATGCTGCTTATGCCAGCGGTCGCGGCGCAAGGGCAAACTTTCAAGGTGCTGTATAGTTTTACCGGGGGCGCGGATGGGGGATATCCTTTCGCCGCTTTGATCGAGGACGCGAAGGGTAACCTGTACGGCACAACCTCCGCTCAATACTGCGGAGCGGTGTTCAAGGTGAACAAGAGCGGCAAGGTGACGGTGCTCCACAGCTTCGACTGTGGGCCGGGCGGCGGGGATCCCTACGCCAGTTTGCTGCTGCACGCGGGCAGCCTATACGGCACTACCTGCTGCGGGGGCGGTTATTACTACGGAGTGGTGTACTCGATGTCTGACACCGGCGAGGGGTGGGAGGCGCTCTGCAACTTCACCGGGGAAGGGGCGGGCGAATATCCTTACGCCGGTTTGGTGCGAGACGCGGCTGGCAACCTGTACGGCACTACGGCCTATGGCGGCACTTCGGGCGACGGAACGGTGTTCAAGCTGAGTAAGAGCGGCAATGAGACGGTGCTTTACAGCTTCACCGGGAGGACGGGGAAATATCCGTTCCAAAGCTTGGTGGCCGGCAAGGGTTTTGATGACCTTTTCGGCGCCACCGAAGAGGGCGGCAAGTACGGCTACGGAACGGTGTTCAAGGTGGCCACCAAGACCGGCAAGGAGACGGTGCTGCATAGCTTCGAGTACAACGGCTCGGACGGGGCATATCCCGCCTACGGATACTTGGTGCACGACCCTCAGGGCAACCTGTACGGCACAACAGAGATTGGCGGACCTTCGGGCGCCGGAACGGTCTTCAAGCTGACTCCTGACGGTACGGAGACGGTGCTTTACGGCTTCAGCGGGGGAGCAGACGGGGGATATCCGTTTGCGGGTGTGGTCCTGGACAAAAACGGCAACCTGTACGGCACTACTTATGAGGGTGGGGATCTCCACTGCGGCAATGTCTACGGCTGCGGAACGGTGTTCATGCTGGATACGGGGGGCAAGGAGACTGTGCTGCACACCTTCACCGGCGGGTCGGATGGGGCCCATCCCGCGGCAGCTTTGCTGCGCGACGCGGCGGGCGACCTTTATGGCACCGCCTCGGAGGGCGGCGCTTACGACTATGGAACGCTGTTCAAGCTGACCCCTTGACGAAATTCGAAACTCGAAACTGGAAATTGGAAACTCGCCCGGTCAAATTCGCGTCGCGCGCGAGGCCCCGCGCGGCCGGTGTCACCGATGCGAGGTTTGACTCCGTTAATGGGCTACAACCTCGCTCCGCAGTTATGGTAGGTGTCGCCTGCATGGAGAAATCTAAACAAAACGACATAAGTTGTAGCGGCGCTCTGTGAGTGCCGAATGGCGCTCACAGACCGCTGCTACAGCCGGATGAGACATCACTGATGTCGCTCGATATAGGAACAGGAGGAATTTATGAAACGATCAACACGTCGGTCAAGGACAACTCACGAATTTTCTGAATCATGGGAACAACGCCTCAACTTGTATGCGCTGGCAGCGAGCGCCGCCGGAGTGGGAATGTTGGCCTTGGCGCAAACGGCCGAGGCCAAGATCGTTTACACACCCACCCACCGCGTCATCGGAGAGGACGGCCACTACAACCTCGACGTCAACCACGATGGCATAACCGACTTTACTCTGGTCAACTCGTACGTCTGTAACAGCAGGACCTGCTTTGACCGCCTTAACGCCAATCCGGTGGTAGGCAACGGGGTTGAGGGGAGGGAAACGATTGGGCAGAAATCCTATGCCTATGCGATTGATCGTGGGGCGCAGATCGGCCCGACGCGCCCCTTTGCCGGCAAACTAATGGCCAGTCGTCGTTGCGGCTCCGCCACGTCCTGTTTGTGGATCAGCAGTTCGGGTCCTTGGCGCAACGTCACCAACCAATACCTTGGATTGAAGTTCCAAATTCATGGGAAGACGCACTATGGCTGGGCGCGGCTCAGCACTCAGGACGTCTCTGAGTACGCACCGGGCATGACTGCCACACTGACGGGCTACGCTTATGAGACGGTGCCGGATAAACCCATCGTTGCCGGTAAGACAAGCGGCCCTGATGAGGAGAGCCCCTCCGGCCAAGCGGACCCTGCAGCTTTCGACGCACCTGCTCCCCAACCGGCCACGTTGGGCCTGCTGGCGACGGGATGGCCTGAACTACCCGTCTGGCGGCGCAGGGAGTCTGTAGGCGCTGCGCAGTAGCAAAGCGCCAAGCGGGCTTCGGGGTTCGGGATTCGCAGAGAAAGACTGGGGTGCGGGGATCTGTTCTGCGAACCCCGAACCCGGAACCCCGAATCCCGAACCCCGCTTGCAGCATGAGGAGGAATTTATGAAACGGTCTTCGCGTCGGTCAAGGACAAGTCACAAGTTTTCCGAATCATTGGAACAACGCCTCAACTTATATGCGCTGGCGGCGAGCGCCGCCGGAGTGGGCGTGCTGGCCCTGGCGCAACCGGCCGAGGCCAGGATCGTTTACACACCCACCCACCACGTCATCGGAAAGGACGGCCACTTCAACCTCGACCTCAACCACGATGGCATAACCGACTTCACTCTCGTAAACTCGTACGTCAGCCAAGGCGGACACTCGGACTTCCTTAACGTGAATCCGGTCGCGGGCAACGGGGCTGAGGGGAAATGGGTTCCCCCGCTATACTATGCTTATGCACTCAATCGTGGGGCGGAGATCGGCCCGAAGGACGCCTTTCCCGGCCGATTAATGGCCGTGGTGGGCAGTGGCGGATACAGCCAGGGTAGTTGGCGCAACGTCACCAACAAATACCTTGGATTAGAGTTCCAAATTCATGGCAAGACTCACTATGGCTGGGCGCGGCTCAGTGTTCAGATCCGCGGCCTGATCGTTATTGGCACACTGACAGGCTACGCTTATGAGACGGTGCCGGATAAGCCCATCGTTGCCGGCAAGACAAGCGGGCCTGATGAGGAGAGCCCCGCCGGCCAAGCGGACCCCGCCGCTTTCGACGCGCCTGCTCCCGAACCGGCCACGCTGGGCCTGCTGGCGATGGGATGGCCCGAGCTACCCGTCTGGCGGCGCAACGAATCCGTAGGCGCGACGCAGTAGCAGAAGCGCCAAGCGGGCTTCGGGATTCGCAGAGAAAGACTGGGGTGCGGGGATCTGTTCTGCGAACCCCGAACCCCGAGTCCCGAACCCCGCTTGCAGCATGAGGAGGAATTTATGAAACGGTCTTCGCGTCGGTCAAGGACAACTCACAAATTTTCTGGATCATTCGAACAACGCCTCAACTTATATGCGCTGGCGGCGAGCGCCGCCGGAGTAGGCATGCTGGCCTTGGCGCAACCGACCGAGGCCAGGATCGTTTACACACGAACTAACGCCGTTATTGGATCAGGCGGCCAGAGCCACTACAACCTCGACCTCAATCACGATGGCAAGGCCGATTTCGATTTCAAGTATTATTATGCCTCAGCCGGTTTTTGGTTAGAGGTCCTCCCAGCGCCTCGGTCTCCACGAAATGGAATTTGGGGATGGCGCGGGCCCTGCGGGCGGTGCCCTTTTTCCGGTTACGCTGCCCCCCTGACTTATGGTGTCAGTGTCGGACCCGGGGCGCCATTCCGACAAGGTAACAACCTCATGGTCGGAGGTAGCATCCGGGGCAGCTCTTTCAGGGGCTTTTGGTTTTACGCGCAGAACAACTACCTTGGCCTCAAGTTTTTCATTAACGGCAAGGCTCACTATGGCTGGGCACGCCTCAGTAACAGCGGGAATCTCACGGTCATTTTGACCGGCTACGCTTACGAGACGGTGCCCAATAGGTCCATTGTCACGGGCAGGACGAAAGGGCCAGATGAGTCGGACACCGTCGAAGAAGCGAATCCCGCAGCGCTTGGCGCGCCCGCTCCCGAACCGGCCACGCTGGGCCTGCTGGCGATGGGATGGCCCGAACTACCCGTCTGGCGGCGCAAGGAATCCGTAGGCGCGACGCAGTAGCAAAGCGCTACTGGAGGTGTGGGTGACGACCAATCGTGAGCTTCGACACATACAGCTACGACCGCAGTTATAGTACGATGTCGCCTACAAGGGGGAATTTATGAAACGGTCTTCGCGTCGGTCAAGGACAACTCACAAATTCTCCGAGTCATTGGAACAACGCCTCAACTTATATGCGCTGGCGGCGAGCGCCGCCGGAGTAGGAATGTTGGCCTTGGCGCAAACGGCCGAGGCCAGGATCATTTACACACCCGCCCACCACGTCATCGGAAGATACGGCCACTACAACCTCGACCTCAACCACGACGGCATAACCGACTTCACCATCGTCAACTCGACCGACTGCAATCCCGGAACCTGCGCTGACGTCCTTAGCGCGAATCCGGTCAAGGGCAACGGGGTTGAAGGGAAACTGAGACGGGAACATAGGCGCTATGCCAGTGGGTCGACATACTATGCTTATGCACTTAGTCGTGGGGCCCAGATCGGCCCGACGCGCCCCTTCGCCGGCAACTTCATGGCCGGTTTTTGGTGCGGCACCACGTGCTCTTTGACCTTCAGCAGTTGGGGTCCTTGGCGCAACGTCGCCAACAAGTACCTTGGATTAGAGTTCCAAATTCATGGCAAGACTCACTATGGCTGGGCGCGGCTCAACGTTCAGATCCGCGGCATGATCGTTATTGGCACACTGACAGGCTACGCTTATGAGACGGTGCCGAACAAGCCTATCGTTGCCGGTAAGACAAGCGGCCCTGATGAGGACAGCACCGGCCAAGCGGACCCCGCCGCTTTCGACGCACCTGCTCCCGAACCGGCCACGTTGGGCCTGCTGGCGATGGGATGGCCCGAACTATCCGTCTGGCGGCGCAACGAGTCCGTAGGCGCGACGCAGTAGTGTTGTAGTCGTGTTGTGTAACATCTCGTTTTTGACAATGGCCAGCGGCTCTGGCAAATCAGAAATTAGAAAGCAGAAATTAGAAAAGCAAGACGGTCTTCGTTCTGATTTCTACTTTCTAATTTCTGATTTGCCGGAGCCCCTGGCCCTTACTTGCGTCTCATGAGCAACCGTCTCGCCAAGAAAGTGCTGCTGATCGGCTGGGACGCGGCTGACTGGAAGGTGGCCACGCCGCTGATCGATCAGGGGCTCATGCCGACCCTCGATGACTTCATCAACCAAGGGGTGATGGGTAACCTCGCGACGCTGCGCCCCATTCTCTCGCCCATGCTGTGGAGCTCGATTGCCACCGGCAAGCGGGCGGACAAGCACGGCATCCATGGGTTCATGGAGCCCGACCCCAACACCGGGGGCGTCCGGCCCATCTCCAGCACCTCTCGCAAGGTCAAGGCCATCTGGAACATCCTCACCCAGCGCGGATACCAATCTCACGTGCTGGGCTGGTTTGCCAGCCACCCCGCCGAGCCGATTCATGGCATCTGCGTTTCCGACCTTTACCCTTACGCGACGGCCCAGCGTGGCGAGCCTTGGCCTCTGATACCCGGAGCGGTGCATCCCGAAAACATGCGCGCGACCTTCGCCGAGCTTCGCCTGCATCCCGCCGAGGTGACGGAAGCGGCCATTTTGCCCTGGATTCCGCGCGCGGCGGAGATCGACCAGGAGAAGGACCAGCGGCTCGGCACCTTCGCCAAGATCCTGGCGGAGAACCTATCGATCCACAACGCCGCCACCTGGATTCTCCAGAACCGCGAGTGGGACTTCCTGGCCGTCTATTACAACGGCATCGACCACTTCTGCCACGGCTTCATGCACTTCCATCCGCCCCGCCTGGAAGGTGTTCCGGAAGACCAGTTTGAGATTTACAAGGACGTGGTGAACAACGCCTACCGCTTTCACGACATGCTGCTGGATCGGTTGCTTGCCCTGGCGGGGCCGGAGGCGACCGTGCTGCTGGTCTCGGACCACGGCTTCCACTCCGACCACCTGCGCCCTCGCAGCATCCCCAACGAGCCCGCCGGCCCGGCCGTGCAACACCGGCCGTTCGGAGTCGTGGCGATGAAGGGGCCGGCACTCAAGCGGGACGAGCGCATCTATGGCGCCACTCTGCTCGACGTCACACCCACCATCCTGACGTTGTTTGGCCTGCCGGTGGGGGAGGACATGGACGGCCGGGTGCTGGTGCAGGCCTTCGAAGAGCCGCCAGAGATCGGGCGCATTCCGAGCTGGGAATCGGAGCCGGGCGACTGCGGCATGCACGCGGCGGAACTGCGCATGGACCCCGAGGTTGCCAAGACCGTCCTGGAGCAGTTCGTAGCGTTGGGCTATATCCAGAAACCCAACGAGAACCAGGCCAAGGCCGTGGAAACGGCGGTGCGGGAGTCGAAATACAATCTGGCGCGGGTCTATCTCGACAGCCGCCGGCCGCGTGAGGCGCTGCCGCTGCTCGAGGAATTGACCGGGCAGCAGCCTCAGGAGGTCCGCTTCCAGCAGCAATTGGCGCAGTGCTATTACGCACTGCGGCGGCGCAGCGATGCCAGGCACATCCTGGAAGAGCTGATGAACCGGCCGTCCCCGCCCCCGACCCAACCGCCAAGCGATCAGCCGGAAGCTACCGCTGAGCCCGCCCAGCCCCGCGAACCGGCGCCGCGTCCCTGGGCGGACTGGCTGATGGGTGTGATCGAGTTCGAAGAAGGCCACCTGGAGGAGGCGATCGCCTGCCTGCTGCGCGCCGAGCAGTCTGACCCGCGGCTTCCCAACCTTCACCTGCGCCTCGGCGAAACCTATCTTCGCATGAGGCAACTGGAAAACGCCGAGAGGTCTTTCGAGAAGGCCCTCGAAATCGATGAAGACAGCTCGGAAGCGCACCTTGGACTGGCAATGGTCCGCCTGCGCCAACGGCGGAATGAAGAGGCGGCGGCGGAGGCTCTGCGCGCCGTCGGCTTGGAGCATTTCCTTCCCCTCGGCCACTTCCACCTCGGGGTTGCCTTGGCCCGCCTCAGCCACCTGCATCGCGCCCGGCTCGCCTTCGAGACGTCGCTGACCATGCTGCCGGGCTTGGTGGCCGCCCACCGCTGGCTCGCGGCCCTTTACAGCCAGCCCGGAGGGGACCTCGCCAAGGCTTCCGAACATCGGCAAATCTTCGAGGATCTGCGGAAGAAAGCAGTGGCTAATCGTTAGTGGCTAGTGGCTAGTAAAGACTTTCATAACATGCAGAATTGACCGATGACCAACAAAAAGGGACACGCCAAGCGGCCTTCGTCTCCATCATTCATCGCTTGGTCCGACTAGACTGATAACTAGCTACTAGCCACTAACCACTAGCCACTCTCACTCTTCTTAGGGGATAAGCGGCGTTGACTACTATCGTTTCCGGACTCCCGCGCTCGGGCACGTCCGTCATGATGCAAATGCTCGCGGCTGGGGGCCTGCCGGTGCTCACCGATGGCCTGCGTCAGGCCGACTCGGATAACCCGCGCGGATACTACGAGTGGGAGCGGATCAAAACCCTGCCCCAGGACCCGGCGTGCATCGCGGAGGCCGAGGGCAAGGCCGTCAAGGTGATCTCGTGGCTTCTCCTTGCGTTGCCCGAGAGTCGCGACTACCGGGTCATTTTCATGCAGCGACCCCTGGCGGAGGTGGTTGCTTCGCAAGCGGAGATGATCCGCCGGCGGGGCACGGCTGGCCCGGCGCCGGGTGACGCCGCGCTCACTGCCGCCCTCGAGGCTCACCTGAGTCAGGTCAACGCATGGCTGGAGCGGCATCGCGCGCTGCGGGTCTGCCGCGTCGACTACCACCGGGTCCTCGGGGAGCCCCGACTCACGGCGGAAGCGATCCAGAAGTTCCTGGATGTGCCGCTGGACGTCGAAGCGATGGCGCGACAGGTTGACTTGTCACTTTATCGCCAGCAGCACAGCGCAGCCGTTGGCCGCAACCAAAAGGTGGGCCGAATTGCGGATTGCTGATTGCCGATTGAAGAGCGGGATGGCCTTCGTTCTCGGTGAATCGGCAATCGTCAATCGTAAATCGGCAATTCGAGCCGCCATGAGTCAGGCCATGTTCGGAGAGATTCTTCGCCAGCCGCAAAAAATCTCGGAAATAGTAGTACAGAGCAAGTGGTTAGTGGCTACGAAAAGCGCGACGCGTGATAGGCGACGAGCTGAACTTCGGCTTGTCGCTCGTCACTTGTGGTCACTCGTCACTGCCCTTCGCCCAAGTTTACTTTCCGTCCCTTTCAACAGCCTTCGAATATTCGCGTGGTGGCTGGCGATGATGAGCGCGGCGGCGCCTACCGCACCGAGCACGATGGGAAGCGGCGAATGATGGAGCCAATAGACCAGAGCAGGGAATGCTGCCGTGGCGATGATGGAGCCAAGCGAGACGTACCGCCAGATGGCTAGCAGCACGGCGAAGATCATGAGCGCGAGGGCCGTCGGGATCGGAGCCAGCGCCACAAAGACGCCCACGCCGGTGGCGACGCCCTTGCCGCCGTGGAACTTGAGCCACACTGGAACAATGTGCCCCGCGATGGCGGCCACCGCCGCCGCCGCAATCCAGCGAGCGTCACGGTCGGTGACCCTGGAGGCGAGCCACACGGCGCCGTAGCCTTTGGCGAAGTCCAGGATGAAGGTGGCGACGAAGCCGGCGATACCGAGGTTGCGCATCACGTTGGTGGCGCCGGTGCCGCCGCTGCCCGTGGTGCGAATGTCGATCCCCTTTTGCCAGCGGACGATGAGGTAGCCGAAGGGAATCGAGCCGAGCAGGTAAGCGATCAGGGTGGAGAATAGGGAGTAGAAGAATCGGGAGTCGGGAGTCGGGAGTAGGGAGTAGCCAAACGCAAGAAAACTGGACGGAACGTACATTCTTGCCTTCCCGACTGCCTACTCCCTACTCCCTACTCCCTACTCCCTACTCCCTACTCCCTACTCCCTACTCCCTCTCTTGGGAACTTTGCCACCTTGCGATACTCAGCGCCGTGCGGCGAGAGTTTACTCTCAAAGAGGAAAAAATCCGAGACCTGGAATCGGCCGAGGCTCAATTCACCCTGCTTGTCGACGAGAGCGGCGAGATCCGGTTGTGGGCGGGGGATCTTGAAGCGCGCCAGCGTGAGGTGGGGAGTGAAAGCACGGTCCTCCGGCGCGAATCCCAGTTCCTCCATTGCCGCCTCGATGCGATCCGCCAGTTCCACCAGGTCCTGGGGAGCGTGAACCCCGGCCCAGAAGACACGCGGCCGGCGCGCGTCCGGGAAAAAACCGAAGCCTTTCACCTCCGCCCAGAATTCAGCGAGAGGTCCGAGTGCCGCCAACGCCTCAATCACCTTCTGAACCCGCGCCTCCTGGATCTCTCCCAGAAACTTGAGTGTGATGTGGATGCCCTCGGGTCGTGCCCAGCGCGCCTCGGGCGCGACAACACGAAACCCGGCTTCCTGCTTGCGCAGTTCGGCTTGGATCGCGGGCGGAAGATCGATGGCCACGAAGGCTCTCATAACAGGGAGTCGTCAATTAAGCAGTGGGGTGAGGGGTGAAGGGTAAAGGGTAAAGGGTAAAGGGTAAACGAGAATCACAATCCGCGTCCCACTCTTGGACTTCATCCTTTACCCTTTACCCTTTACCCTTTACGCTTCATCCTGTCCCTACGTTCTCACGCGACGACGGATCATCTCCAGCGCCGCCTGCGAAGCCCAGTAGCGAATGCGTTCGCGGTCGCCCGGAAAGCGGAACTCGCGCACTTGCGTGCCGCGCGCGTCGGCGAGGCCGATGAACACAAGCCCGACAGGTTTTTCGGGCGTGCCGCCCGTGGGCCCCGCAATACCGGTGATCCCGACGCCGATGGAAGCTCCGGTGCGTTGGCGGATACCTTCCGCGAGAGCTTGGGCCACAGGCTTGGAGACGGCGCCACTCTCCCGGATGAGCTCTGCCGGGACTCCGGCGAATTTCGTTTTCAGCTCGTTGCTGTAGACGACGGCGCCGCCGAGAAAGTAGTTCGAGCTTCCGGAAACGCGGGTCAAGCGCTGGCTCAAGAGTCCGGCCGTGCAGCTTTCGGCGGTGGCCACGGTCCTCTGCTTCATCACCAGGTACATGCCCACCACTTCTTCGAGTGTCTCGCCGTGCATCGAGAAGACGTGGTCGCCCAGCGCCATCTCGATCTTATCGCCCAGGTCAGCGAGCAGGCCATCAGCCTCTTCGGCGGTGGCGCCTCGTGCCCGGAGGTGGACCTCGATGGCTCCTGCTGTGGCCAGGATCGTAACGGTTGGGTTCTGGTAGGGCTTGTAGACAGGCGCGATACGTTGATCGACCTCCGACTCCGGCAGGCCGACCACCTTATAGACGCGGCTGCGAAGCCGCTGTCCCGTCGCGATGCGCTCCAGGCGCGGCACGCACGCGGTACTGAAGACGGCTTCGACCTCGCGCGGTGGGCCCGGCAGGAGCATAATAATGACTCCGTCCTGCTCGATCCAGAGTCCTGGTGCTGTGCCGTCGGGATTCTCGAGCCACTCCGCGCCCTCCGGGACCATTGCCTGGCGCCGGTTGTTGGGTGCCATCGTGCGCCCGAGGCGCGCGAATCGCTCCTCCATGCCGCGGCGGATTTCCTCCGCTTCGTGCAGCGGACGCTCCAGCACCTCGGCCACAACTTCGCGGGTGACGTCGTCTTCGGTGGGACCGAGACCGCCCGTCAGAACCAGCACCTGCGAGCGCCCGAGGGCGGCCCGAAAAGCCTCAGCCAGGCGCACGCGGTCATCGCCCACCACCGTCTTGAACCTGACCTCAATGCCGAGCGCGTTGAGCTTTTCGGTGAGAAAGAGCGAGTTGGTGTCCAGCCGGTAGGGCGTCAGGAGCTCGGAGCCGACCGCAATGATTTCTGCGTCCATTGGAAAAGCAGTGCCCAGTGCCTAGTGGTTAGTGGCTAGTGAAAAGAGCAGTGGCTAGCGGTTAGTGGCTAGTGGCGCTAGTGGCTAGTGTAAAGGGCGCTGTTTGGTGGCTAGTGAAAACAACCTGTCACAACGAACCCTCAAGGTGAGCCTTCTGTTCATTCAGTTCGTCGTTCCACTGGTCTTTGCTAGCCACTAACCACTAGCCACTAACCACTGCTCTTTTCACTAGCCACTCGCCACTAGGCACTAGCCACTGAATTTAGATCAGCCGCCTGCCCGTGATATCCACGAGCAGTTCAACCACAGAACTGTTCGTCGTCAGGATCAAAGACCGGCGCGGGGTGAAGGCCAACCCCACGATGCCGTTGCCGGAAATGAACAACTCCGGCGTGGCTTGGGGCGTCAGCCGCACCACTCCGCGCTGTCCGGCCAGGCTGGCGGCCACGTACAGGTTTCCGTCCGCATCGAACGCCAACCCCTGCGGTCTTCCGAGGCCGCGGTAAAAGCTGCTGACGTCTCCGGACGGTGAGATACGGTAGATGTGATCGTAGCTCGAGGTGGTAGGGCCGGTGACGTAGAGGTGGTCGTTGGGCCCGAAGGCCAGGTGGTAAGCGGCCACGCTCGGCTCGATCGTGGCGAAGACGAAAATCTGATGGTCGCGGTGGATCTTGAAAATGGTGCCGCTACGGTCGCCCACGTAGAGGTTCTCAGCTTCGTCGAAGGCGATGCCGGTGGCAATGCCCATACCTTCTGCGTAGACGGACCGATGCCCTTCCGGCGTAACCTGATAAATGGTGCCTTCCTGGCGGCTGGAGATGTAGAGCCGGCCCTCGCGGTCGAACGCCAGGCCCGTGGGGTTCATCAGGTCATTCAAGAAGCCCCGCATGACGCGGTGGCGATCGATCTTGTAGACCGAGGTGGGAACCTTCTGGCCGCGCCCCCCGCTGAAGGTGGTGAAAATGTTTCCGTCGGCATCGACCGCGGGATTGGCAATCGGGTGGAGATTCTCCGCGATCGTGATCCCGACCGCCACCGCGACCGGCGGGCTGACCGCCTTGCCGTTATCAACTGTCAAGTGGCCGCTCATCGCGCCATCGGGCACGCGGACCACGAGGCGGTTGGGAGAACTGACGAGCAGGCTGGCCGGCTGATCGCCGAAGCGCACCAGGGGTCGTGTGCGGCCGTTTTCGGTGAAGCCGCTGCCACGTAGCGTGATCTCGCCTCCGATGATGGCGGCGCGCGGCATCACCTGCTCGATGAGCGGCTTGCCTTTTCCGGTTTTCTCTCCTACCTTGTCTCCGGCCCTTTGCATAGCCTGACCCGAATCGCCAGCCTTTTTCCAGAGGCTCATTTCAATCGAACTCCGAGCAAGAGGAGCGCCACCGCGCTATAGATTCCGGCCCCAAGATCATCCATCATAATGCCCCACCCGCCCGGCAGGCGCTCCATGCTCCGGAGCGGCGGTGGCTTGAGGATATCGAAGAGCCTGAACAACACAAACCCAGCCAGCAGCCACTTCCAAGTGAGCCGGAAGCGGGAGGATGCGGCGAGAAACACCACCACTTGGCCCATGACCTCGTCCACTACCACTTGGCCGGGATCTTTGCGGCCGAAAAACTCCTCCGCCTTACCCGCCGACCAGACTCCTACCACAAAGAGGGCGCCGGCGAGCCCGGCCAAAACCGCCGTCAGCGCCAACCCGCCGAGCGGCAGATGAGCCGCCGCTGCTACAAGTCCCAGGCCGACGGCCGAGCCCAACGTGCCGGAAGCGAGGGGAACATAGCCCACCGGCCCGCAGGTGGCGATCCAGACCCCCAAGCCACGACGCCGCTGTAGGGGCCGGGCTTGCCCTACTCTCTCGCCCATATATGGAGCTTGTTCAGTCAAGCTCCTCCTCGACGCCGCTAGCCTTCACAGCTTCCGGGGCCTCCGCCGTTCCTTCGACCCTGTCGCGAGTCTCGACCGGCGTCGAAATCCGGTAGCGGCCCGCCAGCCAATTATCGAGATCGATCAGCTTGCAACGCTCGCTGCAAAAGGGCCGAAGGGAATTGCCCTCGTATGCCGCTTGCCGCTTGCAGATCGGACACCGCATTGACGTTCAGCTCGCTTGCCGGCTTTAGGCTCTCTGCTCTCAGCTATCAGCGGGCAACTGTCAGTACCTCCCGAACGCTTTTTGTGCGCTTCGATGGCATTTGTCGCTGGCTTTGAGCGGGTCGGACCTCCCTCTCGC
>Ga0326728_10014865_pt1 | contig 16369 bp, 15 predicted proteins | sample MB3enrmetagenome_FD_207602 | JGI IMG/M metagenome (GOLD analysis project Ga0326728, IMG submission 207602) | Lab enriched peat soil microbial communities from McLean, Ithaca, NY, United States - MB31MN | ecosystem: Environmental > Terrestrial > Soil > Wetlands > Peat | place: USA: New York...
CGGCTGTCCACCACGCGGCTTTGGATCGGGAAGGCGGCAGATCGACATCCCAGACAACTGCGGGCAACGAAGTTGAACGAGGCCGCATGTCCAGCGAAAACCCGCTTGCCGGGCTATCCTGGAGGAGCGGCGCTTTCGCAATCGGGAACAAAAAGAATGAAGCAAGCGAAAATGAGAAAAGTCGAACTCTTCGATACCAGCCTCCGGGACGGGATGCAGCAGCCCAACATCGATATCTCCGTCCCCAATGCCGTCAGCCTCTTGCAGCGCATGGCCGCCTTTGGCGTCCACTATGCCGAGATCGGCTTTGCCGGCGCAAACAAGTTCGTGGCGGATTTGACCAGCGCTGTTTCCTCGGTCGATACGGGAGCCATGAAGCTGGCATTGTTCGGCCGGACGCGCGGACGCGGCGCAAAGGTCCACGAGTGGCCCGACGTGCAGTTCATCGCCGCCCACAAGCGGCGCGTGCCGGTTGCGGTCATCGTCGTCAAATCCCGTCTGCTGGATGTGATGCGGTCGCTCGAAACCACGCCGGAAGAAAACCTGCTGATGGCCTCGGAGACCATCGCCTGCCTTCAGGACCATGGCCTGGAGGTCATCGTGGACCTCGAACACGCCATGGACGCCATCTGCGGCCGCCGCGAGAACGGCGAGGAGTGCGACACCGATTTCAGCAAGCGCAGCCTGGACTACTTCCGTCAAATGACGGAGCAATGCGTCCGCCAGCAGGTAAGCCGGCTGGTAGTCTGCGACACCACCGGCGGCGCAGATCCCGAAGAAGTCGCCGAGGCCGTCGGCGGCCTGGCGCGAACTTACCCCGAGGCCCGATTCGGATTTCACGGCCATACGGATCGCGGCCTTGGAGTGGCCAATGCCCGGGCCGCCATTCTTGCTGGCGCCGTTCAGATTCAAGGCACGCTGCTGGGAACCGGCGAACGCTGCGGCAACGTGAACCTGACGACCGTAATCGGCAGCATGCAACTCCGGGGCGAAGCCGAGTTTGTCACTCCCGAATCGCTCATGGGGCTGACCAGCCTGGCGCAATCCGCTTACGCGGCCTTTTCGCTCGAAGCGCCGCACGGCGCGCCGATCGTCGGGCCCGGCGCTTTTGGCACCTGGGCCGGCATGCACGGCAGCAGCGAACGCAAGAACCCTGGGGCTTACCTGTGGTGCGATCCCGCCAGAGTCGGCGCCAGCCCGGTCATCGGCGTCAATGGCCAGTCGGGAAGGGCCAACATCGTTCTGCTCTCCGAGGCGCTCGGCGTTCCGCTCGATTCCGCCCAGGCGCAATCTTTGATGGACTCCAACCAGGCGATGATCGAAGGCGGCGGCTATACCGCCAGCGAGGTCTCGTTCCGGCTGGCATGCTTGAAGGTTCTCGGAACTCTCGAGAATCGCTTCGGCGTCAAGAGCTGGCGGGTTCTGGACGAATCCGACGAAACCGGGAACCGGTACGTGCAGGCCTCGATGCTTCTATCCATTGGCGACTCCGCTGTGGCCACGACGCGCGCCGAGGGCTCCGGCCCGGTGGATGCGCTGACCAAGGCCATGCGCCACGAGTTGGAAAAATGGTACCCGGCCCTGGCGCAGATGCATCTGGGCACATTCAGCGTCACCGCTCTCGACGTCTCCGCCCACGACACAGCGGCCCACGTCCGCGTCACCGTCAGCTTCAACGCCGACGGCCATGAACCGTGGAAGACGGCCGGTGTGAGCAGCGATCTGAACCAGGCGGCGCTGATGGCCATCGTGGATGGCTTCCACTATTGGCTGCTGAAGACCGCCGCGTAGCGGCCAGGGCGGGTTCTCACAGCCGATTGATGAGCGAGGCGATGCAGGCGGCGCCGAATCCGTTGTCGATGTTGACCACGGAGACGTTGGGCGAACAGGTGTTCAACATGCCCAGCAGCGCCGCCACGCCGCCAAACGAGGCGCCATAGCCCACGCTCGTGGGCACGGCCAGCACCGGCGCATCCACCAGTCCACCCACGACGGTGGGCAGCGCGCCCTCCATGCCGGCGCAGACAATCAGCACGCGCGCCGATTGCAGCGAGTTCTTTTGCGCCAGCAGCCGATGAATGCCGGCCACGCCAACATCGGCGATCAGCTCGACCGTGTTGCCCATCAGCCGCGCCGTCACAACGGCCTCTTCGGCCACCGGCAAGTCGCTGGTTCCGGCGCAGACCACGGCGATGGTTCCCTTGCCCGGCGCGGCGGGCGCCTGCGCAAGCGTGATGGCGCGGGCGGTCTCTTGAAACTCGGCGCGCGGTTCCACCGCACGGACCGCGTCGAACATCTCTCGCGAGGCGCGCGTGGCCAGCACGTTGCCGCCATGCTGGGCCATGCGGGCAAAGATCGCCGCCACTTGCGCTGCGGTTTTGCCAGCGGAAAAGATCACCTCCGGCATGCCGGTGCGCAGCGCCCGATGGTGATCGACCTTGGCGAAGCCAAGATCCTCGAAGGGCATGCCGCGCAGGCGGTCGAGCGCCTCGCCCACGCCGGTCCGGCCCTCGCGCACTTCGTTCAGCAGCGCTTCGATGCTTGCCCGATCCATCAGATCTCTTCCTTTCCCGCGGCGTCGGCGTAGGCCCGCATGGCCCGCTGCATCACCTCTTTGAGGGGAACCGAGTGCAACGTGGCCAACAATCGGCAGTCCTCGTACTCAGGCGACGCATTAGCTGTCTTGCCGTTGGGCCAGCGAGCGATTTTGATGCGCACCTCGCCCCATTTGGTTTGCACCTTCAGAAACTCGCGCTCCAGCGATAGCTTGTTTTCCAGCCTCCAGCGCAGGCCGATGGTGCTCGTCTCGCGGAAGAGAATGTCGCGCATTCGGGGCATGAGATTGGGCCGGCAGAGCACGGTCAGTTGCACACCGGTGCGCCCCTTCTTCATCTGCACCGCGGCGCGATACACATCCCATGCGCCGGCATCGAGCAGCAGTTCGCTCACAAAGGCCAGCACCTGGGGGTTCGAGTCGTCGATGACGGTTTCAATCACGGCGATGGGTTCAGCAGAGGAGGGGTCACCGCCGGCTTCACCGGCCGCTTCGCCCACCAGCAGGCGCAGCAGGTTGGGCTCTCCCGGCGTTTCGCGTCCGCCGGCTCCATACCCAGTGGCTTTGATACGCATGGGCGGCAGCGGCTCGTAGCACGTATCCAGCATCCGTAGCACTGCCGCTCCGGTTGGCGTTACCCGCTCCATGGGCTTGCCCGCGGCGTAGATGGGGGCATCCCTCAGCAAAGCCAGAGTGGCCGGCGCGGGAACAGGCAGCGTTCCGTGCTGGCAAACCACCGTTCCGCTGCCCACATTCAGCGGCGAAGCAAGCCAGCGCGCAACACCAAGTGCTTCGCATCCCGCCGCCGCGCATACGATATCGACAATCGTATCCACCGCACCCACTTCGTGAAAATGCACGCTCTCAATGGGGATGGAGTGGATGGCTGCCTCGGCCTCGCCCAGCAGTTGGAAGGCGCAAATGGAACGCTCCTTGACGGTCTCGGCGAGCGGTGCGGAGCGAATGATCTCGAGGATTGTGGTCAAGGGCCGATGAGCGGTGTGTGTGTGCGCACCGCGTTCCTGCGGCGGGTGCGTGTGGTGCGATTCGTGGGTGTGCTGGTCTCCCACCCATTCCGCCGAAAGGTGCGGAATGGATGGGGCACTCGGCTCATGTTGGGAGTGAGAGTGGGGCGATTCGTGCGAACGAACCTCGTGCGAGTGCCGCGAATCTTCCTCGTGATGGTGCGCGGGCTTGGCCGCCTGGCGCTCCGGAGTCAACACGTCCACCTTCGTTGCTGCCAATCCACCGCGGCTCACCTTACGCATCTCCAACCGCGCGTCCACATGCAACGCGGCAGCTGCCTCTTCAAGACACGAGAACGGAACTCCCGCATCCACCAGGGCGCCCAGCACCATGTCGCCGCTTATGCCGGAAAAACACTCCAGGTATCCAATACGCATCGTTTTGTGATTCTAAACGGTCGGCCGCGAATCCCGCTCTATGCGCCGCGCCGGGCCAGGACTTCGATCGGCAGTACGGCGTTCATCGATCCCGAGCGGAAGCCCGAGCAATCGAGAGTCACGTACTGGAAGCCGGCCTTTTTGAGCGCCGCGGAGATCGCGTCGAGCATCTCGAGGTCCAGGGCGCGGGGCAGCTCCGCGCGGGCAATCTCCACGCGGGCCAGCTCCCCGTGATGGCGGACGCGCAGCTCGCGAAAGCCCAACTGCCGCAAGCTCTCCTCGGCTCGCTCCACCTGCTCCAGTACCTCGCGGGTTACGGTACGGCCATACTCCACTCGCGAGGAGAGGCAGGGGGACGCGGGGCGATCCCAGAGCGCATAGCCGGCTGCCTTGGCCAGCGCGCGCACTTCCGCCTTCGTCAGTCCGGCCTCGGCCAAGGGCGCCAGCACCTCGTGCTCCTCTGCGGCGCGCTGGCCGGGACGAAAATCCCTGGTATCGTCGGCGTTCATGCCGTAGGCAATACGGGCAAACCCAAGTTTTGCGCTCAGCGCACGCATGGTATCGAAGAGCTCGTCCTTGCAGTGAAAGCAGCGGTTGGCGTCGTTGCGCGCATACTCGGGCCGATCCAGTTCCTCTGTGGCCACCACCTGCAGCGGCATCTGCAACCCGCGAGCAAAGGCGCAAGCCTGCTCCATGTCGCGCCGGGCCAGGCTGGGCGAGTCGGCCAGTACGGCAAGCATCCGAGAGCCCAGGACGCGATGCGCCGTGGCCGCCAGGAATGCCGAGTCCACGCCGCCGGAGTAGGCCACCATCAGGCTTCCCAGCCCCTCCAGCCGCGCTTCCAGGGCAAGCAACTTAAGCACCGCGCCAGTCAGCGCCTCGTCTGCCGCATTCCGCTGGCGCTCGGTTTCCGGTAAATCGGTGTGTGTACTCGCCGCCATAGGGCAAATTATAGCCTCCAGATGGCTCTTTGATGACGCTGGTGTTCGCCGCAAGTGATCCAGGCAATCGAATTCTTGCCCACAGAATGCTACGGCCCGGCATTGCCGCCGGGCCGTCGTTGCGTTGCTGCCACGCGCGAAGCGAGGGCTGCCGCGCCGTCCTGCTCATATTCGCATGGGCATCAGCACATACCTGTACTTGTACTCCGCATCCGGATCCTCGGGCCGCATTTGCCCAGCCGACTGCGAATCCTTGAACTCTAGCCGAACCTCGCCCTCGTTGCCCAGCGCCTTCAAGAAGTCCAGGATATAGGTAGAATTGAAGCCGACCATGATGGGATCGCCGGAATACGGCGTGTCGATGGTGTCTTCGCTCTCGCCCGATTCCGCTGAATTCGAGCTGATCTTCAGTTCATTCCCTTCCAGCCGCAATCGAATGGCGCCTGAGCGTTCGTCAGCAAATTGGGCCACGCGCTGAATTGCCGCCGATAGCTCGCTTGACCGCACTACCGCGAACTTCGTGTTGTCGCGCGGCATCACCGCCTCAAAATTCGGGAACTGCCCCGACAGTTTGCGGGTACTCAGCGTGCGATGACCCAAACGGAAGAAGAGGGTGTGTTCGTCGTCGGCAAACTCCACCTTGGCGGCATCGGTGGCAGCCAGCAACTGTTGCAGCTCCTGCAAAGCCTTGCGAGGAATCAGCACTCGCTTTTCGCCGCTGATGCCTTCCAGAATCTCATTTGGTTTCTCAACGTAAGAAAGCCGGTGGCCGTCGGTCGCCACCATGGCCAGTGACTCCGCCTTGATCACTAGCAGAGCCCCATTCAGCGTGTATCGCGACTCCTCGTTGGAGATGGCAAAGACCGTTCGAGCAATCAGGGTCTTCAGCGCCTGGGTTGAAATGCCGGTGGCGGCAACGGCGGGAAATTCCGGTACTTGGGGATAGTTGGCTCGCGCCATCCCCACCATCTTCGTGTTGGAGCGGCCCGAGCGAATCTGCACCCAGTGATTGTCGAGCAGCTTGATTGAGATATCGCCCTCTGGCAGCAGCTTCACATAGTCATAGAGCTTGCGCGCTGGGATGGTGCAGGCTCCAGGCTTTTTCACCTTGACTTCCGTGCTGGTGCGGATCGCCTGGTCGAGATCGGTTGCGGTGATGCTTAACCTGTCGTCCTCTGCCTCAATGAGAAAGTTCGAGAGAATCGGAATCGTCGTCTTGCGCTCCACCACGCTTTGCGTCGCGGTAAGCTCCTTCACCAGATCCTGGCGGCTTACAGTAATCTCCATCGCTGCCCCCTGCGCGGCCTGTTTCTCCACTTCCGTCGCCATCGCCAACATCGGTCCACCCCCATGGCGCGCCCGCGGAAAACTTGAATTGAAGACAATCCCCGCTGGCCACACTCTACAACACAATACGATCAGTTGGAAGTGCTGTCTTTTCTTCTTCTTGATTGTATTCATCTCCAGGTTGATCCGGACGTGGAAAACAGGGGTGCTTCTCTGGATTCCTGCTCTGGTTCTCGCAGAACTCTCTTTCCGTCGGCTTCGCTTGCGGCGCCGTTGCGGTCAGCGGACGGTTTTTTGGTGCACCACTGTGTTGTGCGGCGGACGGTGAGAAAAAGGGTAAGAGATGAAAAGAAAAGACAGCAGTACCCGTAGTTGTCGAAGGAAAAGTGGAAATGCCGGCGAAGCGATTGTTGGGCAAGGAGTTGAATGGCGAGTGTGTTTTCTAAATCCTGGCTGTGCATTTCTGGGTTTTTGGAAATCCCGCGCCGCAAGGCTACAGCCAGACCCTTTTTCCCACGTCTCCCACAGGCACCCCTAAAAGCCCTGTGCAAAGCCGATGGCTTGTGTGAAAAGTGCGTCCATGAGCCGCTGGCGCAAGGACTTCAAGATGCCTTGTCCTCCACAGGAAGCACACTTGGGAGCACGCGGGTGGGGCGCGGCAAACAAGAGCTCTTCTCCGCGTTGGCGGATTCCCGTCTTAGCTGGACAACTCTAAACTTTCCCATTCCAGCATGGAGACCGTTTCGATCCTTCGGTCGGCTGCACTTTGGAATAAGCGGGCTTTCTAGACTGGAATGAGCGGTGAGGTTTCTGCATTGAGCATCGACGTTGGGCGGCTGGAAAACCAACTTCTGCAAATGTCGGCTGAAGATGCGCCGGGACGGGAGTTTTGCGAGGCAATCTCGGAACTGGCGAGAACCGGCCGCTTTGAGCAGTTGCACGACGTGCTGCCAGAGGTTGTTTACGACGAACTGTTGGAGCGCTATCGGCAGGATGCGGCGGGCTTTGTTAGCGATTGGCGCATGTTGGCGCAGGAGATGCGGCAAGGCTTCATCCAGCACGCGCGGCAGCGGCTCACCTCGCTGACCCGGCTGCAGCACGCCGGTGGCGGTGCCAGCACCCCGGCGTGGCAAGAGATTCAGCGCGCCCTCGATGGCCAGCAGAACGATCTGCTGCGAGCAGCCTTTGCGTTCGAATTGCTGGAGTTGGTGGAGCCTGCCGTGCAGCGCGCTGCTCACCTGCGCGAGTGCGTTGTGGCAGCGCCCAGTTCAGAGGAGGCAGACCGTTATCTCGATGAAGCGACACGATGCTACTTCTTCGGCCTGTTTACCGCGTGCGCCGTCATGTGCCGCTCCGTGCTTGAAGAGGCCATCAAACAAAAGCTGCCGCCCGCACTTTCAAAGCTGGTCCAAACCCGCTATCGAAACGCCGCCACGCTCGGCAATCTGCTTCATGAGGTGAACAACAACCTGATCCTCACAGGCTTCGATGCGAACTTTCCCCGTATCGCCAACAAAGTAAACGACGCTGGGAAGAAAGCTGTGCATCTTGGGCTGCTTTCAGAGGATGAGGCGCGCGCTTGCCTGCAAGAGGGGCGCCAGGCCTTGCAAATCCTTCTGCGGCAGTGAGCCCGCCGACGCCAGTTGCAGGCGCCTTCGGGATATTGAGCTAATTCCAGTTGCCTGACCCCTTATACTTGATCTTCCATGTCCTATGCGGCAGCTATCGATCAACTGAATGCCATGGCGCCGGAGCTCTATGCGGGCTCTGGCCAGGCGCGGCGCAAATTCTCGCTGGACGAGGTCCGCATTCTGCTGGCCGCGCTGGGCAACCCCCACCAACGCTTTCCCTCTGTGCTGATCGCCGGAACCAATGGGAAGGGATCGACAGCTTCCACACTGGCTTCGATCTTGACAGCCTCCGGGATTCGTACCGGCCTCTATACCTCGCCCCACCTGGTTCGCGCCAACGAGCGCATCCGCGTTGACCGCGCCGAGATTAGCGACGATGCCTTTGCCGGCCTTTTCTTCCGCGTTCACGGCGCCGCGCAGCAGTTGGTTGTCGATGGCCGGCTTGCGCAAATGCCCAGTTACTTTGAGATCCTCACCGCGCAGGCTCTTCTGTTCTTTGCAGAGACAAGCATGGAGATGGCGGTGCTCGAAGTGGGTATGGGCGGCAGGCTGGACGCGACCAACGTCGTCGATCCGCTTCTCTCCGTCATCACAGACATCTCCATCGACCACACCGAGTGGCTGGGATCGACAATCGCCGCCATTGCGCGGGAAAAGGCTGGCATTCTGCGCCCTCAGGGGACCTTGATTACCCTTCCCCAGCACCCGGAAGCCAACCAGGTTCTCGGCGAGGTGGCGGCTGAATTGGGCGTTCGCTGGGTAAATGCGGCTCCTTACATGCCTACCGCGGATGCCGTGGCGGCGGGCCCATATTGCGTGAGCGCCATGGGGGCGACCATTCGCGTGGATTCGCCGCTCACAGGCGCGCATCAACAGCGAAACCTGGCCTTGGCCATTGCCGCCGCCGTTGAGTTGGGTGCTCGCGGTTTGCCGGTGAATCCGGTGGCCATCGCCGAAGGCATTCGCAAGACGCACTGGCCTGGTCGGCTCGAGCGCATGGCCAGAGACGGCGTGGAGTGGATTCTGGATGTGGCGCACAATCCAGCCGGGATTTGGGCTTTGCGTGTCAGCCTGATGGCGGCGGTGGGTGACGCTGAGGCAGAGCACAGGCCGCGGACGCTCATCTTCAGTTGCCTGCGCGACAAGCCGATCGCCGAGATGGCGCAGATTCTCTTTCCGCTTTTCGATCGGGTGATCCTTGCTCCCATCCATACAGCTCGCGCCGCCGGCATGGACGCCTTGCTCGCGGCGGCAGAGGCCGCGGGTGTTCGAGCGACATCCGCCGAATCCGTGGGCCAAGCCATGCAACTCGCCCTCGAACAGGCTCGGCAAACCGCGCCGCCGGGCGTGATCGTGGTATCGGGATCGGTGTACCTGGTGGGCGAGGCGCGCACCTTGCTGCTGGCCGAAAGCGGGAGGCAATCGTGAGCCGGCGGCCAAATCCCCTGCCGCGGCTTTACCGCTGGCGGACCAACCTGTTTCACATTCCAGTGATGACCGTGGTCACTGCCGTGTGCGCTTCGTTGTCGCTCATGGTGTCTCTTGCGGACAAGCAGGGCCGCGCGCAGCACCGCATTGCGCGCTTCTGGGCGCGGGCCATGGTAACACTCTCGGGTTGTTCGCTTACCGTTCGCGGAGCGGAGAACCTGCGCAAGTATCCAGTCGCTGTCTATGCTTCAAACCATACTTCCTACATGGATACGCCAGTGATTTTTGCCGCTCTGCCCTTCCAGTTCCGCATTCTTGCCAGGAAGGAATTGTGGCCTATCGCATTCATAGGATGGTACTTAGATCGTTCCGGCCAGATTCCGATCGACATCAAGAATCCGCACGCGGCGCTATCCAGCCTGGGCGCTGGCGTCAAGGCTTTGCGCTCCGGAATGCCGATCTTCGTCTTCCCGGAGGGTGGGCGGACATCTTCGGGTGAGCTTCGTCCGTTCCAGTCCGGCGCCGCTTACCTGGCTATTCGCGCGCAAGTGCCTCTCGTGCCTCTTGCCCTCAACGGGGTCTTCGATCTGCTCCCGATTCATACCCGCCATCTGTATCCCGGAGAGTTGACGGTCACGGTGGGAGAGCCGATCCAGACGAAAGGAATGACGCCGCGCCAGACCGGCGAGTTGACCGCGCAACTCCGCGATGCCATTGAGAGTTTGAGGCAACAGAAGAGGGCAATGGACCAGGAATCCGCTGAGGAAACTCCGCTCAGTGCTGAACGCTGAGCCGGGGCTGCCAGAAACACCTTGGGTGCCCCATCCTTTTCGAGTTCTTCGCGAAAAGGGTGGGAGACCGCGAGGCCTCTATCGCTGAGATCGCGTTTGTGATTACACTGGTGCTTCCATGTCCATTCGCATCGCCATTCCCGAGCCCACCAGCAGCGACCCGGCCTACAACCAGCGATCGCTACCGCCGTATCTTGCCGCGCTTCACGCCGCGGGCGCAACTCCGATCGTTGTTCCTCTGCACGAACGCCAGGATCGAGTGGCCAGGCTGATGGCGGGGGTTCAGGGGATACTTCTTCCCGGCAGCCGTTTCGACGTCGACCCGCAAAGATATGGCGAAGATCCAATTCCCGAGTGTGGTGAGCCGGACCCCGCCCGGACGGCCGTCGACGAGTTGCTGTTGCAGGATGCTTTCAGCTTGCGCAAACCAATCCTGGCCATCTGCCATGGCGCGCAGAGCTTGAACATCTGGTGCAACGGCTCGCTTGTCCAGGATCTGAAGACGCCGGTCAGTCACCGGCCGGGCCGCGAGGTGGTCGAGGCCCACCCGGTGCGCATCGCCCAGGGGTCGAGGCTGGCCAGGCTTCTGCCGTCCGATGAGCCGGCTGAACCTCAGGTGAACTCAAGCCACCATCAGGCCATCCGCCTGCCTGGCGGCAATTTGTTGGTCACCGCAGTTTCGCCTGGGGATGGGGTCATTGAGGCGGTGGAGCTTGACTCGCCCAGTCACTTTGTTTTGGCGGTGCAGTGGCACCCGGAACGCACCTACGCCCAGAGCGCCTTTTCCCGCGCCATCTTTGCGGGTTTTGCAGCTGCGGCTGCGGCTTGGCAACCGCGCCGGATTGAAGAATCGGTCGCGCCGGCGTGAGCCCGCTTGCCAGGCGCCTTATATGAGCGAAGCCTCTAATCCCGTTCGGTTGCGTCTCAATGACCTGCTGGCTGAGGCAGGGCTAGCGGCGCTGGACTGCGCGCTTGCCGGTCGCTTTGAGGCTTACCTTTCGCTTATTCTTCGCTGGAATACTCGCATCAACCTGACTGGCATTCGCGATGAAGATGGCATTCGCACCCGCCACTTTGTCGAATCCATCGCCTGCGCCCGCGCTCTTCCCACCGGCATCGCCACGCTGCTGGACTTTGGCTCCGGCGCGGGGTTCCCGGGAATCCCGATCGCTCTCTGCCGTCCCGAGATTGCCGTAACCCTGGCCGAATCGCAAGGCAAGAAGGCGGCGTTTTTGCGCGAGGCTCTGCGCGTGCTCCGCGTTTCCGCAAGCGTCCATTCGGGCCGCGCTGAGGCGCTTCGCGCCGGATTCGATTGCATTACTTTGCGTGCGGTCGACAAGATGGACCTGGCCGTTCAGGCGGCCACGGGGTTGGTTTCCCCTGGCGGCTGGCTGGCGCTGATGACCACCCTAGGCGAACTGGAGGCGCTGAAGGCGGCTGCCGGAGCGGAGTTTTCCTGGCCCGCAGTTGTTCCACTTCCCGGCCGCCGGGATCGAGTGGTTGCTCTCGGGGCGAGGAAGATCAGTTCGCCAGCTTGATGAGGGCGAGTTTGCGAACGTCAACGAGATCTTCGCTTGCCTTCACCATGAGCCGGAAGCCGGTTCCCTCCGCATAGCGGGGAGCTTCGTCGAGAAGCTGGAGCGTGCTTTTTGAAAGATCGCTCTTCCGGGCGGCTGCCACTGCCCTGTCGCCTAGGACGAAGGCCACTCGGAGGCAGCCATCGCATGGACCGAGGTAGACGATCGTTCTCTTCTTCAGCTTCATGCGTAGCCCCCACCCATACTTGAGCGATACAGACTTCCATTCCTGGTCTTCGACTCCCTGTTGGGCCAGCCAATCTACCAACTGCTTCCACACCGCGGCGGTCGAGCCCAAAGCGGCAGAGACTTCTTCGGACGTGGGCAAAGCCGCTTTGCCAATGAAGGCGTTTGGTGTATCCATCATTCTCCTTTGCGTTTCAGGAATCCGATTAGAGCGACATCGACCCAAGAACCCGGCGCAGGATTCTGGCCTGCTCGGGCGGCTCGTAGAAGGGATGGTTGCGGTAGACGCTGGCCCCAGTTTCCATGTAAGCATCGATCAGTTCACGGGTGCGTTGAGCGGCAACTTCTCGTACTTTGCGGGCATGAGCCTGCGTAAACTCCAGCTTTGCCGGGTCAACAAAGCCAGCCTGAATGAAGGCACGGGTCTTGCGAGCGCACTTGCACTCATTTTGCGCATTCACAAGGCTACAGTTGTCGCGCAGGTACTCGTATAGATCGCGGCGCGCTCGTGAGAGGATCTGGCGGAAATTGACCGGAGTCACCTCAGCGATCTCGGCGCCCACCTCATCGCTGACTCCGAAGACTTCGCCGAGAATGAAGACAAGCCGCTGCCGCCCGTCGAGACAGAGAAGCGTCCCAATCATGCAGTTGTTCTTTGTCTCTTCAATGAGAATTTCCACTGGGACGGGCACAGTGCGCGGGTCGGGGAGGTCGAGGTCAGGCACCTGGCGCAACCCGGCGGAGGCCATGGCAAAAGAGCAGACGGCATCGGAGGCCGCCCATTTTGGTTTCTTCACGTTCAATAGGTGGTTGACCGCGATGCGATAGAGCCAGGTGGTGAACTTTGCCTCTCCGCGAAATCCCGGCAGGGCTGTCATCGCTTTGAGCAGAATTTCCTGAGTGGCATCCTCGGCGTCGGCATGGCGACGAAGCATGCGGAGCGAGAGATTGAAGATCCAGGGAAGATGGTGTGCGAGCAAAGCTTCCAACTGGTTGCGGTCGCCCGCTTTTGCGCCACTCGCCAGTTCTTCGTCAGCGGCCTGGGCCGGGTTCTCAACGAAGGGATCTTGCAGTGAGTCGTGCATCAATGGCATGTAGAGCCTCCATCAGATAAGACAATCGGAATCAGGCCGTGTGACAGTGGCACACGAAATATTCAGTGGAAAGTTGAAAGCCATTGTATGAGGTTTTGGCGGGAGTTGCTGTGATATGGCTGTTCCACGTGGAACCCTTTGGAATCACAGCCCAATCTGAAAGCCCGTTCCACGTGGAACAACAACATCGTGGCCCAATTCGGGTGCGGTTTCAATTTGGAGCAGCCTCAGACAGCCAATTGAAAACCACCCAATCCCAGTCCTGAATGAAGCCCGTTTTCCACTACAACTCCCTTTTTCAGCCCACAATTCTCCGGCGTATTCAAAGACCGCAATCCCTTTCCCGTCAACTGCTTGACCCTCAACGAGTCCTCCCCGCCCATAGCGCTTTCCACAACTCTTCCCGGTTCTCCACAGTGCAACTCCCAGCACGAAATCCGCCCCTCCCTTTACTCTCAATTGCCATGGGAAAGATTCTCGGTGTCGTGAACCAAAAGGGCGGAGTGGGCAAAACCACGACCGCCGTCAACCTGGCCGCCTGCCTCGCCATTGAAGGCCTCAAGATCCTCCTCGTCGATTGCGACCCCCAGGCCAACGCCTCCTCCGGTCTCGGCTTCCTGCGCGACGACAATCGCCACTCCATCTACGACGTTCTGATGGGAGACGCCCCAGCGGAGCAGGTCATTCTGCCCACTGAGATCGATCTCCTCTGGCTCCTGCCCGGCTCCAAGAACCTTACCGGCGCGAATGTGGAACTTGCCGCCGCCGCGGACCGCGCCCTCCGCCTGCGCCGCGCCCTCGAGCCGGTCCAAAGCGCCTACGATCTGGTGATTCTGGACTGCCCGCCGGCGCTCGACCTGCTCACTTTGAACGTGCTGGTCGCCGCCAACACCCTGCTCGTCCCCATGCAGGCCGAGTACTTCGCCCTCGAGGGCATCTCCGAGCTGATCTCCAATCTGGAGCGGGTCCGCGCCGCCTTCAACCCAACCCTCACCATCGAGGGCGTCCTGCTCACCATGTACGACGACCGGACCAACCTCGCCCAGCAAGTGAGCGAGACCCTCCGCGAGTACTTTCAGGATCGGCTCTACCGCACCGTGATTCCGCGCAACGTGCGGTTGGCCGAGGCGCCCAGCCACGGCAAGCCGGTCGCGCTTTATGCCCCGCGCTCCAAGGGAACCGAGGCCTATTTTGAAATGACCGGCGAGTTTCTGGCCCGCAATCGCATCGAGATTCCGCGCATCGAGGAACCCAAGCCGGTTGAGTCCGTCAAGCCGCCGGCAGACCCGCCCAAAGAGGTTCGCTTCTGGCCATACTCCTGACCGCCCCGCTGAGCGCTCCCCAAACCATGGCCGCAGTACGGATCGCCGGAATCCCGGCAAACGCAGATTCGAAGCACCCCGGCGGCATTTGCCGGGATAGAGGATTTTGAAGGATGAGCAACGTAGCCGCTATCGACCCCAAACGCCGCGCCCTGGGCAAGGGCCTGGATTCCCTCCTCCCGCGAGTTCCGACTCCCGTCTCCGCCGCCGATACCGAGGGTGGCAAGCCCCGCGAGATTCCCCTCGATCAAATCGATCGCAATCCATTCCAGACCCGCTCGCACGTGAATGAGGAGCAGTTGGCCGAACTGGCCGCCTCCATCACATCCAACGGAGTCGTCCAGCCGGTGCTGGTGCGCCCGCTTGCCAACGGCCGTTTCCAGCTCATCGCCGGCGAGCGACGCTGGCGCGCCTCGCAACTTGCCGGCAAGCAAACCATCCCCGCCATCCTGCGCCAGGTCTCCGACGAACAGGCGATGGAGATCACCATCGTCGAGAACCTCCAGCGCGCCGACCTGAACCCCATGGAGCAGGCGCGCGCCTTCGACCGCCTCTCCCGCGAGTTCCACATGACCCAGGAGCAGATGGCCGTGCGCACCGGCAAGGACCGCGCCTCGGTGGCCAACTTCCTGCGCCTGCTGCGCTTGCCCGCCTCGGTGCAGGCCCGCGTCGAGGCCGGGGAGCTCAGCTTCGGCCACGCTCGTACCCTGCTCGCCTTTGAACACGCCGAGGAGATCGAGAAGGCGGCCAAGCGAGTCATTGATCTTTCGCTTTCTGTTCGCCAGACTGAGACCTATGTCCAGGGCCTGATGCACCCCGAGCGCGCCAAGAAGGATCCCAAACCGGAAACCCCCATCGATCCCAACGTCCGCGATGTCCAGCAGCGGCTTCAGCGCGCCCTCGGCCTCAAGGTCCACATCGAGGACCGCAACGGCCGCGGCCGAGTCATCATCGACTACGCCCGCCTGGAAGACTTCGACACGCTGCTCGAGCAGTTGGCGGGGGAGTGAGTCTCAAGGAGCGGGTCTGCACCTTCGGATAACGCATTTTGGTGGTTAGGATTATCCGGCGACCCTTATCGAGACCTTCAATTCAACATCTGTTGCACTCGCCCTCCCAACTTCGATCTTTAGATTCTCGGGCTTGATCGAACTCAAAGTTGAGAAGAGGTCTCTTTGGTAAGGCACGGACTCAGGCTTCGGCGCCGGGCTGCTATACGCACCAACGCCAAAAGGCACACCGCGGAATGGAAGTTGGGTTGGCCACTTCATCAAAAGTCGCTCGATAATATATGGCTTCGGCGTCGTCCTGCCGGTCACATAGGAAGAAATAGCGGCACGTGTAAGGCCCCCCAGCGCGTTGCACATCGCGCGACGCGTTACCCCAGAGTTGATCACATTGACAATGTGGTCATGGACCGCTTTGTTGTATGCGTCTCGATCTGGATCCGCCTTGGCCATTTGTAGATTGTTGACGTTAAAACCCTTAGTTGTCAACATTTGTTGTCACATTTTGTAAACATTTGTTGACAAATCTTGCAAAAACTGATACAAACGATCAGCTAGGGAGGCGCGTCAATTATGATGCCCTTTAAGGCATTGGGGGAGAATTGCGATATGACTGCTATCGGAGAGCGCGTTCACTATTTGTCGCTTGCACTGGACGCTCGTCGTGCGCTCAACGCTATCCGTGCGGCCGACAAGGGCAATGGACGCACTGATGAGTTGCGCAATTCGATCCGGGCAGCTACGGAGTCATTGGAGATTCTCTCAACGCGTGCGGACCTGTATGCAAAGCTCTCGCCGGGGCATTACGTACAGTACGAGGAAATCCAGACCTTGCGTGAGGTGAGTTCTTCCTTTGAGCCGGGACCTCCCATCGAGGTTTTGAGGTCATTGCTTTCAGGTGGTGAGGATATGCCGACATCCGGAGACCTTGGCTTGGCACGCAAGTTCTTCCGTGCTCTAGAAAGCCGCGCCTTACATCACTACAACGACCCAATTTCCAGCGATACCTTCATGGCCTAATTCTCAGATGGCGGAACAACGCGATTATTTACGACACGATCTCACCGCGTTGTATGCGTTCATCGAATGCGTCACCGGAGGCGTTGTATCCCGAAGGAATTCTGCCGCATATAGCGCGGCAGCTATTC
>Ga0326728_10014866_pt1 | contig 16367 bp, 14 predicted proteins | sample MB3enrmetagenome_FD_207602 | JGI IMG/M metagenome (GOLD analysis project Ga0326728, IMG submission 207602) | Lab enriched peat soil microbial communities from McLean, Ithaca, NY, United States - MB31MN | ecosystem: Environmental > Terrestrial > Soil > Wetlands > Peat | place: USA: New York...
AGCTTCCTGATTATGCCGAACAGGTGATCGACCTCGTTTCCGGTGAGGGAAGAGGTCGGCTCGTCCATGATGATGACCTTGGCGTTGTACGAGACCGCCCTCGCGATCTCCATGGACTGAATCTTCGAGACTGAAAGCTCCTTGACCCAGACTTTCGGATCGATCTCTATCTTGAGGTCGTCGAAGAGCTTTTTAGTGTCGCGATACATCTTCTTCGTGTTGATGAGCTTGACGATCCCGAAGTTGCGCGTAGGGTAGCGGCCAAGCCAGATGTTCTCCATCACGCTGCGAAAGGGGATGGGATGGAGCTCCTGATGGATCATCGAGATGCCCGCGTCCATGGCCTGCTTCGTACCGGCGAGGGTTATCCTCTTGCCGTTCAGCACAAGCTCGCCCTCGTCGGGCTCATAGATGCCGAAGAGACATTTCATGAGGGTGGATTTGCCTGCGCCGTTCTCGCCCATCAGCGCATGCACGCTCCCGGCGCGCACGTTGACGCTTACGTCGTCGAGCGCCTTCACCCCCGGGAAGCTTTTGGAGATGTGGCGCATCTCTACAACGTTATCAATGTCGGACATGAGCGCTTACCTCCGAACCTTAGCGCGTGAGCGCTAGTATCTCTGATTGTACCACTAGGCGGGGGCGTCTAGCGGAGAAAAAACGGGCGGCGCGCGCCTTGACGACGCGCGCCCCCGCAGTGCACGCAAGACGAAAGCCCCGGCCGAAAGGCCAGGGCTTTCAGCCTCTCACTTTATTGAGTCTACGTTCTCGAGGGTGACCATCTTGTAGGGAACCCAGACGTAGTGGCCCTTGGGATCGGGCTTGCCCTCGGCGTTTGCGAGGGGGGCGACAGACGTAGCAGCCGGCTTGCCCTGCGCGAGGCTGTAGGCAAGCTCAAAGGTCGCGAGACCCTGATTGGTCGCGTCGTTGAGGACGGTGCCGAGGAGGGTCCCCTGCTTAAGGGCATCCTTCGCGGGAGGAGTGGCGTCTACACCTACGACGGGCATGTACTTGCCGCCGGTGAAGTAGCCGGCCGCCTTGAGGGCTTCGATGGCGCCGAGCGCCATGTCGTCGTTATTGGCGAACACGACATCGATCTGGTCGGGGTAAGCGGCGAGCCACGCGGCCATCTTTTCCTGCGCCTTCGGGCGGTCCCACATAGCAGTATCCGAGGCTACCTGCTTGACCTCAATGCCTGCAGCCTTGACGGCCTCGATGGAGTACTGGGTGCGATACTTAGCGTCGGTGTTGGAAGGATCACCCATCAGCATGACGTACCTAAGGACTTTGCCCGCATTATGGGCCTTCCAGTACTTCGCGACGATCTGACCTTCCATGGTGCCCGACTCCTGGGCCTTGGCTCCTACGTAGTAGGCTTTGTCGTATTTAGCCATGTCGGCGGCCACCGGCTCGCGGTTGAAGAGCACAAGGGGCAGCTTCTTGGCCTGCGCCTTCTTGATGAGGACGGACACGGCCGAGGGGTCGACCATGTTGATCGCGAGAGCCTGCATCCCATTTACGATGAACTGATCGACCTGGTCGTTCTGCTTGGGCTGATCGAACTGGCTATCCTGTACGGAGAGCGTGGCCTTGCCCTGGGCAGCCGTCTGGATCGTGTTGCGAACGTAGGACATGAACGTGTCGTCGAACTTGTAGATACAGACGCCCACTTGGGGGGGGGCCGCAAATACGCTGACCGCGCTTAAACACAGGGCGAGGGCAAACGACAATACCAACGCTTTCTTCATCAAAATACCTCCATTGATGACATTCACGGCCTGGAAGGCCGTGGAAAAGCCCACAACTAAGAGGAACGATCAATATTGATTGTTCTAGGGTGTATTCTTGATCGTTTCTCTTCGATTGCTTTCGCAAGGTTAGCATGGGTTCTATAGGGCGTCAATGAAAAAACTTGAGTATTGCCGTCACTGAACCTACAATGCCTCATTATGTTCGCTGTCGAGCGCATCAACATTTTGAAGAATTACCTTCGCGAGCGAGGGAGGCTCGACGTCCACAGCATGAGCGAGATGCTCGGTGTTTCCGAGGTGACGGTCAGACGTGACCTCGAAAAGCTCGAGGCCGAGGGCTTCCTTACAAGAATGCATGGCGGCGCCATGCTCAAGGAAAACACCGAATCTACGATCGGATTCGAGGAGCTCTCCGCCGAGGATAAGAAGAGAGAAGTCGACCGCGAAGAGATCGCGCGGGTCGCCTTTCTCATGATCGCCGACGGCGACGTAATCATGCTCGCGAATGGCCCTATTGCCAGGCGCATCGCGCAGAGGCTCGGCGAGAGGGTCAACGTAACCGTCCTCACTAATGACGTCGATATCTCTCTCGAGGTATCCGCACAGGGCGGCAACCATGCCGTGCTTCTCGGCGGCACGCCCGATCCGGACAGCCGCGCGGTCTTCGGCGGCCTCGCTCAAGCCAACATGCAGAAGTTCTTCGTCGGTAAGCTTTTCTTCGAGGCCGATGGCCTTGGAGAGGAGCTTCAGGTGACCGTATCGAGCCAGGATAAGGCCGACCTAATCAGGGAAGCCCTCGCTTGCGCGCCGGAGAAGATACTCCTTTGCGAAGCCTCGCGCTTCGCGCACAACGCCTTCTACAGGCTCGGCCCACTCACCATCGCGACCAAGGTGGTCACGAACACGAGCCTTCCCGACGAGTACAAATCGCGCATCTTCGCCATGGACATCCAACTCTTCACTTCGGTCAACGCCTTCGAAGGAGGCCAAGACTAACATGGGCGCGCCTCTGCTCGAGCTTCGATCGGTAGGCAAGTACTTCTCGGACGATTTCTCTCTGCGAGACATATCCCTCGACCTCAGACCGGCCGAGGTCCACGTCCTCATCGGACAGAATGGCTCGGGCAAGTCAGCCCTCATGCAAGCTGTCTGCGGAGTCTTACACCGCGACTCGGGCGACATTCTCCTCGACGGACAGAGCGTGGACTTCGCCTCGGTGAGCGAGGCGCGCGAGGCGGGCGTGGTCATGCAGTATCAGAACGCCCAGCTCTTCGACAACCTCTCGGTCGCCGAGAACGTGTTCTTCCGCAGCATCCCGCGCAAACGCCTCTTCTCGCGGACCTTGGACAACTACAAGCTCCACGAGGACTGCGATCGGCTCTTCAGGCGCCTGGGCATACCCATCGACGCCGACGAACTCGTCTCTGGCCTCGGGTATACGCAGCGCCTCCTCGTCGCGGCCGCCCAGACCTGCGTAGCCGACGCGAAGGCCATAGTCTTCGACGAGCCAACCGCCGGCATGACCGACCCCGAGCGCGAGATACTTTTTACGATCGTGCGCGAGGTGCGCGACCGCGGCGTCGGCATCCTCTATATCACGCACAAGCTCGACGAGATACGCACGATAGGCGACAGAGTAACCGTCCTCAACGCGGGGAGGATCGTCGCGCGACTCTCCGACGGGAACGCGGGTCGCGAGGACCTCATCAGACTGATGACCGGCGGTGCCTGCTCGGAGCGCTACCCGCGCCTCTGTGTCGAACGAGGCCCCATCGTTCTCTCTGTCGAGCACCTCCGATCGGACCGCGTTCTCCAGGACGTGAGCTTCTCTCTGCGCCGAGGCGAGATACTGGGGCTCACGGGGCTCATGGGCTCGGGCCGCACGCGGCTCGCGAGCTGCCTATTCGGGCATCTGAAGCCCACCGGAGGATCCATTTACGTCGAAGGCGAGAAGGTCGACTTCGCCCACCCCGCCGAGGCGCTCGGCAAGGGCGTCGCGCTCGTGCCGGAGGACCGCGACAAGAACGCGGCATTCAACAGCCAGAACATCCTCCAAAACATGTCGATCGCGTCCCTCGGCCGCTTCATGGGCGCATCGGGGCTCGACACGCATTATATGGAAGAACTCACCGAGGAGTACATCCAAGGCTTCGATATCAGGCCGGGCCACCCGAGCGACATCATGCGTGGCTATTCCGGCGGCAACCAGCAAAAGGTGGTGGTGGCGCGCTGGTTCATGAGCCTCTGCAAGATCTTTATCATGGACGAACCCACGCGTGGCGTCGACGCCGCCGCCCGCATCGACATCTACAACGCGATGAACGACCTCGTTACCAAAGGCGCGGCTATCATCCTCATTTCCTCCGATATCGAGGAGATCATCGGCATGTGCGATCGCGTCCTCGTCCTAGCGGGCGGCCGCATCGTCTGCAACCTGCCTCGCACCGAGGCCTCGAGCGAAAAGATACTCGACTACGCGAGCGGCTAGGATTAAAGCTCGCGACGTGAGCGGCTAGGATCAAAGCTCGCGATGCCAACGGCTGACGCTTCCTTGAAGTCCGTACGCGAAACGCGTACTATTGCTCAAAACCATGGATAGAGAGATCGGCTCCTCCGCGTTCGCCCCGGCCTTCCGCGCTAGCATACCCGTCCTTTTAGGCTACATAACCATCGGCCTCGCATTCGGCCTTCTCCTCGTAAAATCGGGGCAGCCTTGGTGGCTCGCCGTAGTCATGAGCGCCTTCGTCTACGCTGGGGCGGCTCAGTTCATGGCGGTAGGCCTCCTCTCCGCGGGCACGAGCATCGCGGAGATAGCCGCGCTCACCTTCGTCATCAACGCGCGGCATATGGTCTACGGCCTTTCTCTCCTCGACCGTTTCAGCGTTTGCAAACGCTTCAAGGCCTACCTCGTCTTCGCCCTCACCGACGAAACCTACGGCATTCTCACCACCGTCAATCCGCCCAAGGGCGTCGACAAGGAATCCTTCTACACGACCGTCTCCGCTCTCGACCAGTCCTACTGGGTAATCGGCAGCACGCTCGGCGCTCTCATAGGCGGCGTTTTGCCCTTCGATGCGAAGGGCATAGACTTCGCGCTCACCGCGCTTTTCATCGTGCTCCTCGTCGAGCAGATCCGCGTCATTAAGCGCCCCGAACCGTATATCGTGGCGACCGTCGCGACGGCGATCGCCTTAGTCCTCGTGGGACCGGCGAACCTCCTCATCGTCGCGATCCTCATCTCGATCGCGGGCATTCTTCCCTTCAGAAAGGCCCTCGCATGAGCGCAGCTGGCATCAGTCCCTACGTCCTCGGCGCCGTCCTCGCCATGGCGGCAGTCACCATCGCCTGCCGCGCGACGCCCTTCGTCTTCTTCATGAAGCGCCGGCCGCCCGAGGTCGTCGATTATCTCCAGAAGTACATCCCACCCATGATCATGACTGTCCTCGTCCTAGGCTCGTACAAGACCACATCCTTCGCGGCGCTACGCGACTGGATTCCCGGCATAGCCGCGGGACTTACCGTGGCGGGCCTGCACCTGTGGAAGCGCAACACGCTTCTTTCGATATTCGGCGGCACGGCGCTGTATATGATCCTGATACGAGTGATGTGATGTATAAGGAGAGAACACCCGCCAATGGGACCGTCCGTTAAATGACGCAGAAATACGATCGCCGCGCGTCTCGATGCGCGGGCCCCAGCTTCACCCTACATCGCCTAACCCGTCTCGGAAGACCAGGCTTGCGTGGGGGGATCGGGACGAGTATCGTTTGCCTGCGGAGGCGAACGATGAGGAGAGCACTGATTGGGGCGCTCGCGCTGGTGGCGGCCGCAGGCCTCGGGGCGCAGGAAGCCGGACAAGGCACGGCGGCGCCGGCGGCCGAGCGGACCCTGTCGGTCCTTTACTTCGACAATGTCTCCAAGAGCCAGGACTATGAATGGTTGCGCGTCGGGCTCTCCGACATGCTCAGCTCGGATATAGCCTCATCCGGCGCGGTCACGGTGGTTGAGCGCGAAAACCTGGCCAAGATCCTCGCGGAGCAAGAACTCCAACTCTCGGGAGCCACGGACGAATCCGACGCAGTCCGCGTAGGCGAGATTCTGGCCGCCAAGCGCCTGGTCTACGGCTCCTATGTCGTTTCGGGCGGCACCTTACGCATCGAGGCTCGACTGGTCGACGCGCAGAGCGCGGCCGTTCTCGGGGCAGTCAGCGCCGAAGGCGAAGGGAGCAGCGCACTCGAGCTCGAGAGGCAAATCGCCTCAGCTCTCCTCGCCAAGCTCGGAGTCCGGCAGCTATCGGCCCCAAGCTCGGGAGGGACTTCCGCGCCCGATGCCGCCGCGGCCTACTACCGCGGCGTCGCAGCGCTCGATGCGGGGGCCTACGCCGACGCAAAAGAAGGCTTCCTCGAGGCGAGCGCACTCGACCCCGCCTACTCGAAGCCCCAGGCAGGACTTGAGGAAGCCTATCGCTTCCTCAAGGACTTCAAGCGTCAGCGGCAGCAGCACGAGATTGCGGTTATAGCGGCTTCGCTGCAGAGACTGCGCTCGAGGCTCGACGGCCCCTTCTACAGCTTCGCCGACATGGCCACTCGCCCGCGGGACTTCGGTTTCGCCGACGCACAGGCTGCCTCCGCGACCTACTCGCTCGATCCCAGGGGCTATGCGGGAAACAGCCCAGTCCAAGCCATCTGGAACATGCAAGTCCTTCTTCTTGAGATGGAGGGCAAGGCGAGAGACTATTTCTCCGATGAAGCCCTCGAGAAGCGCTGTCGCGACGAGATAGAGCGCCTCGCGTCGGTCGCCGAGAAGGGCTACCCCAAGGACCCCTTCCTCGCGGAGTCGCTCTACATGGCCCTCTTCCCCATGAAGGAGGAAGGGCGCTGGGCCGAGCTGAAGGCGGCATGCGAGCGCATTATGACGAGCTGGCCCGACTTCAGGATGGCCCAGGCGGTCGAGGACATGTACCAGGCGGCGCTCGATAAGTTTGCGGGCTGAAGGGTGGCATCTCGCACCGGCCTGTCCGTATAAAAAGGCCGGCACGATCCAGGAGGAGATCGAGCCGGCCAAGGAGAAGCGACTTTAGCGGTTACTTGGCTTGTCCATAATAAGCCTTGGGCCCGTGTTTGCGCTCGAAGTGCTTTCGCGTGACGTGCTCGGGCAGGGGAGCGGCGGCCGGGTTTATCTGGTACGTGAGGATCGCCATGCGCGCGACTTCCTCTAGGGCCGCGCCGTAGTGGACCGCGTCCATCGCGCTTTTGCCCCAGGTGAAGGGGCCGTGCCCCGCGACGATGACCATGGGGACCTCGAGGGGTTTCTTGTCCTTGAAAGTCTGGACGATGAGCTCGCCCGTGCCCATCTCGTAGTCCTTGGCCAGGGCTTCCGCGGTGATCATGCCGGTGCAGGGGATCTCGCCGGCGGTCTGGTCGGCGTGCGTGGTGCCGAGGCAGGGAATGCCCCGACGCGCCTGAGCCCAAGCGACCGCGTGAGGCGAATGCGTGTGGCATATCCCGCGTATGCCCTCGAAGTTCTTGTACAGCACGAGGTGGGTCTTGGTGTCCGAGGAGGGCCGGAGGCTTCCCTCGACCACCTTCCCCTCGAGGTCGACGACGACCATGTCGTCGGCCTTCATCGCGTCGTAGTCGAGGCCCGACGGCTTTATCGCGAAGACCCCGGCCCGGGGGTCGAAGGCCGAGGCGTTGCCCCAGGTGAGTATGGCGAGCGCGAGCTTGGGTATCTCGAGGTTGGCTGCGAGAGCCTCTTCGCGCAGCGCGTCGTATTTGCCCATGTTACAGTCCTAGCCTATAGGCGACTTCGTTCCAGCGGATCTCCTTGCGCAGCTCTTCAGGATCGGTCTTCGCGCCGATCAGAATGAACTCGATGCCGGCGATCTCAGCCCAGTCGCGCAGCCACTCGGTCTTGACTACGCGCGAGTAGCTCGTGTGGTGGGCGCCGCCCGCGATGATCCAGCACTCGGCCGCGAGCTCGAGGCTCGGGCGGGGCTTGAGCATGATGCGCGCGACGGGAAGTTTGGGCATGGGCTTGGGGTCGATCGTGTCGACCTCGTTGACGATCAGGCGCATGCGGCCGCCCATGTCGACTAACGTGACGTTGACAGCGGGGCCAGTCTCGCCGGAAAAGACCAGGCGGGCGGGATCGGCCTTGCCGCCGATGCCGAGGGGGTGGACCTCGAGCTTAGGCTTGCCCTTCGCGATGGAGGGGCAGACCTCGAGCATGTGGGCGCTGAGGTCGACGGGCGCGGCGGGGTCGAGGTTGTAGGTGTAGTCCTCGAGGAAGGAGACGCCGCCCAAGCCCGAGGCCATTACCTTCATCATGCGGACGAGGCAGGCGGTCTTCCAGTCGCCCTCGGCGCCAAAGCCGTAACCCGAGGCCATCAGGCGCTGACTGGCCAGCCCCGGCAGCTGCGGGAGGCCGTGGAGGTCCTGGAAGGTATCGGTGTAGGCGCCGAAGTGACCGTCCTCGAGAAACTTCTTGATGCCGAGTTCCATGCGCGCCTGCTCGCGCACGCGCTTGGCGCCCTCGCCGGTCTTGGCGTCCGTGGCTACCTCGTATTCCTCGCCGTAGGCCTTCACGAGCGCGTCGATCTCGGTTTCGGTCACTTTATCCACGTATTCGACGAGGTCGCCGACGCCGTAGCCATTGACGGACCAGCCGAGCTTGATCTGAGTCTCGACCTTGTCGCCCTCGGTGACCGCAACCTCGCGCATGTTGTCGCCGAAGCGGGCGACCTTGAGGCTCTTGCCCTCGGCAAAAGCCGCGGCCGCGCGCATCCAGCCTGCGAGCTTGTCGACGACCTTGGGGTCCTCCCAGTAACCGACGACGATCTTGCGCGGCAGGCGCAATCGCGCGCCGATGAAGCCATGCTCGCGGTCGCCGTGGGCGGACTGATTCAAGTTCATGAAATCCATGTCGATCGAATCGAGGGGGATGTCGCGATTGAACTGAGTGTGGAAATGGCAGAACGGCCGCTTAAGCTCGGTGAGGCCGGCGATCCACATCTTCGAGGGACTGAAGGTGTGCATCCAGGTGACGATGCCCGCGCAATTCGGATCGGCGTTCGCCTCGCGAATCACTTTAAGGATCCCGTCGGAATCGAGGACCACGGGCTTCCACACGAGCTTACAGGGCAGCTTTGCGTCGAGGCTCGCCACCATCTTCTTCGAATGCTCGTCCACCGTCTTGAGGACCTGCTCGCCGTAAAGGTCCTGGCTGCCGACTATGAAATAAAACTCGTACTTCTTAAGGTCGTTCATCGTCTCATCTCCTTCTCGGCGAAGGCGCCGAGGGCTTGGTACTTCTTGTAGATCTTATCGTACTCGGCGCGACGCGCCGGATCGGGCTTGTAGGTCTTCTCTATCGAGGCGTGCATGGACTTCTGTGCGTCGAGGGCGCTCGGGTAGAGTCCCGCGACCGTAGCGGCGAACATGGCACCGCCCAAAGCGCAGGACTGGTCGCTCGATGACACGGAGATGTCCATGCCCATGATATCCGAGGTGATCTGCATGACGAGCTGGCTCTTGCGCGCTACGCCGCCAACGGCAACTACGCGCTCGACCTTGACGCCCTCGGAGCGCAGGCGCTCGACGATCGCGCGACTGCCGAAGGCGGCCGCCTCGATGAGGGCGCGGTAGACCGCAGGCGCGTCGGTGCCGAGGCTGATGCCGGCTATCGCGCCGGTGAGGGCCTGGTCCGCGTCGGGCGTACGCCGCCCGTTCAGCCAGTCGATCGCAACGACCCCGGACTGGACTGGATCGATCTCCGCGGCCTTGGCCTCGAGGGCAGGCAATAATTTATCCTCGAGGGCCTGCGCATCCCCCGCCGCGAGCCCCGCGCGGAAGGGCCAGGCGATTATGCGCCGCAGCCAGGCGAAGCAGTCACCGAAGGCAGACTGGCCGGCTTCGTAGCCGATCATGCCCTTCACGACCGAGCCGTCGACCTGGCCGCAGATGCCGGCCACGAGCTTCTCGGCCTGCCCCGCCGCGGGCTTGGGCCCGATCATGACGTCGCAGGTGCTTGTGCCCATGATCTTGACGAGAGTACCCGGCGCTATGTCGCCGCCCACCGAGCCGATATGGCAGTCGAAGGCGCCGACGCCTACGACCACCTCGGTGCCGAGTCCGAGCTTCTTCGCCCACTCGGGACAGAGCTTGCCGAAGGCTTCCTCGGCGGTGTAGGTGTCCTTGCCTAAAGACGCCGCGAACTCGGAGAGCCTAGGGTTGAGCTTGTCGAGGAAGGCGGCCGAGGGGTAGCCGCCCCATGAGGCGTGCCACATAGCCTTGTGTCCCATGGCGCAGCGGCTGCGCTTATATTTCGCAATATCATTCGTACCCGTGAGGAGGGCGGGCATCCAGTCGCAGTGCTCGACGATCGTCGTCGCGACCTTCGCAGGCTTCGTGCCGTTCTCGACGAGCCTCAGGGCCTTGGCCCAGAACCACTCGGAGGAGTAGATTCCACCCTCGTACTTCGTGTAATCTTCGCCGCCCCAGATTTTCGCAAGTTTGTTGATGCGCTCGGCCTGGGCGACCGCAGTGTGGTCCTTCCACAACACGAACATCGCGTCCGGATCGCTCGCGAACTCGGGCTTTAAGGAAAGGGGCGTGCCCGTCTCGTCGGCGAGGCAGGGAGTGGAGCCCGTCGTGTCGATCGAGATGCCGCGGACCTTGGCTCCGACGTCAGAGTTTGTATGGGCAACAGCATCGGCGAGGGCGCCCTTCGTCGCCTCCTCGATGCCTTCGATGTAATCCAGAGGGTGCTGGCGGAAGCGGTTCGTCTTCGGATCGCAGAAATCGCCCTTCGCCCAGCGCTTATAGGCGCTCACCGCCGTGCCGACCGAAGTGCCGTCGGCCGCGTCCACTACGAGGGCGCGCACCGAATCGGAGCCGAAGTCAATGCCTATCACGTAATCCCGGCCCTTCTTGACGCTCACCTTGAAGCCTCCTTGTAAGAAATATTTTCTTTAAAATAAACTTCGAGCGGAATGTCCGCGGAGGGGCCCCGGACTCCCGCGACGCCTCGCACTACCGCGCGGGAAAGACGCTCGAGAGCCTCCCGTGCCTGCTCGGCCGGGCGCTGCGAGATCACGCAGTCGATCGAGCCTTCCGCTAGGGCGCGCACGTTAGCCGGCACCGTGTCCCAGGATACGACCGCGCAGAGCGCCTTTTCGCCGCGAACGGAAAGCCAATCGCCCACGAGGTGCCCCGAGGAGTTCGCCACGAGGATACCGGCGATCTCGGAAGGCTCGCGGAAGAGAGAGGCGAGGAAGGCGTCGCGCGAAGCGGGATCTTCGAGGCCGAGGCATTCGGCCGCTACGACTCGCCTCTCCTGGCCCGAGTCACGGAAGAAGGCACGGAATCCTTCGATACGCCGCGCGATATGGAGGTCTCCCGCGTGAGCGGAGAGGGCTACGAGGCTCTTTTCGCCAGGGGCGAGGAGTGACATGACGCGTCCAGCGAGATATCCGCCCCGGAAGGGGTCTTGGGCCACAACTGCCACGGGAGAGGCGCCCTCGAAGTCCCCGTCGAAGAAGGCGTAGGGAACCGGCCCATCGGGGCGCTCCACGTCGCCCAGACGAGCAAGCACCGGCTTAAGCTCCTCGGGCATAACGGGGGCAATGAGAAGACCGTCGCAAGGATCGGAAGCCACGTCCTCGAGGATCTTGCGGCGAGCAGCCGCATCGTAACGATCGTAATCGTCAATCCGCAGTTGGACGCGGTAGGCCTCGAGATCGCGCTCGGCACGGCGAATGCCCGAAAGGCAGAGCGCCCAGTAACCGGAATCCTGATCTGAGCGAGGGAGGACGACGCGAAAGGTGTAGGTCTTGTTTAAGGAAAGCTGGCGCGCGAGGATATTGGGCGTAAAGCCGAGGTCGGTGATAATCCCCTCGATCTTCTCTTTAGTCTCGGGAGAGACCCCACCCCTATCGTGGAGGACCCGGTCGACGGTCCCAATGGAAACGCCCGCGAGACGGGCAATTCCCTTAACAGTAATACGGTCTGTGTCCATCTATCGTTGCCGTACACATATTGACTCGTGTCCGTACACGGTGCATTCTTTCTACCATTGGTATCTGATTCAGTCAATGCAAAATGAGTGCCTCGAAGCTATTCGTGGAGGTCGACATGAATACGTACATCGGTCCCGGCGCGGCCAAGCACCTCTCCTCTTTCTGCGCCCTAAGGTCTAAAGGCAGTCGTATTCGAATCGTGGCCGACCGAAACACCTGGAAGGCGATGGGCGAGGAAGTCGAACAGAAGCTGCGGAGCGCAGGGCTTGCCACCCGATCGACGATCTATGAAGAGCAGTACCTCGCGGCCGATGCGGAAAGCATCTTCCGTCTCCTCGTCGACGACGATCCTGAGGAGAGGCTCTACGTCGCGGTCGGCTCGGGCACGATCACCGATATCGTCCGCTTCGCGACGCATCGCACCGGCCGTGCCTTCGTCAGCATGGCCACGGCGCCTTCGGTCGACGCCTACGCTTCCATAGTCGCGCCGGTCGTCGTCGAAGGCATGAAGCGCACCGTCCCCGCGCAGGCGCCGGTTGCGGTTTTCGCGGACAGCGAGGCCCTCGCCAGAGCGCCTCGCGCCATGATAGCCGCGGGCTTCGGCGATATGATCTGCAAGTTCTCGGCGGTGGCCGATTGGCGCATGGGCGCCTTGGTTTGGGGCGAGCCTTTCGACGAAGCCATAGCAAGGCGCTCGGTCGAGGCGGCGAAAGCTTGCGTTGACGCAGCCGCAGCGATAGGCGAAACCAAGCCGGAGGGCCTGGCCACGCTCATGGCGGCGGTCGTTGAATCCGGCCTCTGCATGGCCGAGGCAGGACACAGCCGGCCCGCGTCCGGAGCAGAGCACCAGTACTCGCACTTTTGGGAAATGCGCCTTCTCTTGGAGAATAGGCCGCCCGTCCTACACGGGCTTAAGGTAGGCATAGGAACCATCGAGGCTGCGCGGCTCTGGGACATCGTGCGCGGGATATCGAGGGACAGGGCGGCCGAACTCTTGCGCGCGTCGCGCCTGCCCGACCGAGCGGCGGAGGAACGCAAGATCCGCGCTGCCTACCGCGGCGCAGCCGAGGAGACTATAGCCGCACAGAGCCGCTTCCTCGGAATGAGCGAGGCGGACTATGAGGCGCTCAAGGCTAAGCTGCTCGAACATTGGGACGACATCCAGAGCTTCGTGCGGAGCGTGCCGAGCGAGGAGGAGACGAGACGGCTCCTCGAGCTTGCCGGCTGTCCGACCGACGCCCGCAAGCTCGGCTTGGGGCGCAAAGAAATAGCCCAGAGCATCGCATGCGCCCACTATATCCGCGACCGATTCACGGTGAAGAAACTCTGCAGGATGCTCGGGGTAAGCTAAGGCAGTGCCTAAGGCGAAACACGAATGACTTTCCACGTCCTCTGCATGAGCTGGGTATTATCGGCGGTCTTTACGTTGAGGCGGTAAACGCCGCTCTCGGCGAAGGCGTAGGCGGGGATCTCGCGAGAGGAGCCGGACGCAATGGCAGCGCGATCCTCGCGGAGGATGCGAATCTTCGAGAAATCGACACTCGCCTTGTAGAATACTATATGAAAGACCGCGTCGCTCCCCGTGCCGTTCGTGATCGTGAAGGCGATGGCTGAACCGAGGGCGGCTGGGATTTTATCCATCACTATCGAGGGGGCCCGGGTCACGGTGAAGCCAACCTGGTCGACCGGCGGCTCGGGCGCCGTGGCTGCTTGGGCGACAGGCTTTGGCTTCTCTCTCTCGCCCTGCTCGACGTTCTCCGGCGGTATGGCGACGGCCGTAGGAAGGATAAAGTACCGCGCTCCGATATAGCGGGGCGCGAAATAGCGGTCGTCGACAGACGATACGATGACGCCCGTCTTGGGCCCCTCGGATACAGCGTGGATTATGGAATTGTCGCCCAGGTAAATTGCGACGTGGCTCGGGCCGCCTGAGCCGACGGTATCGAAGAGGAAAAGGTCGCCGGGCTTTGCCTGTCCTTTCTCGATGCTCTTGCCTTCCGCCCATTGCCCCTTGGAGTTGCGCGGGAGCGCGATGCCCGCGGCGCGGGAATAGACGTATTGCACGAAGCCTGAGCAATCGAAGGCCTCGGGCGACTCGGCGCCGTAGACGTAGGGGACGCCCTTGAAGGACTGCGCTGTCTCGACGATTCGCTTGCGCTGTTCGCTTTCGGAAAGGGCGGCTACTAGAATCATGACAGCCGCCGCGACGAGTGCAGAGACCGCAATGACGGTATGCTTTCTTCTCATGCAGCCATATTCTGCCCGCCCAGTTGGCCTGTCAACGAGCTCGGAGTAACGCACCACTATCCATCACTGTTTCAGCTCAATGACTTTCCAGGTCCTCTGCATGAGCTGGGCATTATCGGCAGTCTTCACGATGAGGCGGTAGACTCCGCCCTCGGCGAAGGTGAAGGCAGGCAGCTCGCTCGAGGAGCCAGCCTTGAGTACGGCCCGGTCTTCTCGGAGAACGACGGCCTTTGGCGAATCGGCGTCCGCCTTGTAGATGGCGATGAGGAATGCGCCGTCTTTGCCAGTGCCGTTCGTGATCGTAAAGGCCAAACCCGAGCCCACGGTCGCGGGAATCGGATCGGAGATGACGACGGGTTTGGACGATACCGTGCAGCCTATCTCGGCGACCGAGGGCTTGGCCTCGGCATCGGATGACGCGATGAACGACCTGGCGCCGAGAATGCGCGAGCCGAAATACGAATCGTCGAGGCCCGATACAATGATGCCCGTGCGCGGCCCGTCGGAGGCCGCGTGGATCATGGTCCCGTCGCCGAGATAGATAGCGACGTGGGTGGGCGCTCCGCCCGAGGGGCCGAACACGAGGATGTCGCCTCTCTTGGCGACCGCTACCGCTATGGGTTTGCCATGGGCGAACAGGGCGCGAGAGTTGCGAGGGAGATCGATATAGGCGGCGCTTGCGTAGACGTAGTGGACGAAGCCCGAGCAGTCGAAGCCCGAGGGCGACTCGGAGCCGTAGACGTAGGGCGCGCCTTTAAGCGAGACGGCGAGCTCGACGATACGGTTCCGCGCGTCCTCTTCCGGAGGTTCCGCCCACGAGGTCAGGGCGGCGAGGGCGACCAGAGCCGCGGCGAGGATGGCAACTTTCCTGTGCATTAGGACATTGTTCGCCCACTAGCCTTACACTGTCAACGCCCCATTTCCGCGGACGATCCATCCTGATTGAACAAGCTCATCCGACAGTCTACAGTACCGAGACTGACATGAAACTGCCGCGCCGCTTTGAAGCCTTCCTGCGCGCCGCCAGAGGCGCGGCCTCCTCGATGGAGGCGGGCCTTGGGCTCTTCGCCATCATCGCCTGCGTCGCGGTCGTCGGCAGTTTCTCTCCGCTTCTCTCCGACGCAATCTACGGCTCCTGGCCTTTCGCGGCTCTCCTCATAGCCCTCACCGCGAATACCCTCGCCTGCGTGATCATAAGGAGGCCAGGCCTCAGCCGTGCGATCGGGGCTGCCGGTACGGCAAGACTGCGGGCCCTCTGCGTCTTCGCGATCCACCTGTCCGTACTCGCCGTCGCCGCGGCCGGCCTATGGGCAAGCCTCGAGTTCACGACCGAACGCATCGACGTCGCCGAGGGGGAGGCTTTCCAAGTCGAGGGCCGAAGCTTCAAGCTCGACTCGATCGAGGTCGAGCGCTACGCCGACGGCTCGGTCTCCGATTGGGTTGGCAGGCTGAGCGGCCCCTCTGGCAAAGTGGGCGCGGTCCGCGTCAACCATCCCCTTCGCGCCGGCGACACGGACATCCTGCAGACCGGCTACGGACAGAGGTATTCGCTCCTCCTTGCGCTTCCCAAAGAAGGCGTCGAGAGGAAGGTCGAGATCGACGAGAATGCACTCCTTCCCCTCGCTGAAGACGGCTCGATAGGTATAGTCCTTAAGCGGCCGGAGACGGGAGACGATAGCCGCTCGGCCGAGCTCGCCCTCGTCTCCGGGAGCGAGGCCCTCCTGAAGGCCAGGGTTTCGGAAGGCATGCCATTCGCGTTGGACGATACGGGTATAGAAATCACCCTGACCGGAAGCCGCGCATACGGCAGCTTCATCTTAAGGCGAACGCCCGGCATCGCCTTCCTCTGGACCGCGTTCGCCCTCCTGGCCATTGCGTCTTCGGGCCTCTTGATCGATCCGGCTTCGCGAGACAAAGGGAAAAGGACGAAATGAACAGACTGGATACGCTCTTCGGCCAGACGGAGGCTATTCTCTTCATCGCCCAGCTGGGCTTCCTCTTCATATCGATGATCGTGAGCGCGTTAAAGGGCCGAGGCATCGGCGTGGCAAGAATCGCGACGGCGGTCCTCGCCCTCGCCGCGGTCATCGCATCGGCGGCAGTCAGGACCGCCCTGGCGGGAAGGCTCCCCTTCGCCTCGATGTACGAGTTCGGCCTCCTTCTCTGCATCGCCCTGGACGGTCTTCTCGTGTTCGTGACGCTACGCTACAAGGAGCGGGCATTCTCCCTCTCTGCATCGGCTGCCGCATCCGTCCTCGGCTCGATCATGCTCTTTCTCTTCCAGAAGGCCAGGCCGCTCGTGCCCGCCCTGAAGAGCGCTTGGCTCGGACTGCACGTCGCCACGGCGGTGA
>Ga0326728_10014868_pt1 | contig 16366 bp, 12 predicted proteins | sample MB3enrmetagenome_FD_207602 | JGI IMG/M metagenome (GOLD analysis project Ga0326728, IMG submission 207602) | Lab enriched peat soil microbial communities from McLean, Ithaca, NY, United States - MB31MN | ecosystem: Environmental > Terrestrial > Soil > Wetlands > Peat | place: USA: New York...
AGGACCGCGCGGGAATGTTTCTGGTCATGGGCGTGGCAGCGGCGCTGGGGTTTCACGTTTTGGTGAATGTGGCTATGGTCATCGGGGCAATGCCGGTAACGGGCATCCCTTTGCCTCTGATGTCCTACGGAGGATCGGCCACGTTGTTTGTATTCCTGGCCATTGGCCTGGTAATGAATGTCCGGCTACGCCGGTTCGTTAACTAAGTCATAGCCAGTGCCGAGCGCATCATCTTAGTTCAGGGAGGCTGCGCCGGTTCCGCGGCCCCGATTGAAGCCGGGGTTGCTAATCAAGAAGGAATCTGAAGAGTGAGGATAGCATCGTCCGCCGTTACCCCGGGGAGATCCCGGCAACGGCCTAGCCTCGTTAGCAGAAGGATTAAGAAATACGAGAGCCGCACTGCGGCCCCTCCCTCCGGCTACGAACGCAATGCCGCCAGCATAAAGTTGTCGCCGGCATGTTCCGGTCTGAACCGGAACGGCACCCTGCCTTGGACCCCGATCGAGAGGTTCCAGCGGCGATGCATCCCAAGGAGTTTTCATGTCGAAGGAATTGGTTATATCGGCGGGCTCGCACGAGCGACGCGTCGCCATTTTGGAAGAAGGACAGCTAGTCGAGATCTACATTGAGCGCGAGAAGGAATTCGCGCTTGTCGGCAGCATCTACAAGGGAAAAGTCACGCGCGTTCTGCCGGGCATGCAATCGGCATTCGTGGATATTGGCCTGGATGGCGACGCGTTTTTGTATGTCAGCGATGTTTTCGAAAACCTCGAGGACTACGATCACGGCCAGTCACACGCAGACGTGCCCGCGCTGGCGACTCAGGGAGAACTAGCCATCGAGGTGCTACCGGGAGAGACGTTGGCGGCGGCAGGCGTGCACGAAGCGGTGCACCCGGAAGAAGAGACGCAAGACCGCGTAGGCCCCGAGGAGCAGGAAGGGCGCGAAGAATATCGCGCCCACGAGCCGGATGATCACTCCGTGGAACCCGGCAATGCGCTTGAGGCCCCGCGCGGCGAGGAACCCGGCGGGGAGCCGGAAGTAGCGGAAATCGAGGAGCGCCAGCCGGATTCCAACGCTTCCGCTCCGCAGAATTTTGCTCCCTCTTACAATCCCACGCGGAATTATCCGCCGCGCATCGGAAACGATCGCGGCCCGGGTCAGGACCGCGGCGGGGATCGTGGAGGCGACCGCGGGCGGGGTCGCGGGCGGGGAGGCCGCTGGGGACGCCGGCGCGGCGGAAGCAGCGACCGCGATCGCGGGGGACGCCACCACGGCCAGGGCGGGCGCAATCTGCCTCCATCAAAATATGCTTCGCCTCAGGGCGAACGCGATGCGCGTGGCTTTGACCATCGCCGCAACGATCGCGGTCCGGGTGATCGCGGTCCGAGCGCTCCGGCCGAACGCAGGGATGACGACATCGTTCTGCCGGGCGAATCGCTCGCCAAGTATCGCGGGCGTCCGGTGCCGCCCCCGGTCGAGCCGCTAGGAGACCACGAGCCCGAGGAGCGTCAGCCTGATTTTGCAGAGCAGCCCGCGCGCCCAGCAGCCGGCATGCAGCCGAACTCCGGCGTGCCCCGGCGTTTCTCCGGAAGCTTGCCCCATTGGGTTCTAGCGGACACCGAAACCGAAGGCGAGGCGGCCGCTGGCGGTGAAACACGGACGGAAGAAACTCTCGCTGCCGCCGAACCCGCCGAGCAGGAGACCGCGCGCGAGGAAGAACATTACGAGGAAGCTCACGCCGAGGCGCACCACAACGGAACCACCGGCCTCAGCGAGGAAGAACTCTCCGCACTCTCTTCACGGCTGGTCGAGGCCAAGCATGAAGAAACCCAGGCGCGCGCCGAAGCGGATTCTCATGTGGGCGGCTCGGTCTTTGAAGAAGAAGGCGAAGAGTCTCACGAGGAACATCACACGGAACTTCACGAAGAGGCTCGCGAAGAGGCGAGTGACGCCGAGGACCATCTTTCCGAGGAGGATCTTGCCGAGGAATCCGAGCAGGAAGAGCAAGAGCGCGACGAAGAAGAATCCGAGGAAGAACAGGACGAGCGCGAAGATCGTCAAGAGCAGGACGAACATCAGGAAGTGATCGAGGCGGCGAAAGCAGCCTTTGATCGCGAGGAAGGCGGCGAGCGCACCGAAGAAGGACAGTACGAGTCCATTGCGGCGCAAGGCGCCGCCACCGAAACGCCCATCGACGAAGACATCGTGCTCCTTCCCGGCGAAACGCGCAGCCCGCGCAATGCCAGCGCACCGCGCGAGGAATTTGTGCGCCGCGATTCGGCGCGCATCGGCAGCAACCCGCGCTCCCGCTTCCAGCGGCCGCAGCGTGGCGGACGCAGCCGGGATGACCGCGGACCGCGGGGACGCCACGATGGACGCCGCGACCGAGGTGATCGGAGCGACCGGGGAGGCGACCGCGGACGCGGGCGTTTTGAGCGCCACGGACATGGTCCTCACCGCGGGCATCATGGCGGGCATGCGCCGCAGCGCCGCCCGCAGCTCATTTCCGAAATGCTCAAGGCGGGCCAGGATGTGGTCGTGCAGATTGCCAAGGAACCTCTGGGCAAGAAGGGCGCGCGCATCACCAGCCACGTGGCCCTGCCGGGACGCTTCCTGGTGTACATGCCGACGATTGACCACATCGGGGTATCCCGCAAGATTGAGAGCGCGGAAAATCGCTCGCGTCTTCGCCGTTTGGTTGGCGAGGCGCGGGGCAGCTATCCGGGCGGTTTCATTGTGCGCACCGCCGCGGGCGGGGCCACGGACGATGAAATTCGCGCGGACATCGAGTTCCTGGGCACGACCTGGAATGAGATCAAGCATAAGAACGACGAGCGCAAAGCGCCGGCGCTGCTGCACCGCGACCTCAACCTGGTCGAGCGAATCCTGCGCGACTACGTCAGCGACGATTTCACCGGCATCTGGATTGACAACGAAGAGGAATACGGCAAGGTGGTGGAATTCGTCAGCCGCTTCCAGCCAAAGCTCGTCAACAAGGTCAAGCTCTACACCAAGGAGCAGCCGATCTTCGAGGAGTTCGGCATCCAGCACGAGCTGGACAAGGCCCTGCGCGCCAAGGTGTGGCTCAAGTCCGGCGGCTACATCGTCATCAACCACACCGAAGCGCTGGTGGCCATTGACGTCAACACCGGAAAATTCGTGGGCAAGGGCTCCACGCGCCTTGAAGACACCATCGTCAAGACCAACCTGGAAGCCGTGAAGGAGATCGTGCGGCAAATTCGTTTGCGCGATCTCGGCGGCATCATCGTGGTGGACTTCATTGACATGGAAGAGCGCCGTAACCGCGAAAAGGTGCTGGTGGCGCTGCAGGTGGCGCTGGAGCAGGACAAGGCGCCGTCGAAGGCGCTTTCGTTCAACGAATTCGGCTTGGTCTGCATCACGCGCAAGCGCACCAAGCAGGCGCTCGAACGCGTGCTCTGCCAGCCTTGCCCGTATTGCACGGGCTCGGGCATGGTCAAGTCCATCCCCACGCTGTGCTACGAAATTCAGTCGGAAGCGCGCAAGATGGCCGTGGCCGATCATGAAGGGCCGAACCTCACCCTGCGCGTGCATCCGGAAATAGCCAAGGCGCTGAAGACGCGCGAGTCCATCCTGATTGACGAACTCGAACAGAACGCCCACAAGCACATCATCATTCAGTCGGACGCCACGCTGCATTGGGAGCAGTACGACATCTACTAGTGTGCCGTCCCGGGAGTTTCTTGCATTTCTCTTTAGGAGGCCGGGGCTTCAGCCCCGGCGTAAAGCCCGTAGAATGAATTGGGCTCGGTAGACCCTGGGCTTCAGCCCAGGGCGCGAAGCGCCCCTGAAGACTCTGAACTTTTGCAGGAGATCTTCGGGACACAACACCAGTTCTCAGTATTCAGCTGTCAGTTTTCAGTAAGGCCAACCGCCCGGGGTCATTCCCGGGCGTTTTGCTGCGTTTTCGGATTTCACAAACAGGTGTACGATGATTGCTGAAGAGGTGTTGTATGCCCGCACTGGATTGGTCCCAATGTCCGGCCGTCGAAAGCATCCCCGGAAAAGTGAGCGGCGCTTGGGTGCTGCGGGGTACACGTATGCCGGTCTCCGTCATCTTTGAGAACCTGCAAGCGGGCGCTAGCATCGACGACATTATGGAATGGTTCGAGGGGCTGGATCGCGGCCAGATTCAGGCGGTCATCGAGTTTGCCGCCCGCAGTCTCGATGTGGTTCCCTCGTCTGCACCTGGCCGCTGATGCTTATCCTTTTTGACCAAGGCACTCCGGTCCCCATTCGTAGATTCCTTACCGGACATAAGGTGGAAACAACTGTGCAGAGAGGGTGGGACACCCTCAAGAACGGCGATTTGCTAAGAGCAGCCCAGGACGCCGGATTTGAGGTGCTGGTCACTCCCGACAAGAACATCCGCTACCAGCAGAACTTGAAGGCTTTCGCAATCGCCATTGTGGTGCTCGGTAATCCGCAATGGCCGGCGCTGCGGAAGCACGTGGATCGGGTTGTGGCAGCAGTCGCCAGCGCGAAGCCTGGCGAGTGCATCGAAGTGGAGATTTCTGATCGATGAGCTCGAACAGAACGCGCATAAGCACATCATCATCCAGTCGGATGCGACGCTGCACTGGGAGCAGTACGACATCTACTGAAGAACGGATGAACCGAGAGAAGAAGCGATGGATGATTCCGGCTTCGGCGCTAACTAGGTGGGATCGACCCGGAGCGTCCCACCGGCGGTAAGGTTGGAGGCCACCGAGACGGCGCGGCGCTGCTCCAATTTCTTAAGTTGATCTTCGAGCGCATCCTCCATTTTCCGAATTCTGCCCTTGTGTAACCGGACGATGGCGCTGTCCTCGCTCTGTCCTCGTTGAATCAATTTCTGTATTGTTTCATTGGCGCGCTTAATCTTGAACTTTGTCGATTGCCGTAGGCTCTCCGCGCGATTGTCGACAAGAGCGTCATTTGCCCTTTTCAGCTTTCCCTCCTCTTCTTCACGCAACAAGCCCAGGTAGTCGTCTGATGCTGATAATGCTCGGTTGAGCTCCTGAGGGGTATAAGCAAAGAGGTCGACTTCGGCATGACTGGCAGATGCTAGCTCCCCCAAAAACCAGTCAGTCAAGTCCTCCAGGAATCTCACGCTGAAGTCTCGCCGACTCACCAAAACCGGAACCATTTGGAGCTCAGTCTTGAGAGCCGTTTTTTCTAATAGATAGATAAAAAAGAAATACTCACCCAGAAACTGCGGAGGCCCCTTCAAGACCACTTGAGATGTGAATTTAAGTTCACTCTTGTGCTCATCGTAGAACCTTTTTATGGCTTTTGTGATTGGATGGTGTAGGGTGATGAATTCCAAAGATTCGTTCATACAAGCGGTCTTGCTGTCGAATGTCACTAGACACCCCTCTTGCTGGGACAATCTTTTATCAACTCTCTTCCTATTGTCGTCCCCTTCCGAGTTGCGCCACACAAGACGCCTGAAGGCTTCATCGGACTTCAGAACGAGAACATTTGGCTTCCCACTGGGAGGAGGAACAAGGGTCAGTTTCGGGAACTCAGCCTTCAAGAAAGCCCTCAGGAATAGCTCCACCTCCTTTGCAGTTATGAATCGCTTTGAGTTCTGAATCTTGGATATTTCCTCCGTAAAATACGCATCCTGACCAATGAACCTTTGATTTTCGTTTTCAAACCTCTCTAGGTCGGCATGCTTCCTTGCGATGTTCTCCGCCGCCTTCTCAATTGTCTGAATTCGCTGCTCCCTTGTAAGGCTAGTGCTGAAAATCTCTTTTGTTAACTGGCTTATTTCGTCGCCCAAGATAACGTCGAGGTCACCAATATATCTTTCAAAAATCTTAATTCGACCGTACAGACGATTCAGAATCTCGTCGTCTATTGTGCCCTGCATTGAAAAGTTGTAAATAAGAATCTTGTCGTGCGATTGACCGTATCGGTCCAGTCTACCGATTCGCTGCTCCACCCGCATGGGGTTCCACGGCAAATCGTAATTGAAAAGTACGTTACAAAACTCAAAGTCTAGGCCTTCTCCGCCAACCTCTGAGGACAGAAGAATCTTTATCCGGTTTCCTTCACGAAATTCTCGCAATACCTTTTGGCGATCCGAACTCTTTATATCGCCGTGAATTATGGCGACGGCGCTTGAATAACCATTTTTCTCGAGCTTTTCTCTCAAGTATTCCAAGGTCCGCTTAAAAAATGAAAAGACGATGATTCTTGCAGTGGCATCTTCCCGTTCTAGCTCCCTCAGGGCCTTCAAGAACATGTCAAACTTTGTATCGACATCGCCTATCTCTTTTGCGGTCCGAAGTAGGTCCCGCGCCGCGCGAATAGCTTCCTCTTCTGCCGCCGCCGGCTGCTCGATATCCGCAAATGGGTCGATGACATCGCCATCGTCCGCGGTCGGCGGCATGAAGCGCCGCTTCTTCATGAGTGCAGTCAGGGACGCCTTTGTCGCTTGAATACAACTCGACACTTGCCGCTGTGGCATGATAAGAGCAAACGAAATGCCTTGTCGGCTGCTCGCCAGGCGTCTAAACTGCACCACCACAAATTCAGTCACAGCGTCATAAAAGCCCATCTCTGCGGGTGTAAACTTGACCTTGATTACGCGTGCTTCGCGAACGGGGAAATGCCCCTCGAGGACGTCCCTCTTCTTCGTACGTGTAAACACATAAGAAATCGGACTTATCTCAGAGAGCAATCGTTGCGCTTCAATGGCCCTCTGGGTCGTCAGTTTTGGGTTCTGACTTAACAGTCTTACCAATTCTTTGTAATAGGGATTCCGACGAAACCGGTCAGGCTGCGCGACATGCTCTACTTTGCGAACCTCGGCAAGCGCCTGCGCTGGATTCTTCAGCAAGCGTGCTGCATTGTTTATAAATTCATTTGGTTCGAGAAGGGAATGAAGTAATTCGAACTCTGGAAAGTCCTGAGGCAAAAGAATATTTAACAAATTAAAGAGGTCCGGTGTTCCTAGCTGAAGAGGAGTCGCCGAAAGGAAAAGCAGGGCGTCGGACAGCTCCGACAAGACAGTGCCAAGCTCACTGCTCAGGGTTTCTGGATTCCGAAGGTGGTGAGCCTCATCAACAATCACGAGGTCAAAATGGGGCTCAATCTCTCTCATTCTTTCTAGAACGGACGACGCCCTAAGAGTCTGAAGGCTGCAGATTGCCTTCAGCTTTTGGGATTCACCGTACTCACTGTAGCCTTCTAGAAAATTCTCAAAATCCTTCCTCCTGAACACCTCAAAACTCTGGCTGAACCGACGCCGCATCTCTGTTTGCCATTTTTCTGTGAGCACAGCCGGGCAAACGATAAGGATTCGCGAAATATCCAGACGGGCCTGCTGCTCTGTTAGAATGATACCTGCCTCGATGGTCTTCCCCAGTCCTACTTCGTCAGCCAGGAGGAGGCGCTGATCGTTGGAGCCTAAGAATTTCAATACCGGCTTGAACTGGTGGACTTGGAACTCTGTCTTAGAGGAGTAAAAAGTGTAGAGGTTGTCCGACAGCGGTTTCTCCAGCTTCTTGTAGATCAAGGAGCTAATAAAGGTTTGGGGGTCCGCGAAGTCTTTACTTGTCAAAAGCTCCGCGACAGCTTTTGGCGCAGCAAACGGGTTGAGCGCATCCTCAGGGTACCAAAAGCTGGGTTCAACTGGATTGAAACTGACCGGATAAAAGGCACGGCCCTTTTCCTCGCGTGGCTGCCCATCGATGATGCCAACCTTGTCGCCACGAGCTCTTACGACAACCTTATCACCAATCGAAAAGCCATTACCGCTCACGCCTCAACTCCTCGTTTTAAGATATTATGCTACTTGGCCGTGCCGATTACAAGAATGTGCCCTAATTCAAGAGATAATTCCGCCGGTCGCCATCGTCGGCGTGACCCCGCCTAGTCTGCGAACCTGTGCATATCACCCGGAAGGATGTCACCACACAGTCCAACGCGACGCTGCACTGGGAGCAGTACGACATTTACTAGTTTTCAGTTGTCAGTAATCAGTTTTCAGTAAGGCAAAGCGCCCGGGCGATGAGCCCGGGCGTCTTGTTGTGCAGCGGCCCGTTTCCCGATGTCGGGATTACGGGGCGCTTGAGAAAGTTGAACTAACGATCAAGGCGAGCGCAGTTCAGTCCGACCCAGCCGCGTTCTTCTCGATGAGATAGCGATCCATCCATTCGAAAATGAGTTTCCTCATCTCCGGCAGCTCCACGTGGGCCGAATCGAACAGTTCAATGCGGCAATCTGTTTCCCTGCCGTACTGGCAGTACAGGGGAAGCAGGTGATCCCGCACCTTTTCGACACCGGGAACGGGGGTCAGAGGGTCGCGTCGGCCATTCACGCTCAAGCGAGGCCGCGGCACAATCAATTCGTTAATCTCTGCCGTCTGGAAATGTTTCAGCAGAGATGGCACATAGTAATAAATACCGTGCGCGCTCAGAGCATGAGTTTTTATGAGTTCTTCGTAATCTGTAAGACAGCAAACGTCCACGCACAAATGAACACGCGGATCGAGAGCCGCAAGCCACCACGCTTTGGTCGCGCCCATGGACATTCCCAGGACACCCAGACGTTGGGAATCGACCTCTGGACGGCTGGCGAGATACTCAAGGGCGCGGACCTCGTCGAACATCATCATTCCAAAGAGCACTTGACCCTTCCACAGCATGAGCTTGAAGGTATCTTCCTCGCCGGTCTTTCCGTCACCTGCGGGTTTGCGCTCGCCAAAACACCAGCTATCAATGGCCAGCGTCACCAAGCCTTTTTCAACGCAAACGGGGGCGTACGCGGGCTGCGCATCAACACCCCGCAGAAGTTGTTCCTTTCCGAGACCATACATCCCGGCGTGCCAATGCATGTAAAGAAGACCGGGTGCAGGCGACTTTCGTTTGTCGGGGATCAACAGGATCGCGGGAACAGGCTCTATGCCGTTCAGATCGAGGACCAGGCGTTCGATGGTATAGCCTTCGTGCTTCTCAGTGTTCAGCAACTTCGGCTTTTCGGCCCGGTGCTGCCATGGCAGGTCACCAAGCAAGCTCCAAAGTTCCTTTCGCCGGCGCTCCTGATACGCCGCGAACGCCTCGCCCGATTCGCGAGGATTCGCGGCAGGCAAGAGCCCTCGCCCAGTTGTCCTCCAGGCCACTGCGGCTGCGCCACTTTGCACAAACTCCCGTCTAGTTATAGGCGACATGATTGCTCCTGTGAAACTCTTGACCGCGTCGAGATTTTATTCCGGGAGATATTAGAGAGTTTTATATCACAGCCATGGGCTATGAAGATGGATTTGCTCCCCAGGGCCGCCGGATACCAGAGGTCATTTCATAAATCGCTCCCGGGAGGGCACGGCTTCAGCCGTGCCGAAAAGCCTCACGAATTCAGGGGTTTTAACCCCTGAGGTGCGTGGGCTAGTGGCTCGAAGCATTTGTGAGATAGGTTCTAGCCAGCTTCCAGACAAGTGTCGTCACCCGCCCCAAGTGTGGCAGTGTCCGCGATTCTTGATACGATATGGAAACTGCTTGGCGGGGAACCTGGATCAAGGTTTGTGTATTTGCGGAATTGCTCCCTCCAAGAGGAGAGTGCCAATCGTGAAATCCATCACGCGCTTTCTGCTGATCTGTTCGCTCGCAACTTCGTGTATTGCGCAGAGCAAGAAAGAGGAGACGCCGAAGCCGGCGCAGTCCATTCCAGAGCTCCAGCAACAACTGGAGAAAATCCTCAAGGACACGCATACACCGGGCATATCCATCGCGATCGTGCATCGCGCTGGCCCCGAGTGGATTGCAGGTCTTGGCAAAGCGGATGTAGCCGCGGATCGTGCCACAAGTCCGGAGACACTGTTCCGCATCGGCTCAACTTCCAAGGCCTTCGCGGCCCTGTCCATCCTCAAGCTGGCCAATGAGGGCAAGCTTTCCTTGGAAGACCCCGTGCACAAGCTGGCCCCGGAAGTGTGGTTTCAGAATCGCTGGGAAGCGAGTGACCCGGTGCGCGTTGTGGATCTCCTCGAACACACCACCGGCTGGGACGATATGCACTTCCGCGAGTATGCGAAGGATGCCCCAGGAATGGGCCTGCGTGAAGCGCTGGATTATGACCACCACTCGCGCATTTCGCGCTGGCGGCCGGGCACGCGCATGGCGTATTGCAACACTGGGCCCGCGGTTGCCGCCTACATCGTCGAAAAGATTTCCGGTCAACGCTTCGAAGATTACGTAATGCAAAACTTCTTCGAGCCCATCGGCATGAAGACAGCAACCTATTTCCAGCCGTCTTCGCCACCGCTGACGACCCTCTATCACCCTGATGGCAAGACTCCCTATCCTTACTGGAACATCCTCTATCGCCCGGCCGGTTCGATCAATGCCTCCGCCAAGGACATGGCGGCGTACGTTCAGTTCTATCTCAATCGCGGCACCGTAAACGGCACGCAAGTGATGCCAGCAAGTTCGATCGATCGCATGGAGAGCCCGACGCGCACCTGGGCGGCGAAAGAAGGATTGAAAGCGGGCTATGGCATGAGCAACTACTGGAGTATCCACGAGGGCTTCGTTTACCACGGACACAATGGAGGAGTGGAAGGCGGCCTGACGGAAATGGCATATCTGCCCGATTACGGCGTGGGCTACTTCTATAGCATCAACGCGGGGAATGGCGACGCGTTTGAAAAGGTCGGCAAGGCCATCCGCGCTTACATCACGCGCGACCTGCAGAAGCCTCCATTGCCTCCGGTGGCGCCGCTGCCTGCGAATGCCAGCGCCTACGCTGGTTGGTACCAACTGGACTCGCCGCGCAATGAGGTGACTCATTTTCTCGATCGCCTGTTGGGAATAATCCGGGTCCGTTTCCAGGACGGCAAGCTCCTTCTCTCCGACTTGGGCGAGAGAAACCAGGTATTCGTCCCCGTCACGGGTGCGCAGTTCCGCCACATTCCCCAAAAAGAGCTACCCAATCCCGTGGCCACGCTTGAATTGCTCACTCCCAACGTCAAAGGCCAATTCATTCAGTTCGGCGGAGGTACAGTGACGATAAGGCGCATCCCCGCGTGGCTCGCGTTCGCCGAGATTATTCTCACGGCGTGGTTTGTGCTCGCCGTCGTTTCCATCCTCCTCTATGCACCGTTCTGGCTCCTTGGCGGGCTCAGCAAAAAGCGCCGCCGCCCGGCGGAGCGATGGATGAGATTGTGGCCGCTCATCGCCGTGTTGAGCTTGATCGCAATTGTGGTGGTATTTATGCTCTCCAGCGACGACCTGATTTCGCGAATGGGACATCTCACGGGGTGGTCCGCTGCTTTCTTCCTGGCCACCGTGGTTTATGGTGTCGCTTCCGTAGCCGGCGCCATCGCCTTGTGGTGGGCACCCAAACAGGAAGTCCGCGGATGGGTCCGAAGATTTTCGACGGCCGTCATCCTGGCACTGTTGATCGCTGCTGCGTACCTGGCCTATTGGGGTGTTATTGGCCTGCGCACCTGGGCTTAGGTTTGGGGGCTGAGCCAAACTTGGTGCGGCCTTCGATGAGAGCTAGGGCTGCTCGACCCCTCCTTCTACTGCTCGCCGGCTACCTACTACGATGGAAGCCTGCCCCGTTAGATCCTAAATGCATCCATAGAGCCGTGCCCCATATCCTTTAACCATCGCCAAGCGCGGCCCCAAAATAATGTAACCTCGGAGCTTCCCGGACAGTAAGTGTAAATAGAGGCGGTGCATGGAACTGCTGGAGCGATTCGCGGTGGGCGATGTGGATGCCTTTGAAGCGCTTTTCCGGCAGCACCAGGGCGAAGTCTTTCGCTGGCTCATGCGCATTGTCCGCAATATAGCGGTTGCCGAGGATTTGACCTTGGAAACTTTCTGGCGCATGCATCGGGCTCACGCGCGCTTCGATCCATCAATGGGAAATTGCGGCGCGTGGCTGCGGCGCATCGCCACGAACGCGGCCATCGATCATCTTCGTCATGCGCACCGCGAAGTTCCTTTGCCGGACGATCTGCCCGCCACGGCGCAGCAGCCGCCCGCCGAACAACTCGAGTTGCGCCGCGAAATTCTTCGCGCGATGAACAAGCTTTCGCCGCGCCTTCGCGCCGTTGTGTTGCTCGCGCTGGTGGAGGAAGAGCCCTACGAGCGCATCGCCGAGGCCCTGGGGATTTCGGAAAGCGCCGTGAAGTTGCGCGTCTTTCGCGGCGTGCGCATCTTGAGAAAAACGCTATCGGAGGCAGGAGTCCACCCATGAAAGAACCAGAAATTGACGATCTCAAGAAGCTGTTGAAGGATTCCCTGCCCCCCGCTCACGGCGTCGAACTCCAGCGCGACCTGTGGCCGGCGATGCTGCAGCGGCTCGATCAGCGCACATTACGCGTGCCCTGGTGGGATTGGGCCTTGCTCGCGACCGTGGCTGCAGCGCTTTACTTTTTCCCGGGGATCATTCCGGCGTTGTTGTACCACCTGTAAGGAAGGAGTTGCCATGAACAAGCATCCCTATTTGCGCGCGTATCTCGCCGGAATCGCCGTCCCGACCGTCTTTCTCCTCGTGGGCATTACCGCCTACACGATCATTCGCTATGTCTACGCCGTCCCCATACCCATCGAGCGCGTGATCGTGTTCCCGATGGCCGCGGTGCCCAATGCCTGGGGGTTGTGGAACGTGCTCTACCGTGCGTGCAACGCCAATCGTCACGTTTCTCTCGGCTTGTTCGGCGGGGCGCTTCCGCTGCTGTTGGTACCCTGCGGCTACGCTGTGACGCGGCTCACTGGCTTTACCGTTCCTCACGGAGTTTTCGTTGTGGCCCCCTTTGCGCTTCCTGTCGGGCTGATTGTGTACTATCTCGTGTGGAAGTATTTCGTGGGCTTCCTCAATGCGGAGCTGGGTATCGCTTGATCACGCTCAAGTGACAAAGAGAGCGGCGAACAACGGAGGCAGCTGGACGATAGAAACAAAAACGGGTGCCTCTCGACAAAAGCGAGAGGCACCCGAAACATTTTAGAGCGCGGTGATTTGTGCTATCCGGCCGATTGGGTTTGTCTCGTGCCGTTCCAACTTATTCCAGCAAGTCCCTTTGACAATACTCTCTCCGCGTTCGCGTCAGATGCCTGGACTGTCATTCGGCCCAAATAGTTGGAACGGCATTAGTTCTTCGGCTGCGGTTGCGCATCAGGTGCCGGAGCCGGGCCGTGCTGACTCTTGTGTCCTTCTCCGTGTGTGCCGCCGGGGTGCGCCGGGCCACCACCGTGCCGCCAGCGCTCACTCATCAATTCATGGAGCTTCTTGCGTTGCTCGGGGGTAATCGCCTCGTGCATGGCCAAACGATAGTGGATCGCGGATTTCTCCAGGGCCAGCCGCGCGGTGCTGATTTCCTGCAGCTTGCTGTCGATCGCGGCGCGATCTGGCTTGTCGGCTTCGAGCAGGTCCCTCAAGTCGACTCGCTTCACCTCGAGGTCGGCCCGGTCGCGAATCTGTGCCTTGCGGAAGTCCGACTCCTGCTTGCGGATCGCGCCCACCTGTTCGGCGGTGATACCGAGCTTTTCCCGAATGGCCGGGTCTTTCAAAAGGCGTGCGAGACTGAATTCCCTTGCTCCCCCGCCGAAGCCATCTTGCCTATAGCCCCATTCGCCTCGCTCCTCACCTGGGCCCCCGGGCCGCATGTGGCCGTGTCCTCCAAACCCCTCCATAGGTCCTTGCTGATCAGGTGGTGGATCTTGTGGGTCGCCCTGCGCCAGAACCGGAGCGGAGCTAAGCGCCACAGCCAGAACAGCCAGGGCCGCTTTCGAGTAAATTTCCATGATGTATTCTCCCGTATCGTGCTTTGCGTTGCCGCTGTGTAGAATTCCCTGCTGCTGGCAAAAAGGTTCCCGAAGTGCACAGCCAGCATCCGCCGTGGCTGGTAATAACTTCACTCCGGAACAGGGTTCTGGCATCGCCCAGACACATCCGTAGAGCCCAACTAAGCCCAATGTTTGCCTATAGTTATAGATTGGATCCTGGAGACTCTGGGAGCAGGTCCCGACAAAGATGTTCGGCCATGGCGGATGGCGCAGGGTTCGCACACAGAGTCGGTTCCTTGCGGCTCTCGATTAAAAGGATGGCCCCGCAAGTCTTGCCTTCAACGCTCCCGGTGACTTGCTGGAGTGGTATCCTGCCCTCGTGAATTCTGAATCCATCCGAGAGACTTCGCCACGCGGCGATCAGAGAGGAAAAACATGAAAATCCACCTGCTTACGGTAAGCATAGTTCTGCTGGCGGTAATCGGCGCCGACGAGGGACGCTTTGGGAGAGCTGCCTTCCACACTGAGGAGATCCGGGCGGCCAACGTCCCCGAGCAGGCCAGCGCGAAGAACTTCGATGCGTCGGCGGACGCCGCGCTGCTGGCGATGAAGAAGCACGCCACGGAGCTCAAGATCGGGGGAGTCGCGGTGGTGGCCTATTTCGAGGGCGACACCCTCCAGTCCTGGAGCTCGAAGATGGTGGTGGTGGGCCGCATGAAGGACGCTCCCTCGACGGGCAACAATGGCTCCAATCTGCTGGGGATTGCCTACGCAAAGGCGGCGGAGATGGCGGACACGCTGCAGAATAGCGACAGCGGCACGCGCCCGCCGATGATTGGCGAATTCGGCTGGCAGGGCGGCGTGATTGCCCACGCGAAGACCGGCTATGTGATCGCGGCATTCAGCGGAGGCAAGTCCGAGGACGATGTCGACGTTTCCAAGGCCGGGCTCGTGGCGCTGAAGAGCGCTCTGTAACTGAGCGGCCGGCACGATAAAAGTTAGGCGACCCAGAACACCCGTTGCACTTTGAGGGCAGATCTAGGGAAGGGGCATCAGGTGCTGGAGTAGCACTGCTCTTTCCACCTTCGGCGATCCGATGAGGATCGCCGAAGGACCCCAACATCAAGATTGTGCAAGGTGTATTAATTGAGATCTTTCGGGGCGCAAACGGCGCGCCCCTCAAGATGACAGGGTGTTGAGTAGTTTGGATAACATCAGAATTGGAGCTCGCGAAAAAGTCTGGCTAGCCCCCGGCTGCACGCTGCCCGCAACTTTCCCTGTGCTATTCTCTGTGCATGAGCGCACGCCTCTTGGACGGCCTGAAAATCCGCGACCAGATTTTTGAGGAATTAAAGGAAGAGACCCGCGAACTCACCACGCAGGGTGTGCGGCCGGGGCTGGCCGCGGTGCTGGTGGGCGAAAATCCCGCCTCGCAACTCTACGTAAAAAGCAAAATCGCGGCTTGCGAGCAACTGGGCCTGGCGAGTTGGCTGCACACGCCGCCCGCTTCCGTTTCCACAGAGCAACTCCTGAAACTGGTGCGCAGCCTCAACAACGACTACGAGGTGGACGGGATTTTGGTGCAACTGCCTCTACCCGCGCAGGTGGACGCGAAGCGCATCCTGGAATCCGTCGATCCCGCGAAGGACGTGGATGGGTTCCATCCCGTGAACCTGGGCAAGCTCGTTAGCAATCGCCCCGGGTTTGTAGCCTGCACGCCCGCCGGCTGCATGGAACTTCTGCGCCGCTACCAGATTCCCCTGGAAGGCGCGAACGCCGTGGTGCTGGGCCGCAGCGACATTGTCGGCAAGCCCATGGCGCTTCTGCTGATGCACGCGAATGTGACGGTAACGATCTGCCATTCCAAAACGCGCGATTTGCCGGAGGTGGTCCGCCGCGCGGATGTTGTTGTGGCTGCGATGGGCAAGGCGGGATACGTGCAACCCGATTGGATTCGCCCAGGCGCCACGGTGATTGACGTTGGCACCAACAAGGTCACCGATCCGGCGGAAGCCGCGCGGCTCTTGCGCAATTTCCCGGAGCGCCTGGAAAAATTCCGCGCGAAGGGGAATGTGCTGCTGGGCGATGTGCATCCCGACGCGTTGCAGGTTGCCGGCGCGCTGACGCCGGTGCCCGGCGGCGTTGGACCGATGACCATCACCATGCTAATGAGCAACACGGTGAAAGCCGCACGGTGGCGGCGTGTATCAAACCCCGCTGTTGCCGGGCACTAGAGGGAATCTATGCTGCGATACGGTCTCACAGGTGGAATCGCCAGCGGCAAGAGCGCGGTGGCGGCGCTGTTGCGCGAAATGGGCTTTCCGGTGCTCGATGCGGATCCCATCGCCCACAAACTGATGGAGCCGGGGCAGCCGGCGCACGACGAGGTACTGCTTGAGTTCGGCGCGGATCTCGCCGGGGCCGACGGACGCATTGACCGCGCAAAATTGGGCGCGATCGTCTTCGCCGATCCCGCCAAGCTGGCGAAGCTCAACGCGATTCTGCATCCGCGCGTCGAGCAGATCCTGCTCAACCAGTATGAGGAATGGGAACGGAGCGGCGTACGCGATGCTGCGTTTGTGGAGGCGGCGCTGCTGGTCGAATCA
>Ga0326728_10014869_pt1 | contig 16365 bp, 14 predicted proteins | sample MB3enrmetagenome_FD_207602 | JGI IMG/M metagenome (GOLD analysis project Ga0326728, IMG submission 207602) | Lab enriched peat soil microbial communities from McLean, Ithaca, NY, United States - MB31MN | ecosystem: Environmental > Terrestrial > Soil > Wetlands > Peat | place: USA: New York...
CGACCAGGGTGCGTGAGGTCGAGAAGTTCAGGCTGGCTCCCCAGGAAGTCGAATTTCGACCTCCGTCTCCATAAGTTTGATCTATAGCTGGTTGACAACCTGAGCGAACGGGTCTTTCGAACTGGAGAATCTGGATTCGCCGATCCCTTTATTCCATCGGCGTTTCTGGGTTCCGCTGCCAGGACCGAGTTGTCAACCGCCGAAAACTGACTCCAAGCGTCACTTTCGAACCGGCGACCGTTTTTATAACATTCGCAAATGCGCCGGCGACAGCATATTCTCATCGAAGAATGAGCCTGGAGAGAGAATTTATTTCTCACACAAGATGAGCCTGGAGGCGGGAGCGAAGTGACCCGCCGCCAGGACTCCTTTCTGATTCGATTTTGAACTCCCGGGGCCGACCAACGGGAGGCGCTCCCAAGCCCGCATCATGCGCTACGCCTCCGCAGGAAGCTTTCGAAGAGCTTCCGCTTGGCGTGCTGCATTTCTTCCGCCGCCTGCAGGTCGGTCTGGGCGCGCGCAGCGCGCTCCAGTTCTTCGACCGTCACCTCCGGCTTCAGGTGTCCGGCCAGGCCGGGCAACTGCCGCAGGATTTCCCATGGCGTGGCATACCATCGGTAAACTCGCTTCTCCTTGCCTTTGCCGTTCACCATCCGCTCCGGCACCCCGCAGGGCCGGTGAAAGTTCAGGTAAGGGTTGAAATGCTCCTGGTAAAACGCTTCGATCGCCGCCGCGTGCGGTGCGGCAATATGCGTGTAGCCCATATGCTTGCGCACCACCGCCCCATTCTTGGCCTCAGCCAATCCGTTGTCATTGGAGTGCCGGGGCCGTGACTTGGTCTGCTCGATCAGCAGTTTGTTCAGTAGCTTGGCTACCGTGTGATTGATGAACTCGCTGCCGTTGTCGGAGTGGAACCCCCGAATGCGAAACGGGAATTGCGCCAGCATGGCTTCCAGCGCCGGTTTCAACCACGCTTCGCTGATCTGCGGCACGGCCCCTACCACCTGCCATTGCGTGACCTCGTCCACCGCGTTCAGGTGATACACGCCTTTGACGCCGTCCCGGTCGCCCTGATGCACCGTGTCCACTCGCAGGTATCCCGGTTGCCCGTTGGGTTCCGGCCGGCGGCGTTCGCCGATCGCCACGGGCGTGGGCCGCGTCGCTTGGTACCTCACCCGTCGCTGGCGATACACGCGGCTCTGCCGCAGCCGGTACAACTGCGCCACCGAGAGCTTCGCCAGGCGCTGGTAGGCCCGCTCACCGAAATCATAGTAGGCCCGTTGTAGGATCTTCTGGGTCGCCGGCCCGCTCAAGGTTTGGTGCGCCTCGTCCACAGCCACCAGCAAGGCGATGTCCGCTCGCGTGTATCGCTGGGGAAAGCGGCGCCGCCGATAGACCCGCGGTTTCACTTCCTCGCCCCGCAAGTAGAGCGTGATCAGGCGCGTGACCTGCGCCCGGCTCAGCCCCGTCATCTTCTCCAGGTAACGCCGCATCAATCCCCGTCCACTCCTGCTCAACTCCTTATAGCGCTGCTGACAAAGCGCCTGGTTCACCCAGCCATACATCTCGGCCCGGTTCCGGCCCTCGAACCCAACTTGGTCGCTGGCCGCCAAAAACGCCTGGATCTGCTCCAGGCTCAGTTTCTCCGCTGCATCCATCCTGACGATCAATTCCCAGCATGCGGCTTCGCCCCTTCAGGCTCATCTTGTATGAGAAACCAACCGCCGCTCCAGGCTCATCTCGTATGAGACAAGACTGCGACCGGCCCCCTTCTGCCGGGTTGTGGCAAACTGGGTGGAGACGAATCATGGCCAGCAAAAACACTGACATTTTCAGAACGCCGACCGCCAGCTATCCGGCGCTGGCCGAGGCAGTGCGCCGTCTCGTGCAGGCATATCAGCCGGAGCGCATGTACCTCTTTGGTTCTGTCGCCAGCGGCGACACTGGTCCGAACAGCGATTACGACATTTTGGTGATTGTTCCCGACAACGCGAAGAACTGAAGATGCGGCGGATTAACGGCCGGGTTTTTATGTGCGCCCGGTCTCGTCGTCAGAACGAGAGCCGGGCGCTCAACTGAAACTCCCGTCCGGGCGTGGACGCTTCCGTGATGGTGCCGAACTGAGGCGTGTTGACGAAGCGGTTCGGCGTATCCCAGTTCGAATGGTTCAGCGCATTGAAAGATTCCGCGCGAAGCTCCATGTGCAGCCGTTCGGCCAGCGCGAATGAGCGGACCAGCGCGAGATCTATCGTTTGCATGCCAGGTCCGTAGACGGTGTTGCGCCCGACATTGCCGAAGGTATATGCGGCTGGCGTGCTGAAAGCGGCTGGGTTGAACCACTCTGACGTGGTCCGCGTGCCGCCGCCGAAAACCGCCGCCCCGGTGTAGTTCGCGCGAATGGGATTCTCACCGATGATCGCGCCCGCGTTCGCGGTATCGCCGAATACTGAAATGGTGAACGGGAATCCGCTCTGCACCTGGTAGATGGTGGAGAACCGCCAGTTGCGCGTGACAGCGCGGCTCCAATCGGCGGCCTTCCACGCCGGCAGTTCATATACGACGCTCAGAGAGAGGCGATGGCGCACGTCGCACGCCGGCCCTTTCTCGGCGTTCAGATCATTGTCGTTCTGCGGAATCGCCGACTCGGCCATGGGTGACCGGAACTCGGGAGCGTCGCTCAGGTTCTTAGCGAAGGTGTAATTCGCCAGCAGGCTCAGTCCTCGCGAATACCTGCGGCGAAGGCTGATGTAGCCGGCGTCGTACCAGCTTCGCGCCCGGTCCTGCAGATCGTTCACGGAACTGACGGGGAACGTACTGCTCGCCACCTGGATGGTGGCCGGGAACACTGTGCCGGGCTGAAACGTCGCTGTGGCGTAGGGTCTCCGAGGCTGAATCGCGCCAGGCCCGGGCAGCGCGTTATTAATGAGGACCGCTTGCTGCAGGTGCAGCCCGCGCTCACCGTGATAACCAACCTCGAGCGTCGTGTCGTGCCTGAGACTCTTCTCGACGGAGCCGCTCCATTGCTGGACATACTGCGCTGCTGCGTGAGGATCGAAGCCGGTGAAACTGACGACGGTCTTGCCGAGCACGGGCTGCGGGAAGTTGAATCCGCTGATCTGTGGTGTGAAGTTATCGCTTTGCTGGGTGATGGGGAACAGAATGGGCACGTTGTGCAACTGGTTGCACCAAGTGTTCAGATCCACCGGCATGTAGAAGATACCATAGGCGGCGCGGAACACCAGGCCACTTCGATCCAAGTGGTGCGCAATGCCGAGCCGGGGAGCGAAACGCAGTTTGGGAGGATACTGCAGCCCTTTCGGCATTCCGTTCTGACCGCCGATGAAAGCCGTTAACCCTCCGCTATCCTGAATGATGTTGCTCCAGTGGCGCTGAATGTCCACCAACGGTGTTTCGAATTCGTAACGGACACCGGCATCGATGGTGGTCGAAGGCGTAACGCGCCAGGTGTCCTGGACGAAGGCGTCCGCCGACCAGTTGCGCAGGTTCATGCTGGGCACGCCGGCCTGCAATTGCCGGGACGCGGGATCGCCCAGCAGGAAACTCGCCAGCGCCGATCCGGTGCCGTCGTTGGTGGACGTTTGCGTGGTGAAACCAGGCGTGAATTGATAGTACCCGCGGCTCTGGACCAGCGCCCACATGGGCCAGATCACCTTCCGGTAGGCGCCTCCGAACTTGAAGCTGTGGCGGCCCTTCTGCCACGAAAGCGTCTCGCGGCCCTCGAAGCTCGTGCTCCACTGGTGCATCGGCGTGGCCTGCCAAGCGTCACCGAGGGGCGAATACCCTTGGACGTTGAAATACGGCGCGCCCCAGGCGATCGGTCCGCCAAAGTTCGTACCGCTGATTCCCAGCGCGTCGACGATGTCGTTAACGCCGTTGTTTTCCGACCAGTGGAACATGGCCAGGCGAGATATGCCCACCGAAGCTGTATTTACGATGGCCGGTGAGACGATGCGCGTCCAGATGATGGCGCCGTTCTGCGAGGCGTTATCGAAGTTGAAACCGTAACCGGGTAGGTTCTGCGGCGTGAATCCCCGCTCGTTGCTCGACGAGAAACGAGCACTGAGCGTGCCGCTGTTGCCGAACGTGTGGTCGACGCGAATGGTGCCTTGGTTGTTGCGCTCGAGCCCGTCGCGGACGTCCAGCAGGTTATTGGAATCCATGCCGGAGCCGAACACGGCCGGCGTTCCGTTCATCGTCATGCCATAGCCCATGGCGCCCATCGTGTTCGGGCGCGGCACGTAATTCTTCAGCATCAGGGCGGCCGCCGGATTGAGCGTCGAGATGGGAATGACGTTGTTCGGAAACGCCTGGCGCAGCGTCTGAGGATTGCCGGTGCTCACCGGCAGAGCCGGGTTGTAGTTCGGATTCGCGTAGGAGGTGGACGGGTCGAAGATAGTGGCTCCGCTCGCGCTGAAATCGCCGATGGCCTCCGCCGCGGTCGGCACCGTGTCCAGCGCGGTCTGCGCCTGGGTCTTGTGGAAGCCTTCGTAGTTCGCGAAGAAGAACGTCTGTTTCCCGAAGAGCGGACCGCCGATGGCGCCGCCATAGTTGTTCTGCACCAGATGGCTGGTCCCGGGCATCTCATTCCACGTGCGCGCATCGAGCGCGTTGTTCCGCAGGAACTCATACGCTGTCCCGTGGAACTGGCTACCGCCCTGACGGGTAACGATATTCACCTGGCCGCCGCCCGCGCCGCCCAGTTCGGCCGAATAACTGCCGGTTTGCACTTGAAACTCCTGCACCGCATCCGGCGAAAGACTCAGGTTCATGGTGTTGAACGTTGGGTCTGTATTTGTGACGCCGTCGAGCAGATAATAGTTGGAGTTAGGCCGGTTGCCGCCGATGGTGATCGCGGACCGCTGGCCGGGGCGCCAGTAGAGCGGGCTCATGTCGCCGGTTTGGGCGCCGTGGCCGATGTGAGCGTCCGGCACGGTGAGCGCCAGATCGATCAACATCCGGCCGTTCAGGGGCAGATCCTGAATCGACTTCGGCTCTACCACCTCGCCGATGCTGACGTCCTGCGTTTTCAGATTCTCGGCCGAGGCAATGACGGATACGGCCTCATACTTCTTGCCGATTTCGAGCGACAGGTCGAGGCCCATGTGCTGTCCGACTTCGAGAACGATGTCGCGGCTCTGCTCCGCGAACCCGGTTGCGCTCACATCGAGCGAATACTCGCCGGGCACCAGATTCGGGGCTTCGAACAGACCCTCCCGGTTTGTAAGGGTTTGGCGCGCGACTGCGGTTGCCTTGGCCGTCACTACGACACGCGCTCCGGAGATGGGCATTTGCGCCGGATCCTGAACGCGTCCCCTCAATGTCGCGAAATTGCTCTGCGCATACATCGATGCGCCTGCCGCCAAGAGGAGTAAGGAGAGTTTATGGGCCATGAGTCTCATCGCAGACGAGGTTTCCGGTTCCGAACGCCGAACCGGGGCTACTGGTTAAAATGGTTAAAATAGGAGTATTATGCCTTTTTAGGTGTTTGTAAATAATGGGAAGCTACTAGACTAACGCGGCTTTGCCTCAGTTGGAAATGGATAGCTTGGTGGATTGCGGCATGTCATGTTATCGCTCGGGTCGAAACGTGGGAAGAATCGCGCCTTGTGTTTTGGCCGGATGAAATGAACACGCGCGGGCCCTGACGAACTGTCGAGCGCCACGAGCCTCGATCCCAAGCTAAATCTCCCAGTCGTGCACGTAGGTTTTCTTTTTCTCTGCCCACCTGCGAACGATCGACGCGAAATTGGCGCCGTCCACGATCCCGGCAACGCTCTTGTCCACCGTCCGCCACAATTCGGTGAATGGCGTGTCGCGCCTTGGGCCCTTCTTTTTCTGAGGGGATCCGTCGACAAACCTCAGCACCTCGCCAACCGTGATCGACTCCGGAAGCCGTGCCAGGTGGTAGCCGCCGCCCGCGCCCCGCTGCGACTCGACGAAACCGCCCTGTTTCAGCGCTGATAAGATCAACTCCAGAAACTTCTGAGGAATTCCCTGCCGCTCAGCGATGGTCGCGATCTTGACGGGTTCGTCGGTGTTCTGCGAGGCCAGGTCGAAGATGGCTTGAAGGGCATACTGGCCTTTGGAGGAGATGTTCATAAATTGCCGCGCGAAAGGGAGGCGGACCTGCGCCGTCCGCCTCCCCCATTTACACGATCCCTTCGAAGAGTACCGACGTCAGATAGCGTTCGCCCGAGTCCGGAAGAATGACCACAATCGTCTTTCCCGCAAACGAGGGTTGCTTGGCCAGGCGCGCGGCCACCGCCGCGGCAGCCCCGCTCGAAATGCCGCTCAGAATGCCCTCTTCGCGCGCCAGGCGCCGGGCCGTTTCGATGGCCTCCTCGTTCGAGACCGTCTCCACGCGGTCCACTACAGAAAGATCCAACGTGTCCGGGATGATGCCCGCGCCGATGCCCTGGATCTTGTGCGGTCCCGGCTTGAGGGGCTGGCCAGCCAGCTTCTGGGTGATCACGGGACTGGCCTCCGGCTCCACCGCCACCGATGTGATCGCCTTGCCCCGCGTCCGCTTGATGTAGCGGGAAACGCCGGTGATGGTTCCACCGGTTCCCACTCCGCTCACCAGAACGTCCACCGCTCCGTTGGTGTCGTCCCAGATTTCCGGGCCGGTGGTGCTGAAATGGATGGCGGGGTTGGCCGGGTTCTTGAACTGCTGGAGCAGCAGGTAGTGCTTCGGGTCGGAATTGTAGATTTCTTCCGCCTTGGCGATGGCTCCGGGCATTCCTTTCGCACCCTCGGTGAGCACCAGGTTGGCGCCGAATGCCTTCAGGACCTTGCGCCGCTCCAGCGACATGGTCTCGGGCATGGTCAAGGTAATCGAGTATCCGCGCGACGCCGCAACAAACGCCAGAGCGATCCCCGTATTGCCGCTGGTCGGCTCCACCAGTTCCACACCGGGTTTCAGCAGCCCACGCTGCTCGGCGTCCCATATCATGGAGGCTCCGATCCGGCACTTCACCGAGTAGGAGGGGTTGCGGCCTTCGATCTTGCCGTACACCTTCGTTTCCGAGCCGCTCACAATGCGATTGAGCTTGATGAGCGGAGTGTTTCCGATGCTGAGTGAGTTGTCTTCGAACGATGCCATGTGCGTTTACTCCTGTGAGATTTGTAAGGCCTGGTCCAGATCGGCCTTGATGTCCTCGATATCCTCGATCCCCACCGAGACGCGAATATAGTCCGGCGTGACCCCGGTCTCGGCCTGTTCCTTCTCCGTGAGCTGGGAATGCGTGGTCGATGCCGGATGAATCACCAGAGTCTTGGCGTCCCCGACATTGGCCAGATGGCTGGCCAGCTTCACGCTGTTGATGAACTTGACGCCGGCTTCTTTCCCGCCGCGCACGCCAAACCCTAGAATCGCTCCCGCGCCCTTGGGCAGGTACTTCTTGGCATTCTCGTAGTGCGAGTGGTTTGGAAGACCGGGGTAGTTCACCCAAGTCACGGCGGGATGATTCAGCAGCCACTCCGCCAGTGCCTGCGCGTTCCGCGTGTGGCGTTCGAGGCGCAGGTGCAAGGTCTCGACACCCAGCAGCAGCAGGAACGCCGCAAACGGGCTCTGAGTGCCTCCGGTGTCGCGCAGCCAGTGCGTGCGGATGTGGATGATGTAGGCCAGGTTGCCGAGCGGCTTGAGTGCCTCGGCGAAGATAATGCCGTGGTACGAGTCGCTTGGTTCGGTGAACTCCGGCCACTTCTTCGGATCGTCCGCCCACTGGAAATTGCCGCTGTCTACGATGGCGCCGCCGATGTGGACGCCGTGACCGCCCAGGAACTTGGTGGTCGAGTAGACTGCGATATCGATGCCGTGCTCGAAGGGCCGGAATAGCGCCGGCGTCAGCACCGTGTTGTCGATAATCACCGGCAAGCCGTGCTTGTGGGCTGTGTCGGCGATGGCGCGAAAATCCGGGACGTCGTTCTTAGGATTCCCGACCGATTCCAGGTACACCAGACGGGTGTTCTCATCCACCAGCTTGTCGATCTCCTCCGGATGATCGGAATTGAAGAACCGCACCTCGATGCCCAACTTCTTCAAAGTCTGCGTGAAGAGCGTCCAGGTGCCTCCGTAGAGGCTGGTGGCGGAAATGAAGTTCTGCCCGGCGTGCGTGATGGTCAGGATCGCGGCGACGATGGCCGCCTGGCCGGAGGCGAAGGCCAATCCGCCGATGCCGCCATCGAGCGCGGCCAGCCGCTTCTCCAGCACGTCGTTGGTGGGGTTCATCAGGCGCGAGTAGATGTTGCCAAACTCGCGCAATCCGAAGAGATTCGCCGCAGTGTCTGCGTCCTTGAAGACGTAGCTCGTCGTGGCGTAAATCGGGACCGCCCGCGCCGTCGTCGTGGGGTCGGGTTCCTGGCCGGCATGAAGGGCGAGCGTGCCGAGTCCGCGTTTCTGTTGTGCGTCTGCCATGTTGAATGTTCTCCGATGTCGTCTATAGTCCGTACGATATTCCCAGGGCGAATTGGTGCCGCGCTTTGAGATTCACGCCCGGTTCGATGGTGCCGGCCGCCTGGGCCACGCCGAAATCGATATTGAATTTCCGCTTCGCCAAGGGCACAATCCGAGCGGCATAAGTGATGGTGGTCGGCACGTCCGCGCCAGGCAGGTTTTGCACCTGGCGCGGCTCCTGTGAAAACTCCGACCCGAAGATGAGTGTGCTCTTGGCCGGTCCTGTAAACACGAACGCCACCGCTCCGAAGAGCCGGCCCTTGTATGCCGGCGCATTCCCGGCCAGCCCGTAGACGGAGGCGTTGGTCGCCTTGTACCCGAGGTTCAAGAGGATGGGCACCGGCTTGGTTTGCGTGATGGTCTTGCTCGCCACTACGTAGAAATCCGCATTGGTGTAGCTCTTGTGGGGCGTTGCCAGCAGCCCGCTGACGTTACGATCCTGGGTGCGCGCCACAAAGCCCCCGGAGATGGCGGGCAGCCAAGCCTGCTTTCCGGCGTTTTCTTTCACCACGTTGACTTTTGCATGCACCAGATTGAAGCCCGAGTCCCACAGCGGGCTGAGCCCCGCCGTGCTGCCTTGCTGGTGCAGATCGCGTGTGTACCCGAATTCCACCCGTCCTCCCACACCTTCCGTGACCGAAATGGTGTGGAAATTGCCCAGCACCGGCCCGGCGTTCAGGAAGTGATAGGCCACAATCGGCCGTCCGAAGCCGCTCGCGGGAGACGCCGCCGTGTAGGCAAGCGGAGTGATGAAGACGCCGGTTTGGCCGTCCCAATTCAAGCTCTGAGCAGCCGCTGCGCCGACGCCCAGGAACCCGGCTAGCAGCAGGGCAGCCGCCCTGCTCACTCGTCCGATAAAAGTGTTTAAGTTCGTATTGTCCATTATGTCAATAGAGTATATGGTATCTCGAACAAAGTGGCAATGGTGACGCGCTCGGACATGTCGTGCTGACACCTTTTATATAATTGATTCTAAATATGTTAACGATTGCCAAAAAAACTAGGGAAAATCGATAGACATGAGTGTGATTGGCCCGCGCAGGCCGAGAATGCGTTTGCTTCGCGCGCTCAGCCGGTGGTATAAGAAGTGAGGAGAAAATATCGTGGCTGATGGGAACATCCCGCGTCAATCCTTAGGTGAACAGGCTGCATTTCAGCTCGCAAACGTCACCAAGACCGCCCCCCAGTACGGAGCGATCACGCCCCGCTGGCTGGTTCGCCTTCTGGACTGGAAACCGCTCGAAGCCGGAACCTTCCGCCTCAACCGTGTCGACGAGGGCAAGGCCGTTGAAATCACCTGCGGCCAAGTCGAGGAGACCCCCTTGCCGGAAACGTACGTCCAGTACGAGGAGAATCCGAAAGAACATAAGTTAGGCGCCATCAGTGCGGTACTTAATGTTCATACCCGGATATCCGACCTCTTCAGCAGACCTTACGACCAGATCGGAGAGCAACTTCGCCTCATCATCGAGAGTATGAAGGAACGGCAGGAGAGCGAACTCCTCAATAGTGCCGATTACGGGTTTCTGCACAGCGTCGCGCCGGGGCAGCACCTGAAGACCCGAACCGGTCCTCCGACGCCGGACGATCTGGATGAGTTGCTGGCCAAGGTCTGGAAGGAACCGTCGTTCTTCCTGGCTCACCCGCGCTCCATCGCGGCGTTCGGGCGCGAATGCACGCGCCGCGGCGTTCCCCCTCCGACTATCACGCTGTTCGGCAACCCATTTCTCACATGGCGCGGCATCCCCCTGATCCCCACCGACAAGATTAAGGTCAAGAACTCAGATAACAGGTCGAAGATCCTGCTGCTACGTGTTGGAGAACGAAAGCAAGGATGCATCGGATTGTTCCAGTCCGGACTTCCTGGCGAGCAAAGCCCCGGTCTGTCGGTCCGCTTTATGGGTATCGACAACCGTGCCATAGCCTCGTACCTGGTATCGCTGTACTGCTCGACTGCCGTGCTTACCGACGATGCCATCGCCGTGCTCGAAGACGTCGACGTGAGTAACTACCATGAGTACAAATGAGGCCGGATGGGGCGGCTTGCCCCCAGGTGTGCCGGATCCGGAGGTCCTCGCGCGCATGGCCGCTGAGTTTTTCGCGGCCCCGCTTCAGCAGCCGGGTACACCGCACCATGCTAGGCTTCGGGAAGCGCCGGTAAGTCAGGCGGCCCCGCCGACTCCCCAGCCGTCCGCACCTGCAATTCCGGGCGGCACAGGGTCCGTCGATTCCCTGGCAGCGCCTGCGTTTTCCTTTTTGCAGGATGCCCGGCCATTGTTCGGCGCGCCAGCGGCCCCGGCGAAACCGAGCCTCGGCGCGCTACCCTCGAGCGTGGACCAAGCCGGCGTGCCGGGCCAAGCGGCGGAGGTCGTGGGGCCACCCATGCCGACAGTTCCGGGCGGCCTCGGGTCCGTGGATTCCGCGTTCCCCACCTTTTCCTTTCTGGAGGAAGCCAGACCGCTTTTTTCGTATCCGCCTTCCATACCGGGGCCTGTCCCCGTGCTCAAACCGAGTGACGCCCTGCCCGAGTTTTCGGCCCCCAACCTCTCCTCGCAGGTCTTCGACGTGGAGACCATCCGGCGGGATTTTCCGATCCTGCGGGAGCGCGTGAACGGCCGTCCGCTGGTCTGGCTGGATAATGCCGCGACAACCCAGAAGCCTCAAAGCGTCATCGACCGGCTCAGCTACTTTTACGCTCACGAGAATTCCAACGTCCACCGGGCGGCGCATGAACTCGCGGCCAGGGCCACGGATGCGTATGAGTCCGCCCGCGAAAAGGTCCGCCGCTTCCTCAACGCGCCGGCGGCCCACGACATCGTTTTCGTGCGCGGCGCCACCGAAGGGATCAACCTGGTTGCCCAAAGCTGGGGGCGTCAGAACATCCGCGAGGATGACGAGATCGTCATCACGTGGCTCGAACATCACGCCAACATCGTGCCCTGGCAGATGCTGTGCTCGGAGAAGGAAGCGCGGCTTCGGGTGACGCCGGTGGATGACAGCGGCCAGGTGGTTCTAGAGGAATACGAAAAGCTGCTCGGCCCGCGGACCCGACTGGTGGCCGTGTCCCAGGTCTCCAACGCATTGGGCACCGTCACACCGGTTAGTGAGATGATCCAGGCAGCTCACCGTCATGGAGCGAAAGTGCTCGTCGACGGGGCGCAGGCTGTGTCGCACATGCGCGTGGACGTCCAATCTCTGGACTGCGATTTTTACGTTCTTTCCGGGCACAAGATGTTCGCGCCCACGGGCATCGGGGCGGTATACGGCAAGTCCGGAATCCTGGAGGTCACGCAGCCTTGGCAGGGTGGCGGGAACATGATCCAGGATGTGACGTTCGAAAGGACAGTCTACAATGCGCCGCCGGCGCGCTTTGAGGCCGGCACAGGCAACATCGCCGATGCCGTGGGGCTGGGCGCGGCAATCGATTATCTCGACCGCGCCGGAATGGCGAATGTGACTCGTCGCGAGGCCGAGCTTCTTCAATACGGCACGGATGCGCTCCAACGCGTCCCCGGTCTCCGTATCATCGGCACGGCTCGCGAGAAGGCGGGCGTCCTGTCCTTCGTGCTGGACGGCATCCGCACGGAGGAGATCGGCGAGTTTCTCAACCGGGAGGGCATCGCTGTGCGCGCTGGACATCATTGTGCACAACCCATACATCGGCGTTTCGGTATCGAGAGCACGGTCCGCGCGTCGCTGGCGCTCTACAACACCTGCGAAGACATAGACTCCCTCGTGGCCGCGCTCCAGCGTCTACAGGTTGGGCGGCGCCACCGTAACTCATGAAGGGCCGGCGAGCGCCGTTGACACCCGCCAATTTGACCGAGCGCCTGATGGCGTCCTATGTTCACGCGGGCGGGATCAATCACGTGGACGGCAAGAACCTGCCCTCCAAACGCGTGATCGCCGACATTACGCTGGATCTGCTGCGCTTGTTGTTTCCCGGCTTCTTCGACGAAAAGCCGATCCACTTTTCCGAAATTGAAGCCGTAACCAGCGCGCTTCTCGATAGCGTGCTGGGACGTCTGGAAAACGAGATCGGGAAGAGCCTCGAATATGCTCCGCCCACCGGCCTCGGGGACGTGGACCTAGCCGATAGGGCGCGCGCGCTCACACTCAAGTTTCTCGGCAACCTCCCGGAAGTTCGAGAACTGCTCCAGACCGACACGGAGGCGGCATACGAAGGCGACCCCGCCGCGTCCAGCAAGGACGAAGTGATCGTTGCGTACCCATTCATCGAAGCGATTGCGGTGCAGCGGCTCGCGCACCAACTCTATCTCGACAACGTCCCGCTCATTCCGCGCATCATGACCGAATGGGCCCACGCAAGAACCGGATTGGATCTCCATCCAGGGGCCCGAATTGGCACGCACTTTTTCGTGGATCACTGCACCGGGACCGTGGTGGGAGAGACGGCCATCATAGGCAACCACGTCAAGATGTACCAAGGAGTCGGACTGGTGGCGCGATCGCTCGCCGCGGGGCAGACGTTGCGCGGCCAGAAGCGTCATCCGACCATCGAAGACCGGGTGACGGTCTATGCCGGTGCCACCATCATCGGGGGCGACACGGTGATCGGGGCAGGCAGTACCATCGGCGCCAGCGTCTTCCTCACAACCAGCGTTCCGCCGAATTCACTGGTTGTCCTGGAGGCGACGAACGTGAAAGTGATTCCAAAGAAGTCGCGCGAGAGCTTCGTGCCGGACTATCAGATCTGAGACCGCCACGGCGCGGGTCCGGTCGCGATGTTTCGGCCCTTCGCGTCGGTTTCCTTCACGACCCGGGCTGTGTCCCTTCGGCATCCGCCCGGAAGACAAGTCAAATCCGGCTAGTATTTTCGAACTCGAGGGTCGACGCGATCCGACCAGGCGTAAATCCCGCCGGTGAGGCTGCGGACGTTCGAAAACCCGGCCTTGCTCAGAAGCTGAACAGCCTTTGCACTACGTGTTCCCATTTTGCACAGCGCAATGATCTCACGGCTGGCATCGAGTTCCTGCACGCGCGCCGACAGTTCGGCCAGCGGAATCAGGTGTCCGCCGATGTTGGAGATCTCGAATTCGTCCTCCTCGCGGACGTCGAGCAGGAACAGGTTGTCGCCAGCGTCGAGCCGCTGCTTGAGTTCTTCAGCCTGAATTGCGGATGCGCTCATTTCGATTGGGTCTCCTTACCACGCGGCAAAGAGCCGACGTGGTGCAAGCCTTTTTTTGGTCCCAAAAGCGGATCAAGTCCGATTATGGCACACAATGGCCCTTAAGTCTATCGAGATTTAAGATTTTTGGAGCGATGGCCTGCGTTCTTCTGTAACCCGTAGGCTTCCACCTTGTTTTCTTTGCATTGCGGCTGGTCTCGTAATACAATAAAGTCTATCGGATACAGGATGATTGAGAGTTCCGTTTCCCCGGATCGTCGACCTGAACCGGCTCTGGCCGTGAGGGCCGCTTGGCCCAAGGCATTGATCGTGATGGCCCATCCGGACGACGAATATGCACTGGCTGCAACGGCCTACCGGATCAGCCGTGAGCTCGGTGGTGTCGTGGATCATGTGGTGATCACCAACGGAGAGGGCGGCTATCGATATGCATTCCTGGCCGAAGCGATCTATGGCGTTTCCATAGCGCGCGAGGCGGACGGCCGAGCCAACCTGCCGACGATTCGAAGGCAGGAGACCCTCAATGCCGGCCGCGTGCTGGGCATCCGGCGCCAGTACTTCCTCGAACAAACCGATTCCGGCTTCGAAGAGGACTGTGCTGGCGCGCCATGGCACACGTGGGATTGCGCGATGATTCGCCGCCGATTGGCGGGTTTGCTGGCCGGGGATGCTTACGATTTCATCTTCACGTTGCTGCCGTCGGCCTGCTGCCATGGCCACCATCGGGCAACCGCACTGTTGGTGTTGGAAGCCGTTGCTGGCTTGCCGGAGGAACGCAGGCCGGTGGTGCTTGGGGCCGAAGCGGGGCGCCTGGCGGACACGCCGTGCGCATTTGGCGGCCTTCCGGAGGACACGCTCACCCGCACCGCCACCAGCGCTCCGGCAATTGTCTTCGATCGCAACGCGCCCTTCGGCAACCAGCCCGCGTTAAACTATCAGATTGTCGCCAACTGGGTAATTGGGGAGCACAAATCCCAGGGCTTGTTTCAGACCGACTGCGGCAAGCACGATGCCGAACGCTTCTGGGCGTTCGCCCTGACACCGCGCGCACTTGAGCGATCCCGCGAACTGGCGCGCTGTCTGCTGCCCACGCTCCGAGTGGATGACTTCTTCTCCGGCCTTTGATTTGATGTGCCGCGGCCTCAGGCGCCGGCCAAGGCATGATCCAAATCGGAGATCAGATCTTCGACATCTTCGATGCCCACGGAGACGCGAATCAGGTCGGGCGTGATACCCATTCCCTGGAGCGCGTCGGGGGCGACGGAGACGTGGGTCATGGTGACCGGGTGCTCGATCAACGATTCCACGCCGCCCAAAGATTCCGCCAAAATAAACAACCGTACCTGATCGAGCAGGTGGAACGCCGCATCCTGGCCGCCGCGCAGGCGGAAGGAGAAGGTGCCGCCATAACCGCTCATCTGCTTCCTGGCGAGCGCGTGCTGCGGATGCGATTCGAGGCCGGGGTGCAACACTCCGGCCACCTTGGGGTGGCGCTCCAGCCAGCGCGCCACCGCCAGTGCGTTGCGGTTGTGCTCCTCCATGCGCACGGCGAGGGTCTTGATACCGCGCAGCACCAGGAAGCAGTCCTGTGGGCCGGCGCACGTGCCCATGGCGTTTTGCAGGAAGCCGATCTTCTTGGCGATCTCGGCGTCTTCCACCACCACGGCCCCGCCCACCACGTCGGAGTGCCCGTTGATGTACTTCGTTGTGGAGTGCACCACCACGTCGACGCCGAAATCCAGCGGCCGCTGGAAGTAGGGCGAGAGAAAGGTGTTGTCGCAGATGGCGATGGCGCCATGACGATGGGCCAGCGCGGACACGGCCTCCAGATCCACCAGGTTCATCAGCGGGTTGGTGGGGGATTCGATCCACACAGCCGCGGCGCCATCGGCCAGTACCCTTCCGGTGGCTGCGGCATCCCGAAGATCCACATACACGGCCTCGATCCCCTTGCCGCGCAGCACCGATTGGAACAGGCGGTAAGTGCCGCCATACAGATCGCTGTGGACGACGATACGGTCGCCGGAATCGAACATCATGAGGACCGTGGTTTCGGCCGCCATCCCAGTGGCGAAAGCGAATCCCGACGATCCACCCTCGAGCGAAGCGAGACAGGTTTCCAGGGCTTTCCTCGTGGGATTTCCGCTGCGCGAGTAGTCGAAAGCTCCAGGGCGGTTGACGCCCCGGAAGGCGAACGTGGAAGTCTGGTAGATCGGCGTCATGACTGCGCCGATGTGGTCGGCGGGCGATTGCCCCGCGTGAATAGCAAGCGTTTTGAACTTCATTGAAATTCCGCGATTACAGGATTCTCTCGAAGAGTATGGAGGCCGGCTATATCTCGCCGCATCGGGCGATCAGGAGGTGCCATACTCGCGGCCCCTCTCACAAGCCCTCAGCGAAATCATACCATTGTCCATAGAAATCAGTCAGTAATGACCAACTGCCCAAATAACGGGGAGTTGCGGCTATGATCCTAATCTCCATGGACATTGTTATTTTTTCCCTTGACAAGCGACGTGGGATGGCTTAATCTGAGGAAACATGATAGTCGGGACGCAATTTACGGCTGCATCACACCCGACTCCATCGTGCGTTTTGGCCTCTTGCTGCCGCCCCATCCACTGCCTCTGTCGGTAGCCGTCCTCGCGGGCTGATCCTGGCTCTACTCAGTCTGCCGCGCGGGCACGGCGCATCCTCTAACGAAATCCTGGCTTTCCATCGTCATCAAGGCACGCGGGGA
>Ga0326728_10014871_pt1 | contig 16365 bp, 11 predicted proteins | sample MB3enrmetagenome_FD_207602 | JGI IMG/M metagenome (GOLD analysis project Ga0326728, IMG submission 207602) | Lab enriched peat soil microbial communities from McLean, Ithaca, NY, United States - MB31MN | ecosystem: Environmental > Terrestrial > Soil > Wetlands > Peat | place: USA: New York...
ATATCCCGGGCCAGTTCCATGCTTTTGCATTCAACCGTACATCCGCATACGTCCACCCGAACGTAGAGTTTATGCTTAGCCACATATCTCAAGTGCAGCCGGGTGGTGTCATCGTGATCAGCGCTCGGCCTCAGGATCGCGAAGCGATATCCGCTTTGCGGCTATCGCACATCTTGATTCTGAACGCGTTGAACCTGCGCCTGAAATATGCACCTTCAACAGCGCTGAACGAACGGCTTGAAGAATGCACAAAAGACTTTGTCAAAATATGGGGCTATCAACCCCCGATCTGAATCTCAACATCCGCCGAATTGCAAAGCTGATCAGCCTTTGTAGTTCAGCGCCTTCACTCCCAGAAACCGCGCCGCGCCGCCTAACTCTTCTTCAATCCGTAGCAACTGGTTGTATTTGGAAATTCTGTCGGTGCGGGAGGCCGAGCCCGTCTTGATCTGGCCCACGCCGGTCGCCACGGCAAAGTCGGCAATGAACGTGTCTTCGGTTTCGCCGGAGCGATGCGAGATCACCGACGTGTATCCATTGCGGCGGCCGAGGTCGATGGCGGCGAGCGTTTCGCTGACCGTGCCAATCTGGTTCAGCTTGATCAAAATCGAATTGGCGATTCCTTTCTCGATGCCCTTGGCGAAAATCTCAATGTTAGTAACAAAAATGTCATCGCCCACCAGCTGAATCTTTCCGCCCAGCTCTTTGGTCAGCAGCGCCCACCCGTCCCAATCGTTTTCCGAGAGCCCGTCTTCGAGCGACACAATGGGATAATCTTTCACCCATTTGGCCCAATACTTCACCATCTCCTCGGAACTCTTTGCCGACTTATCGGACTTCTTGAAAACATACTTTCCATCCTGATAAAACTCGCTGGCCGCAGGATCGAGCGCAATCGCGATCTGCTCACCCGGCTTGTAGCCCGCTTGCTGGATCGCCTCCAGCACGACTTCAATGGCCTCTACGTTCGACTTCACCGACGGAGCAAAGCCTCCCTCGTCGCCGACCGCGGTGTTGTAGCCGCGCTTCTTGAGCACGCCTTTAAGCGTATGGAAAACTTCCACGCCCCAGCGCAGCGCCTCGGCGAACGACGGCGCTCCCACCGGCATCACCATGAACTCCTGAAAATCGACGTTGTTATCGGCGTGCGCGCCACCGTTGAGGATGTTCATCTGCGGAACCGGCAAAATGTTCGCCGCCGCGCCGCCGAGGTAGCGATAAAGCGGCAGCTCGAACGCACGCGCCGCCGCGCGGGCCGCGGCCATCGAAACCGCCAGGATCGCATTCGCTCCCAGCCGTCCCTTATTGGGCGTGCAATCGAGCTCGATCAGCCGCGCATCGAGCGCGCCCTGGTCGGCTGCGTCCGCGCCGCAGACAGTGTCGGCAATCTCGCCGTTGATGTTCGCCACCGCCTGCAAAACGCCCTTGCCGAGGAACTTCGTCTTGTCGCCGTCGCGCAATTCGACGGCCTCATGCTCGCCGGTGGACGCTCCACTCGGCACAATGGCGCGCGCGCTGGCGCCGCCATCCAGAAAAACTTCCGCTTCAACCGTCGGATTGCCACGCGAGTCCAACACCTGGCGTCCGCGAATATCGGCAATGCTTGTAAGTGGCATAAGTGCATCCTTTTCTTATTGAATGGATTTAGAAACGTCGTCCCGATTGCAGCCGTCAATCCGAGACGCGGCCCACCGCGTCTCGTTCCTGAAGCGAATTATATCGGATGTGGGTGGAGCGAGTCAGTGAAGCGGTGATGCCCCATTATGAAACTTGATAAGCTTCATGTCGTTTTGATCAACAGTTCCATGGTGAACGTATTGGTAGGAAACGATGCCGATTCCAGGCGCGAAATTTACAACCACATGATCCGGCAACGTGCGAAAAGCAATCTGGTAGACGTCTCGATCAGCATCACCCGCAACGCCCTTAATATTCGTCAGTTTTTCTTTCCTCCGTTTTTCCACGACCCAACAATAGAAACCGTCCGGACGCGTTATCTGCGACGCTTCACCGAAACGTTTCCCTGGCACCAGGGGCAATGAAAGTTCGATCTGATCTTCCCTAACAAGATCGACGAGTGCATCATTCGGATCTCTCAGCCGTTTGAGGTTTGATTCCTCCGCAGGCAAGAGATAAAACTGGTGGCCGTCGATAGCAACCAGCACCTGTAATTCTAGTGGCTCTCCATTCGGATAACCGCGAACTACGGCGGCTACAAGCCGATTTCTTTCTATCCTATCTACGACCTCCATCCGCCGTGTGATCTTCTCCGTGAACACTTTAGGCCCTTGTCCGGCTTCCTGCCGCTCCTCCATGCCTTCATAGATCCAGTATGAACCCTTAGCGAGGGGAAATTGTTCGGTACCGGTTTTCACCTGCGCACGCGCGGATGGCACTGACAAAACGACGGCAATACTAATCATGGCGGTGAAATGAAAGAGCATGCGTGACATGCGGTTAGATTAACTCTCGTGCGCACACTGGGCAATCAATTATGTAGCCCATCCCCCGGTACCCCATCCGTTATTGTCCCCAGTTTCAACCTTGCTTAAAGTTGGACACAAATAGGTTGGGATCGGAAAGAAATTGCGTAATTGAATTCTGGAGGCAGGAACTAACATGAAAAAGACAATTTTGCTGACATCGCTCATCCTGATCGCGGGCTTAGCGTGCGCGCAAACCGCTCTGCCCACCGGCACTGCCGTCAAGATGAAACTCGAAACCACGCTCGCAACCTTCAGTTCGAAAGCCGGAGATTCGTTCTCGGCGAGAGTCACCGAGCCGGTCGTGGTGGACGGCAAAACCGTGATACCCATCGGCGCCACGGTCGAGGGTCGCGTCACGAAAGCGAACGAGCCGCGGCGCATCGCCGGCAAGCCCACCATCGCCATCTTCCCCGAAAACCTGGTGCTTCCGAATGGAGACCGGTTCATGCTGAACGCCGCGCTGGTTGACACCAACGCCCGCCGCGGCACCGACGTCAATACGGAAGGCCAGTTCAAGGGCGCTGGCCACGATGGCAAAGACATCGCCGAAGTCGGCATTGCGACCGGCGGCGGAATGCTCGTCGGTGGATTAGCGGGCGGCGGCAAAGGCTTCCTCATTGGCGGAGCCGTCGGCGCTACCGTGACCGTCTCGCACTGGCTCAGCAAGCACCGCTCCGCGATGCTCCCCGCAGGCACGGAACTGGTGATGGAACTGAGCCGCCCGATGATGATGGCTGCCGTCAGCACCGGACAGTAGGAAGAGAGCAAGGTTTCAAAGTTGCAAGGATTCGTCGTGGTTCGGACCGTCGACCTTATTGTTTTCCTTGAAACCTTGAACCCTGACCCTATTTTTACCCGCTGAAGGCCATCAAATCTTCTTCCGCCAGCAACTCCAAATCCAGCCATCCTTCCAGTGGCAATGCATCCACCGGCAGATGGTTCTGCCACAAACTGAAGCGCAGGCGCAAGCGGACGGTCAGCACATCCGAAGTTTTCGGTTCCCGCACTTTGTCGATCTCTAGGGGGGCCGCGAGCAACCAAGCCAGCGGCATGCGAAACTCGAAATCCCGGTCAAGCGCCACCCGCGCAGTATCTTGCGCATCGGCCGAATCCGCCATCGCCTTGTCTTTGCCCAGCGTCACTTTCCACGACTGCATGCGGCCTCCAGCGACCGCCGCATCCAAGCGCAATTCGCGCCGGGGTTTCGCGGCATTGCTCGCCCACGACTCCAGGTTCACCACTACTTCGAATGCGTCTTCCGGCACCTTGTCCGCGAAATCCATCCGCCCGTACACATACTCTTCGTCGATCCCGGCCAGCACTTCATCCATCAGGAACTGCTTGCCGTGCATGGCGCCCGAGCGCTGGTCCGCCGCGTAGCGCGCCGCTCCCATCCACTCAAAATAGCGCACCATGTCGCCCGAGACACGGGGATGAATATAGGCGCTCTGCGGCGTGAACAAAGGCCGTACCAGTCCCCCGGTGATCGGCTGCGCCAAATAATCCGGCGGCGTCCCGCCCAACGCCTGATAAACATTCGACAGGTGTTTGCGGTAGAGTTCGTCGAAGTCGCGATCGTTGGCCGAGTGATGTTCCGGCCCGTACCACCAGTTCCAGTCGCTGCCCTCGGCGATCAAGATTTCTTCAAACGCCAGCTTGCGTTGCTTCTCCGATGCGCCCGGCGCGGCATGAGCATAGAAATTGCGCGCGTGATACAGGTAATCCCAGGCTTTGTTGTCCTCCGGCGCCCCAATCCACACGTTGAAGTTCGCGCTAATCCACGACCCCGGCGTCACCGTCTTCAACGCGCTGAAGTCTTTATGGCGCCTAATCGCCTCCGTCACCGTCACCGCTTCCATCCCCGGATCTTTCTGCAACGCGTCGTAGAATCTCCGCAAAAATTCGCGCCCCGAATGCGGATAGTATTCCCAAGCATTCTCGCCGTCCAGAATGATGGGAACCACGGCATCTTGCCCGCTCGCAATCACCGGCTGCGCCGATTCCTTGATTTTCTGGATTAGATTATTGGCCGCGTCCTGCGGCGGCATTCCCGAATATACGAATCCAATCAGGTCGGAGAGCGTGTGGTCGCGGAAGATCAGATTCATCCGCGTATCGGCATTTTCGTAGCGATAAATCGTGTAGAGCCGGTGCGCCAGGTCGGAATTCAGATGGCCGTAACCGTCGCGCGAAAAATTGGTCCCCAGACTTCGCCCCAGTACGCCTTCGTCGGTCGCCATCCACTTCACCCCCAGCCGGTGCGCAATCGCCAGCGCCTCTTCGGAAACGCTGCCCTCCGACGGCCACACCCCTTGCGGCCGAGCTCCAAAAACTTTTTCGTGCAGGTCGAGCCCACGCCGCAATTGCTCGCGCGCGTCCTCCGGATGCCGATACCGGTTCTGCGGCAATGGCAGCCCCGGCGAAGAAACCGCGCCCATCTCCGTATCGCACAGCAGCGGCATAATGGGATGATAAAAAGGCGAAGTTGAAATTTCGATCAGGCCCTTTTTCGCGGCCTGCGCATGCACCGGCAGCACCCGCCCCAGGAGTTCGCGCTCCCGCGCCATCACAAACCGCTGATCTTCGAGCGTATAATTCCGGCCCTTGCGGACCAGTTCCGCAATGTCTTGTTCCGCCAGAAAATACTCGTCGAACCATCCAATTTGCGAGAGCACCTGCAAGTCGGTGAAATCCTGCGCCTGAAAATATTTCTCCGCTCGCTCCGGAGAATCCCCCGTACCGTGAAACTTCTCCCACAGCTCGCGGTACCGCGGATAGCGCCCGATGACGTTGACCGGATTCGCCTGGAACAAATATTGCAGCGCGAACTGGCGCTCCCCTGCCGTCAGGTCTTTCGCGGGCTTCGTCGCCACCTGTAGAAAAGGATCGTGCGCCTCGCCCGAAACATAGTCCTGAATTTGATTGACCAACGAAGGCACCAGGTTGAAGGTCTGATGCACCTGCGGAAACTCGTCCAGCAGCTTCACCATGCCATAGTAGTCTTTCAAGGCATGGAGGCGCGTCCAGGGCAGACGATACTGCCCCGTCACCAGGTCTTTGTAGAACGGCTGGTGCTGATGCCACAGCAGGATAACGCGCAGTTTGGCCATGAACTCCGATCTCGCCTAATCTATCGGTAAAAATCTCAGTTTAATTCATTCCGCACGGCATCGACTGGAAAACCCGCGCCCCTCCAAACGTAGTGCCAGGATGGGACGCGCGCCGTCGTTTTCCGTTACTCTAGTAACGGATGACCGTGGAAGGCGAAACAGGCGGTGGCTTGGCGCTTGCACTCCGTCAGGCATGGCGCGGTGCCTCCGACTTCCTGTAGAGACGCGGCTTGCCACGTCTACGGCGATGACGGGATGAGCCGCGTCTCTACCAAACTATTGCGTAAACCGTTCCGCCGCGCGATTCTTATGAACTCTAAGATTCAATGCATTTTCTTCGACGTGGGCAACACGCTGCTCTTCCCCAATCGCGGGCGCATTCACGCGCCCCTTGCCGAACGCGGCTTCGCTCCCGACGCCGAGCTCTTGCGTGACTTGGAATGCCGCACCAAGAACCTGTTTGATCGAATGCTGACCACAAACGGCAGCACCGATCACAGCTTCTGGTGGATGTTCTACACTCAGTTGCTCAACGAGATTGGTTGCAAAGACGATGCCATGCGCGACCAGCTTGTCACCAGCATCCAAAAATCCGGCAACTGGGACCAGATTCGTCCCGGCACCGCTGAAATACTGCGCGAAATCGGCGAGCGCTACCGCATCGCGGTCATCTCCAATGCCGACGGCGGAATCGAAGACGTGTTGCAGCGTTGCGGCATCGCCCGCTGCTTCCGCACCATCACCGACTCCGGACTCGTCGGCTACGAAAAACCGCATCCGGAAATTTTCCGCCAAGCCCTGCTGAGCTTGAATGCCGCGCCCCAAGAGAGCCTCTACGTCGGCGACGTCTATTCCGTCGATTATCTCGGCGCGACCGGCGCCGGCATGAATGCCATATTGATGGACGTTCCCGGCGCCTACCGCAACAAAGGCGTGCCGCGCGTCGAATCGCTCCCGGAGTTGCAGTCCGCCCTGCGCGACGGAGAACCCTATCTGCCCTCAGGCAAATCGAAGTAGAACGAAAACTCGATGCTCCCTGATTTTGGGTGGCGCAGCGGTTTACCGCTGCGATATTGTCGCGAGTGAGATGCGGCTTTAGCCGCCGAGGGCACGCGCTCTGCTCGTTCCTACTGCACCGCAATTGCCTGGTGCTCGTGCGAATCGGGATTGATTTGCCGATAAAGATTTGAGAGCAGTTCCGGCCCATACCGCGCCACAAAGCTTACTCCCGCGACTTCGCGCTCCTGCAGAGCCTTATGCGGAAACAGCGCGTGGCTCAAGGCATCGGCGTGCCGCGTGACGACTTCGTTGCGCAGCAACCCAGCGCGCGACGCCCGTCCATGCAGCCGGTTGATCTGCTTCCACAGGCCCATCCGAACGCGGTCCGCGGCCGCAATCAGGGTTGAATCCAGTTTGCCGATCGATTCCCGCACCGCCGCCATCGACTGCTCCGTACTCGCGTAGGCTTCTGAAAAGCGCGCCTGCAACTCCGGCGGCAGCGAACGCGCCGCAATCGCTTCTCGTACCTTTTCCGGGCCAAGGAACACATCGGGCAAGCCCAGTTGGTAGCGCGTCAGAATGCGCTCCGGCTTCGCTTCCAGCAACGTCGCCGAAAATCGCGGCAGGATCGGCGTCACGCGCCCCAGCAGTTTCTCGTAAACCACAGCGGCCTGCGCAAAATATGCGACCTCGGCCGCTCCTCCGGTATAAACCAGCGTCGGCAGCAGAAAATCCTGCACCACGGGACGAAACAGCGCATTCGGGCTGAACTTCTCTGTAGCCTCTTCGATGCGGTCAAGAAGTTCCTTCGCCGAGATCTGCTCCTCGCCCACCGCAAACTCACTGCCGCCGCCATAATTGCCATTATTCTTTCGCCGCACAGCCGTGCGCGCGCCATCCTTCACTTCGAAGAGCAGCGTGCTCGCCGCCGTCACTTTCACCTGCTGGTGATATCCCGCCGCTTCCAGCGCCTTGCCCCGCCCGAGCAGCGCCTCGTCGATTTCGGAGGCCCGCTCAATCGCCGCGCGGAATAGGGGTTTTGCGAGATCGTGAAAATCTTTGTCGGAAGGATCGAGCAGGATCACGCCCCACTCCGCAAACAGGCGTGTAAAGAGCAGCGCAAACGCACTGCCCAAAGTTTCACCCGGACGATACGCTTCACGCAGCCACGTCGCAGCCTCGGAATCTCCCAACAACGTGGCGGCGCGCTCGACCACCGTTTCAATCTCCGGCCCGAACTTGACGGCGCCTACGGGCGCATCGGCGCTGTGGCTTTGCATGGCGTGACTTTCCACGGCAAATCGCTCTGGAAGACCGTGCTCCGAGAGCAGCGCGACGTGGTTGACCTCGGCCAAATCGTGGTCCTCGGTCGCCAGCCAAAAAACCGGAACGCAGTCCACTCCCGCCGCTGTCGCCTGTTCCGCCAGCTTGACCGCCGTCAGCGCCTTGAAGATCGAAAACAACGGCCCGCCAAAAAGACCAACTTGTTGCCCAGTAAGCGCCGCCAACGCCCCTCGCCGCAGCCGCTCGATATTCGCCAGCGTCTTAGGAGAAGCGCCCCACGCGCGATTCTGCCGCTCCAGAATTTCGCTGACCTTGCCGCGCCGCGCGGCATCGTAAACCACGCGCGCGGATTCATCTTTCACCCATTCGGAAAATTTCGGAGAGCGTGGAAACATTCCGCGAACGGCAGGAGCGTAGGCAAGATAATCGAGGAAGAGGGGCGTGGAATGCGGAATCTGCTGGAACGGAAGACACTGCGCCTTCATCGGCACATCTCCCGTGTGGCGCGGACACTCTTGTCCGCGCAAAGCCAGCTTGCTGCGCTCAAATACTTGTTCATGGATTCCTTGGCCATCGGCATAGGTTCTCAGGCTCTCGAAACACACAGCGTCGAAGTTCTCGTGCTTTCAAAAATAGCACTTAGCAGGCAGCGAACGCCAAACTTAACTACATCTGATGATACGAAAGGGTGCAGGTTGCACAGAGCGGGGAGAACATCGGGTTAGGCGACACGGAGGGCCAAGATGAGGCCGGGTTGCTGGGGCAATAGCGATTTTGCAACAGTTATCACATGGTCCAATCAGGTGTGGCATAATTTTTACGTGTTTCCCCAGCCTCGTATAGCGACCTTGGTTCTTGGAATCGTTCTGGTGCTCGCAGGCCTGTGCATTGGGACGTTGTTGCCGCCGGTGCGATACAGCCTATGGTGGGACGCGGTTTGCTCCGTCGGAGGGGTTGTCGCGATCCTGTACGGCTTCATGGCCATGGTGAGGGCATGTGCGCCGAATGTGTCTCTCATTCTGTTGCGGGTTGTTCGCTACGTGCTGCTTGCTGGCTACATTGGCTGGTATCTTCTTTCATTTCTTACGTTGGCGTTTAACAAGTCGGGGGATTTCGGACACTGTCAGGATTTCAGGGACGCGGCAGTTCAAACAAAGGTTATCCCCCAATCTGTGTCATCGATCGGCCAACCTGATGTGTTTTGCTCAGCAGAGGAGTACGGCATCTTTCGATCGCGCTATCAAGTAATAGAGACATACGGCGTCCCACGGGATCAACAAGACAAGGTGCTAATGGCCCTGACCACTGCTCACCACCACGTGAATGGAACGGCGGTGCAAGTGGTTTTCTACCAGCGGGAGAACTGGCGCGTCGGCGGCCCGTACAACGCCGATGGAACACTGGCGAATAAGGACGGCACCGTCATCCCGGGTTCGGCTACACGAGGTCCTGAGAAAATCCAGAGAGTTGCGGTCGTTCGCTGAAGTCAACCCGAAGGATGATTGTTGTAAACAAGCGATAGCACTCACGTCCAAAATCTACTGCTTCTCCAACACCACCGCAACATTGTCTTCATATGTAACTCGCCAATCTTGCGGGAGCTCGCGGAGTAGGTTGGCTAGGGTCGAATCGGCGGGGAGGAGCGCCGTCCGAACCTGCCATTTTTCCAGCACGCTCTGCCATCCCGGTTCGCCATGGGTAAGGATCACGTATTGACGAATCCGCTCCGAACCGTAAAGATCGTGACGGTCATCGACTACCACCTGCCGCTCGGGATACATGCGGTAAATGAGATACCCTCCCCAAGAGTCGGTTGAGAATACGGGCTCCGTGACTGGCGGCTCATACAGGTTCTCTTGCTGCAGAAAATTCACCGCCGCGACCGGCACTTTCTTGGGATCGAATTGCGCGTGAATCAACTGCCGCGAGCCCATCCATCCTCCTTGCAGACAAATCGCCAACGCCAAGGCCACCGAAACAATCGGCCACAGGTGACCGCGAAGCTGCATTTCCTGCGCGCCCATGCGGCCGGAGAACTCTGCAATCCGCGCTGCTCGGTTGCGCAGCCATACCCACGCACCCGACTTGTCCGCCAGCGCAATAAAGTTTGTCCACAACATCGGCCCCGCCACCAGCGCCAGCAGCATCGACGAAACTGGAAGGTTGCGCGACGCATAGAATCCCGCATACGCCGCCAGCAGCGCGACCAGCAGGTTACTCAGCCGCAACTTGCAACGATTCTCCGTGACATGATTTTCCGAAAAAGCAGTGTCCGAAACACGATTGCCCGCGAACGCGATCAGCGTAAGCGCCAGGATGGCCACGAATCCGCGCTCAGCCCAGCCGTGAAAGTCGGGTGAGCGGAACTCGTCGATATGATCCATCAAGTAGCGGTCGCTGAGATAGCGGTAGATGTGCGCGTGCAACCGCCAGCCATAAGGGTTGACGAGTGTCGCTGCCGCCGATGCGATCCAAGCCGCAGCCATGGCACGGGCCCGTTGCGCGGCGCGAATCGCGGCCAGCGCGTCGTTCTTTCGCGCGCGCAAGCTCTCCACCAACGCAGCGAAACTGTAGATCCCCAGCAGCGCGATTCCCAAGAGCCATCCGCCATGCAGATTGACCCACAGCAACATCGAGGCGGGAAAGAACCAAGGAATCCATCGCAGTGGGCTTGCGTGGCCGCATCGTTCCCATTTCTCCAGCACAACGAACCAGAGCAAAGAGAAGAGCCAGCTTACAATGTGCGGGCGTGCGTAGAGATGAAGCGTCGCGGCGGTTTCCGCCAGCAGCATCAGTACGATTGCTAGCAGCAGACCGGAGCCGCGCTTCAGCAATTGCGCCAGCAGCATCGCGAAAACCGCCGCCACCAGCAAGGCGCACAGCCAAATCACTCCGTTCAATCCGCAAGCATGGTGCAGAACCCCGAGAAATATGTCGTACAACCACTCCCACGCAAACCAGGGCTGGCCTTGCATGGTGGAAGAAAACGTATCGGTGCGCGGAAGCGAGTGCGTCGCCAGAATCCGCTCGCCAGTCCGAATGTGCAATCCAATGTCCGGGTCGGCCAGCGGTCGATTCGACAAAGGCCCGGTCAGCAGCGACCAGAAGAGGAAAATGAAAATGATGTCGCGGACGGATGGCAGCAGAAAACGCAAGGCTGACGAATTGGGCTGCGCCGAGGTCATCGGATTCTAAACAAGTAAAGCGTGAAGAAGCAGTGTATAAGGTTTCGCAAATCCGAGGTTTCAAAGTTTCAAGGTTTCAGGGTGCGACACCTTTTGGATGCGCCGTCTCCGCTGCCGATATAATCGAGTTGTCGTGAAACGCGCCGCTGCTTTCGTCGTTCTCGCTTCGCTGCTTTGCTGCTCGTCGCTTCGCGCCCAGGACACGCCCGCCTCCGGTCAGACTGAGGCCGGACGGACTCTTGCCGGGCGAACTCTTGTTGGGCGAACCATGGTCGTGATTCCCTTCGAAAATGCTTCTCCGACCCCGGGCCTGGAATGGCTTGGCGAATCGTTCCCCGAAACTTTTCATGAGCAACTCAATTCTCCGGTGCTGTACGTGACCAGCCGCAACGAGCGGCTCCGGGCCTACGATCGCCAGGGCATTCCAGCCGGAGTTCACGCATCGCGCGCCATGCTCTACCGCCTCGCCGAGCAGATGGATGTCGACTACGCCGTGCTCGGTTCTTACAAGTATGACGGCGCGCGGCTGACGGTAAGCGCGCAACTGCTCGATATGCGGGCCCAGAAACTCTGGCCCGCCGCCACCGAGTCCGCGCCACTGGCCGATCTCGGCGCGCTGCAATCCGCGCTGGCGTGGGACATGCTTCACCTGGTCCGCGCCGGCTTTCCCGAGTCCAAGGAGAAATACGTCGCGAGCGTCGCTCCCGTCCGCCTCGACGCGCTGGAAAATTACGCGCGCGGCGTGCTCGCCACTACCGCCGATGAACGAGCGCAGTACTATCGCGAGGCCGTCCGCCTGAATCCGGATTACGCTCACGCCTGGCTCGAACTGGGCAAGACCTACTACGCCCAGCGCGCGTACGAACCGGCGATCGCCGCGCTCGCCCAAGTGCAGCCGTCCTCCCCATCCGCCCGCGAGGCGAATTTCTATCTCGGTCTCGCCGCTTTCGCGCACGGCGACTTCGCGAAATCGGAAAGCGCCTTTGAGTTCGTCGCCGCCCGCCTGCCTCTGGCCGAGGTCTATAACAACCTCGGAGTGGTCGCCGCCCGCCGCGGACAGAAGAAGGCCGCCGAGTATTTCGAGCGCGCCATCCAGGACGATCCCAGCGACGCCGACTATCACTTCAACCTGGGAGTGACTCTTGCGCAAGCTGGCGATCATGCCGGCGCAGGGCACGAACTCCGCGCCGCGCTCGATCGCCGCCCCAACGACGCCGAGGTGAAGGCCCTGCTCGACTCGCTTACAACCCCTGCTGGCAGCGTCGTTCCAAGCAGCGCGACGTCGAAAGCCCCCTTGGAGCGCATCAAGCGCAACTACGAAGAAGACGCCTTCCGCCAGATGACGACGCAAATCGGAGGCTGGGCCGAGGATCGCTTCGCTCGCTCCGATTCACGCGCCCACTCGCGCTATCACGTCGAGCTTGGCAAGGAACTGCTGGCCCATGGATTCACCACCGAAGCCCAGGCTGAATTCCGCCATGCCTCTAGCGTCGATCCCTCGAGCAGCGCGCCTCTTATCGCACTTGCTGAAGATTACGAAGCTCGCGGCGATACCCTCGAAGCCCGCGCTGAGGCCGAAGCCGCGCTCCGCGTTCGCGAGTCGGCGGACGCCTATCTGATTCTTGCGCGCCTCGATTTGAAAGAAAATAGAATGGATGCGGCCGCCCAGAACATCGATCGGGCGCTGCAACTCGAACCCGGCAATTCCGCCGTCCAGGACATGAAGCGCACCCTAGCAGCCAAGCTCGCGGAGAAAGCGCAGCCACTGCCACAGCCATGAAACCGTTCTCAGTTCTCAGAAGCGTTTGTGTGGGGACGGGCGCCCTCGCCCGTCCAAGCCGAGCGAAGCTCGGTAGCTGCCTGCGCCTACAGCAATTTTGGATTCGCCACGCGGCCTACTCGTTCGCGGCGCTGTTTCTGCTCACTGCCTTTTCCTCCGCCGGCGTCCTCAAGATCTCCATCAACGACGTCATCCAGTCCGTCACCGTCGAGTACATTGGCCGAGCACTCGACGCGGCAGCCGCCAACCACGACCAAGCCGTCCTGATCGAGATGAACACTCCCGGCGGTTTGCTCGATTCCACGCGCGAAATCATCGACAAGATCGAGTCTTCCGCTGTGCCAGTTATCGTCTACGTTGCTCCGACTGGAAGTCGTGCGGGTTCCGCGGGGATCTTCATCCTCGAAGCCGCCGATGTAGCAGCGATGGCATCAGGCACTAATGCCGGCGCGGCGCATCCCGTCTTGCTCTTTGGCCCAATTGTGGCTAAGCCCGATGACGAGATGAACCGAAAAATTGAAAACGATACAGCGGCGTTCATGCGCTCCATTGCTTCCAAGCGCGGGCGCAACGTCGAGCTGGCCGAGAGCGCCGTGCGCGAGTCGAAGTCCTTCACCGAACAGGAAGCGCTCGACAAAAAACTGATCGAATACATTGCTGCGAACGAGCAGGACCTGTTCCGCCAATTGGACGGGAAGAGCTTCAAACGATTCAATGGCGAAAACGTCAAACTCAGCCTCACCGATCAGCCAGTGCGCGACTACCGCATGACGCTCAAGCAGCGCATCCTTTCTTACCTCATGGACCCGAACATCGCGTTCATCCTGCTGGCCATCGGGGCGCTTGCGCTCTATGCGGAATTCAACCACCCCGGCGCGGTCATTCCCGGGACCGTCGGCGTGGTCTTCATTCTTCTGGCGGCGTTCGCCTTGAACCTGATGCCCGTGCGCTTCGCGGCAATTGCCATGATCATTGGAGCCTTTGCCCTGTTCGCAGCGGAAGCCAAATTCGCCAGCCACGGCGTGCTCACCACTGGAGGCATTGTCCTATTAACGCTGGGCGGACTGTTTCTGGTCGACGCGCCCATCCCGGAAATGCGCGTCCGTCTTGCGACCGCGCTCGCCGTCAGCATCCCGCTCGGACTGATCACAGCGTTTCTGATGAGCATCGCGGTGCGCGCGCGCCGCAACAAGATTGTTACCGGAGAACAAGGCTTGCTCGGCGAGGTCGGCATCGCGCAAACCACGCTTGCGCCTTCCGGAAAAGTCTTCGTGCACGGCGAACTTTGGGACGCTGTCTCCGCAGTCACGGTTCGCGCAGGAGAACGCGTGGTCGTGCGGCAAGTCGATGGACTCACGCTGCAAGTCGAACCCGCAGCGGCGGCGAGAACCGTGGTGACTTAGACCGGTTCCAGCGTTGCCGTACCTCGCTCGTGTAGAGACGGGGCTTGCCCCGTCTCACTCGGATGCAAAACAGCATTTTCGGTGGTTACAGCAATCCAAGATTCGCTATAAAGACTGGGACGCTGCCCGTTTACTCCTAGATTACTAACCAATTATATAGGAGGGTACCCCCCGGTTTTGCACAGAAAGGCATCCCTAATGCCTAATTCTTGTGTAGCCGCTGGGGTTTTTGTGCAGCCACTCCCGTGGTCTGTGTCATTGGCCCTGATCTCCAAAAAGACTATCCTTCACATGTTCAAGAATATACCCTTGGCGGTGTGGAGGTGCTCGGAATGTACGACGTTGCGATGCTTGTGTTTGCGGCTGTCGCTGCTATTGGCGCTGTCCTCGCAGTCTTACCCTTGCTCGGCTTCGACCTTCGGATTCACGGGAGACAAAGTGTGCTCCTAGAACAGTCCAAAGTGAGACCGAAGAGGGGAATATGGTTTGTTCTGCTGCTAGCAGTAGTCAGCCTGGGACTGTCTGCGGCATCGTTCTACTACTTTTTCCATCCAAGAGTTATTGTCAAAATCATAGAGAAGTCGGTGGATAGGATAGTCGAAAATAATGTTCCTTCAATCAAACCGTGCCCCGCGAAGTCGAAAGTGACTGTACATTCCACGAGCGGAAGCTCATTTGGGCCTGCTGGGTCGTCTCAAGCGCCTATAACGCAAACTTGCGTCGGGGCCAACTGTGCTGCGTCGGTTGGACAACAGGGGGTATAACAGCAAATCAAGTCACTATTGGTAGCAAGGTGCGTCATCTCAGCGATGACGATAAGAATCAATTGAAGACCGGTTTAGCAGGCTTTCATTTGAAAATACAATTAGGCGTAGCAACTGGAGTTCCTGACGGTCTTCAGCTTGCGAATGAGTTGCAGTCTGCTTTGCGTGCTGCTGGAGTTACAGTCGCAGACAAAATCCCGTTCCTAATTAACGATGGCTCGGTCCTTTACGGAGTGCAACTGGATTATCACGGCGATGAGCAGCCCTTGCATTCGCTCATTAGATATTACAGTAATTCACCGTTAGGGATTCTGGAAACAGCGTTAATCGCCGCACACTTGCCAGTTTCTAGTATACATCCACAACCATCTTATGTGGAGGACACCATTGAAGTAGTTATTGGATTTGACCCGGACATACAGCATTAGGCCAAAACACAGGATCAATGCCGAGTTCGCACATCTTATGGATCAACACGACTAGATTATGACAAAGTATCTTACATAGCGTTTCGTTGACCATCGCAACTTCGGTTTTACTCCGCAGACCGTCGCCAAACTTGCGTTTCATCATCGAAAATGTGGAATTCCACGGTAGTCTCGCATGACGTTTGCCGAGCCTCACGACCTGACTTTTTCATCACATTTTTCTTGTATGGCCATCACAGACACTCAATCACAATCGAGTGAGAATTCCCCATGAGCGTAGCATCGAGATCTGCGCCAGTCTCCAGAGACGAACGCATTTCCGGTCGCAAACTTTTCACCGCTATTTGACAACATATGGCCCCGGTCAGCACCCCCGCAAGTGCACGCCAAACAGCAAAATTCAATGCTAAGTCCTATCTTTTGAATATTTTGCCTGTAACTGCCTTGCTATCATCAACTTAACTCATTTTGGGGTAGGGGGGGTACCCCCCACAAATTTCTGAATTCTCACCCGCGCCGGTTGGCCCACATCGTTGAGCGTGGAGACGAAATAACTGCCGGGTGCACCATCCTTTTAGCGCACTTTGCGAAAAGGGTGGGCGATGGGATCATCGGTGTACTCTACGGTTGAGGGGGCTGCAGGAGTCAGCGAAAGATCATAAGCGGTGGACGCAGAATCCCACCCTTCAATAAACGAAGGGTGGTGCGGTCGCGCGGTGACGGTGCACACTGCCCGATGGTGACCAAAAGACTCTACCCACCGTTCGCGGCAGAAGCCACTTCTCGAAAAGCGCGAGAAGTTGATTGGATAAGAGCGAAGGCTCGATACGAACCGGGGTAGTCTTGGTTGAGGACTAAGGCTTCTCGGAAAGGAAGGAGCCTTCGCATGATGATTATAGGATGTGATTTTCATCCCAACTGGCAGC
>Ga0326728_10014874_pt1 | contig 16364 bp, 15 predicted proteins | sample MB3enrmetagenome_FD_207602 | JGI IMG/M metagenome (GOLD analysis project Ga0326728, IMG submission 207602) | Lab enriched peat soil microbial communities from McLean, Ithaca, NY, United States - MB31MN | ecosystem: Environmental > Terrestrial > Soil > Wetlands > Peat | place: USA: New York...
CTTCGGCGCCAACGCCTGTGGAGAGAGTGTCAGCCGTACCGGCCACAAAGCCGGTCCGCAGTTCTCGATTGAAGCAGGAAACCCCCACTAGAACTGCAATGGCAGTTTAGTGGTGGGAGAGTTCATGGAGAACCTACCGTGCCATCTATATCAAAAAATGCTCCCTGCACATTGTTAAGCCCATTCGAGGTGGATGGACTATTACTGAAAAACAGAGTTGTGATGTCCCCTTTGACACGGTCTAGGGCAGGCGTGGAACGCATGGCGAACACTTTGATGGCCGAATATTACTCCCAGAGGGCCTCTGTCGGATTGATCATAACCGAGGCGACAGTGGTCTCAAAGCAGGCGATCGGCTGGCTGAACAGTCCCGGGATCTATACCGACGAACAAGCCGAAGCCTGGAAGATTGTTGTATCCGCGTTACATGCCAAAGGGACGCCGATCTTTCTCCAGCTTTGGCACTGCGGACGGGCTTCCCATACATCGTTTCACGAGGAAGATGGACTTCCGGTCGCCCCTTCTGCCATCAAGATGGAGGGTGAAAATATTCATACCCCCATTGGCAAGCTGCCGCATGAAACACCACGCGCCCTCGAAACAGAGGAAATACCAGTCATCGTTGAGGACTACCGCCGCGCCGCTGAGCGGGCGATGAAAGCCGGCTTCGACGGAGTGGAGATACACGCGGCCAACGGCTATCTCATCGATCAGTTCCTGCAGTCCAAAACCAATCACCGAACTGACCGCTACGGGGGGACCCTGGAGAACCGCTGCCGGTTCCTGGACGAGATCGTACGGGCGATACTTTCCGACTGGCCGGCTTGCCGAGTCGGCGTGCACCTTGCACCGAACGGCAATTTCAACGACATGGGGTCTCCCGATTTCCGCGAGACTTTTCTCTATGCTGCAAGACAGCTAAACCAGTACAAACTGGCCTACCTCCACATTCTGGATGGTCTAGCCTTCGGGTTTCACGGACTCGGACAGGCAATGACTCTGTCAGAATTCAGGACAGAATTCGATGGCCCGCTCATTGGGAACTGCGGCTACACGCAGGAAACAGCTGAAGCTGCAATTCAGAGCCACCATGCTGATATGATCTCCTTTGGCCGGCCAATCATCAGCAATCCCGACCTCGTAGAACGCTTCGCCAACGGCTGGCCCTTGAATCCACTGGCAGACATGAAGGTCTGGTATTCTTTTGATGCGGCCGGGTACACCGACTTTCCCAGGTATGGTGGCCCGGCAGGAAGATCGTGAATGCACAGCCCCTCTTCAAACCGACTTCACCAATTCATTACTGGATTCCGTCGTTGTGAATAGTAACAAAATAGGAACAAATGGTTGAAAGTTGTCTTGAAGATTGTGAAAAGCGCATGTAGGAGGTTTCCCCAATATCGAGATTTTCTATATGATTGAAGGAGGCGCAAATGGATCTGCAACTTACCGACAGGAAGGCCTTCATATCCGGCTCGACCAAAGGGATAGGGCTAGCGATAGCCACCTCACTGGCGCGGGAGGGAGCGCGTGTCGTCATCAATAGCCGCAGCGCCGAATCCATTGCCTCCGCGCTGGAGCACATCAGGGGTGCCGTGCCGAATGCGGTGGTGGATGGATTCACAGGTGATCTCGCCCGTGCCGAAGAGTCTGACAGGCTCTTCCGGCAGCTGTCGTCCGTCGACATCCTGGTTAACAACCTGGGGATTTACGAGCCAAAGCCTTTCGAAGATATCTCCGACGGGGATTGGCGGCGTTTCTTCGAAGTGAATGTTTTAAGCGGTATCCGGCTCTCCCGCGCCTATCTGCCCGGCATGAAGAAGCGCAACTGGGGGCGGATCATCTTCATCAGCAGTGAAAGCGGCATTAACATCCCGGTCGAGATGATCCACTATGGAATGACTAAAACCGCCATGCTGGCGGTGTCGCGCGGGATTGCCGAGACTTGCGCAGGTACGGGGGTGACCTCCAACGCGATACTCCCTGGCCCGACACACACGGCAGGGGTGGACGAATTCGTCGCGGAGCTGAGCGGCGGCATACCTTTTGCCGAATTCGAAAAGGAATTTTTCCGGAAGGTGCGCCCCACATCGCTGCTCCGTCGCTTCGCTCTTCCCGAGGAGGTTGCAGGCCTCGTCACTTTTGTGTGCAGTCCGCTCTCATCCGCCACGAACGGCGCTGCATTGAGAGTTGACGGCGGCGTGGTGCGAACATGCTTCTGATAAGGGCGAGGCCTCATCAATGAAGATTCGTCCCTTTGGCGGGATATGAGTTATGTATAAGTCGCCATGGACGTGACTCATGGGTTACTTAACCGAAGATTTTAAATGTAAAATGTGGGAGGCGCCCTGAATGGAATGGGGAAAACTTTGGTGTAGCTTTTGCTATGGTAAGTGAGACGGAAGGATGAGACGTGGAATGACGGCGACTCGATCAGATCAGTACGGCAACAGATCTCATAATCCTGACCGCTGTTTTGGGTACCTGTCTTGGCCTCCTTGATCTGATTTTCTATGACGACGCGGTGGTGTTCAGTGGATTTCTGAGTGTGCAAGAGGTCTGGCTCCCGCATCCCGAGAAAAACAAGAAACTGCGAAACAGTCAATATGACCGGGATTAGGACTGCCTTGACTGAAAACGGATTTCCCAATGCTTTCATGAGCTTTAAGTATATACCGTTATTCTAAAGGGATAAGAAAACCTAAGTTTCCCAGCCGGTGGCAACCTAAATCTCCCCCAGCCAGGGCCTCCAGCCTTCCGCCTTCAGATGCATCCAAAGAAGCCCAATCTGGTCTCTTGTTCAATCATTATGTTGTGGATCTCCCCCGACAGGCTTACTTCGCTCCCACCATCGATCGGACTTTCTTGCCGACATCTTCCCCAGTCATGGTCACAGTTGCGGCATAAGTGAGAACAGGGGATTAAAAGGTCCTGAAAAGCGAAAGCGCTGCCCAACTGCTTCTGCAATAATAGATAGATGAGATTGATTAAAAGGATTTTACTAGACAATGCAATCTAATAAAAGATGAACTGCCAGAATCAATGACTCCTTCTGATGGGCAGATTGAGTCAGCCAACCTGAGGGTGGAATGAAAATCTTTTGTATCTTTCAACGTCAGGAATTACGTTTATGAAACTGATTGGCAAGGGCAAAATTAAACAAGTGTTATTCGGCGGAAACCAGATCCGTTGGTTGGATCCCCTGCCCCTCCTTGATCACTCCGAAAGAGCCGTTGGGTCCGATAAAACCTTGTACTACCATAGTCCCAATCAGCTCACCGGGGGCATAACCGAGCCCTTTCATGAACTTGCCATTGCGGTATATACGGAGGATCTGGCCGATGGGGAGGCAGGTTTCCTTGCCGGCGGCAATGTATGCCCTGTTTCCTTCCACCGCCGTTATCCGACCATACCAGGGAAGGTCCGCTACCAGCTCCTTGATTTTTTCCGTTAACGAAGCAAGCGCCGGAGCAATGGCGGCGTTCCTGTCAGCCTGTTCCCCGCCAATCAGTGAAATTACCGCCTCAAACCTGCTCAGTAGTCCGCCCCCCATGGCATCGTAAACCTCGGCAATTATCGCCTTGCCGGAAGTTAAACCATCGGGAGCAGATAGATAGATTACCTCGTTCGCACCGTAATCCTGTTGTAGCCGCGTGGCAAAGGCGGCTTTTTCCGCATCAGTGGAGACAGCGGTGTACTGGGCTAGGAAGGCCGTCTGGTTAGGATCAAGCACCCTCCCGATCACGGCACGCCGCATATTTTCGTATAAGGGCTGAGCCAGGCCGTTCTGTCCGAGATCCATTATGGCGATCCGGTTTTTTACCGTTGGAGTGGCCACCGCAGGCGTCGGAGCCCTTTCGGCAATTGGCATGGGTTGCGCAATCGCAACTGTTTGCTGGTGAGCGGGGACATTTGAAATTGGTGCCACGGCGACCGGCTGGGGAGCTGTAACGGCCACTGCTTGCGGGATTGCAGGAGGATACTGGGATGGCGTGGCAGCGGTAGGCTGTTGCGCCGAAACAACCGGCTGTGTCTGTTCGGGAGTTTTGCTGAAGGCCTGCACGACTTTTTCTGTCCCCGCTTTGGCAAGAACGGAGCCACGGGGAATCCCATTTTCCACATAGCTCCTCGGGACCCAGATCTTGGCAGGGGCGTCCGGGGACATGGTCAAGCCCGGATTGTCAATCTCTACATAGTCCTTGGGAGCACTGTTAGTTTTCTGGTTGGTAGCACAGGCGGCAAGAAGAAGAGAAGCGGCTAAGACAAAAATAATCAGTATTCGCAACTATATTCTCCAGACTAAATCTAGGTAATGCAAAAAACCTTCGGTCCCAGTTCGGGAAAGTAATGGTGAGGCGGGGATGGCCAATGGCCGCTTCCAAGAACATGAAAACCAGTAGTTAAAAATTCTCAATCAATTTATAGATTTTAAAATAAAAGTCAAGAAGATTTAATTCTCCAGGCGCCCAATCCAAGAACTACCAGCCCGATAATCATACCTGGTATAGCAGCAACTTTGAGAATGTGACGCCAAATAGAATGACGTTAAACAGGTAATTTCTGCGATTGATCAGGAACTCAAAGGACATGGGAAGAGCCCCTTAGGAATTATTCTTTCTCCAAGCCAGTAAAAAGAAAGAAACATGGCAATCTTCACCATGTAGACCAGGGAGTTTGGCGCCTGCATTACCACATGTTTTAGACAAAGGCGAACGTCGACGAGCGCACGGAGCAGCGTCGCTCGCCAGGAAAGAGTGATAATGCCGACCATGAAGCCGACGGCAACGGTGAGGGTCAGGTGATGGGGGAATGTCCCTTCGATTGTCTTGGCCTTGAAGAACTCACCGGGCCTGGAGCGCCTCGTTCCAGGCGTAATTGTCAGAGAATGGAGGAATGTCGCTCTTTGATGGTAGCGAGGAAAGGGGCGAAGTGGGTATGACACGCACTGCAGAGCAAGCTCCCTTTTTCGACCCACGTCCAGAGGGTATGGTTGCGCGAATCGCACCAGTCGCAGTCCCAAATATAATAATCACCTTGGGGCGTCAGTTTCATAGGAACTCCTTGAAAATAATCTTGCTCATGGTCTTATGATACATGGCAAATCATACATCCAGGCAGCGAATTCTTTACGATTGTGAAAATCTTCTGTATGAAAACAAAAAACCCGCCTGAGGCGGGTTTTCCTGAAGAAATAAAGGGGACGAAGTCCCCTCATGAAGGAGCACAAAGAGTTCTTTGGCCCCGGTAAACTTTTCACCCGCAGACGCTGCGAAAGAGATTATTGCCAGTAGTAGCGGAGGCTTGTGAACACCATGTGGTCGTTGGCAGTGGGAGCCCCGCCGGCAACGGCATTGAAGTACTTGTTCACTGTATAGGAATATTGCAGGCCGAGCTGCATTCTTCCGTATTGTCCCTCAAAGAACTTCCACCAGTCACCGACGGTAAACTGAGAGACCCTCTGGATGTTGGAATTAGCCGTGCCGCCGAATATCGCAGAGCCTGCGTTATTGGTGCCAAAGCCATAGCCGTTACCAGCGGCAAGCAACTTTGTGTTGTTAACCTGCTCCTGACCGTAATAGCCATAGAGGGTCAAGCTTCTCGCTGGGTCCCAAATCAGGCCGCCTAGAAGCTGCAATTCTCTGAGCGGTTTTAAATTGCCGTTTGCATCTTCAGCTACATCAGGGAATTGGGCTGAACCGTAACGGCCGATCCCTTCGCCATATAGGCTGCTGAACGTGGCTTTCAGGTGATTCGGAACGAGCGGCAGAATGACGCCGGCGCCCACGGCAGTGGTCGTGATGTGCGATTTGTTCAAAACTCCAGCGCTGGTATTTACGTTCGACTCGAAGGTGCGAAGCAGGTCATAGACCTCGAAATGTCCCCACCCTGGCTCAAATGCAACCTTGGTGACGACATCCGGAAAATCGTTGGCGGAAAGGGTTACGCCATCGAGATTTCCACCGTTACCAGTAATATTGAGCGCCGTATTGCTGGGGGTGCCAGTGTTGACAGTTCCGCCAATGGTGGTTTGAGGGTTTTCAACTGACATTGACAGCCAGAGCTTCTTGGCAAAGTCTTTTGTGATACGGAACTGGGCTTGACGCGCCCAGGTGAAGCCGGGTACGTACTGTGCATCGATAGTTTGCGGGGTAACTTCATTGTGGTTGGTAATGCCGTTATTGTTCAGCGTAACAAGAGACCAAGTCTGACCGGCTAACAGGTGCAGGCCGAGATTGTCCCAATCGACTGTCGTGTAAAGATGGCGGATGCGGGGGTTATAGGAGTTGCTTTCTTTAGAGTTGGCGGAATTGGCGGCGCCAAGAAAGTCCATCTCGTAATATCCTGCAAGATGAATTGCGGGGTTGTAATCGCCTGTTGCGAGCAAAGAGAGACGAGTTTGTCGTGCGCTGAACCTCGTTTCGTCCTCATCATAGGCGGATGAATTGCCTAACGGAAGTTTTTGGAATTGCGATGACATATCCGAATTGAGGTTCCTGCTGCGGTAAATACCCGCAGCTTCTATGAAGCCGCCGAGGTTGACGGTGATCCCCTTCATTTTTACAGTATAGCCACCTTCGGTTGCGGGCTCTGCCGGAGTGTTATTCGCCGGGACCGGCGGCGGGGCCGTTGGGGTCTGGGTGACTTCGTCGTAATCCTGCTGGGTAATCACCCCCTTTTCCTTCAGGACATCCTCGAGGCTCTTGGCAAATAAGCTCTGGCTCTGCGAGAGAAGTCCCAAAATTGCTACGGATACAATCATTTTTTTCATCTCGTTCCTCTCCTTAATTTGATTGCAGTAAAACTGCCGAATCGTCTCGCTTCAGGGCGGTTTACAGCGCCGCAGAGCGGCTTAACGAGGCGATACATTAGCAGTAGATTGTTGCAACGATGTTACAACCACTATAAATTTACGTTAACTTTGCTAAGGAGAGTCGCTTCGAAACAAGATGAAGTGTATCAAGGGAGAGATGGGAAATAGGTGGAGGACGATTAAGAAGGACGGATAGGGATAGTTGCAAATTTACCGGGACAGCCGTATTGCAATTCGCTGCCAACCGGGACGCGGAGGGAGCGTGATGACTCTGCCGGAGTCGGCCGGCCATGCCAAAGGGTTTGCAGGACGCGGCACAAAAAAAGGGGTCCGCAAGGACCCCTCGACTGCAGAACACCGCAAGCTGCTGTTAAAAGAAGTAGTAAGCGCACAGGCGGATGGTGTTGTCGTTGCCATTGGCCTGATTGCCGAGTGGAGCTCCGCTTCCAACGTTAGCATTGCCCCACACAGTCTTCAAGTTCTGCCACTCAGTAGCCAAACGAACGGCGGCGTTAAGATCGTATGTAACGTTGACATAGATCTCTTGGTTTTGCAACTGGTAGTCGCTATTTTCATAAGAGTTTACGTAGCTTTCATTGTTAAGTACTTTGCGGGTACCATAGCCAGCGGTGATCCCCATATCCTGTATCGGAAAGAAAATGAGCTGGGTGGTAAAGCCATAGTTTTTGGCTGGAGTTTGCGCTTCTCCATTTGGGCCGAGAGAGTTCAGTTCGGTGGCGTTGTTAAAGCTCATGTTGGCTGCTTCGTATAACTGGCCCTCGAACGACATCGTCATAGCGCGGTTTTTACCGTCCTTTGATTTGAGGATAGGAACGAATGTGTAGACACCGGCACCCCAGGTGTCAACGGTATTGCCGCCAGCTGCGGCATATTTATCGTGGCCATACATGCCGAACACGCCCAACATGAGTGGGTTCATAGACATCCCGAAGTAAGCTGGGGCGGACCCGAGGGACTTGTTGATGTAGAATGCCTGGGCGCCTAAGTTGACCATCCCTCCGCTGCCAGAGTTGGTGCCGGCGTTAGTGCCTAAGGTACTAATATTTGTACTAGATAAGCCCAATTGATCGCCCGTTTGCTCCGGGTCTTCTACGCCGAAAACGAGTTTTAGTTGATTGTCGTTGTTGATGTTGATCTTCTGGGTCAGCCTGACCTGGGGAGCACGAGGGGAGTTGGGAGCACCAGTGGCTGCGCCGCTACGAAAGTCCTGAGTGTTGGCAACCATCGGTGCGAACAAATCCCAGAACTGGCCGAAGAGAATCTGGGTATTGGTCCAATCTATCGTGCCGTAGGCGTGGCGTACCCGAAATAATGGACTTTCAGCCACTATCTTGGAATAATCAACGCCGCCGTAGAAGTCGCCTTCTATCAGGGCGCCAGTCTTTGCGCCAAGAAAGGATGGTCCATCAACCTTAATCCAGGCGCGTGTCTGGTTTATACCAAATTGCGACTGATCATGAAAGGAGTTTGTACCATTAAGTAATTGGCTGAAATTGCTGCCTCTAGCGGGAACTCCAAGAATTCCATCAGGAGAGATTGGGCCGATGCCGCCCATCATGTTTTCCGAGTTGTTAGCGTAGTCAAGCTTGACATACCCGCCGATGGAGAGCTTGAACTTGCTAATAACTGGGCTGGCCATTGCGCCGTAAATACCGGGGGCGACTTCGCAAGACGGCGCATAGTCACAGTTGTATGGCACGTTTTGGGGAACTTCTTCGGCCATTGCCGGGGCCGCCACCAGGAGCGATGCAGCAATAAAACCAATTAAACCTACTTTCTTCTTCATTCATTACCTCCATCATTTAATAAAATCGACTTTAATAGATACAGCCGCTTAAACAACGTTGCTTAAAAATTTCAAACAAATATAAGGATTTTCAATCAAAAGTCAAGAAAATTATTGGTGACAGAAAATTATTGGTGGCGTTGTAAATAAAGAGATGTTCACCAATTCCCTTTTCCAGCTTTTACCTGCGCTTTCGGGGTTGCCTCTATTTGGCAAGAAAATCCCGCGTAAACTGCAATCTTTCAATCAACCCTAATTCCTATTGCTTCCTTTCTTTATCAAGCCGTATTACCAGCAAGTTAAGAAATGGTAGCCACGATCCTGTTTCCCTTCACCTGGTTCTATTGTGTTTGGCTTTCAAATAGCCTGCAAAAGGCCGCAAATACTGTATTGCTATTACTCCATGGCCTTCAACAAAGCATCAGGTCTCCAGTTACGGGTTAGCCCCTTTCCACTGTCTTCCAGTACGGCGTCAATACTCCTCGCAACTCCTTGTAGCGGCCTTAACATGACTAAAGGCGTCCATCAAGAACCTTTGATGCCGCCAGCGGCGTAAAATCAGAAGTGTTTGGGTTAGTCGCTCTGATTTCTGTAACTGTATTCGAAAGTTCGGCAGGTGTGATTTTGTCGAGTTGAATGATGCAGCCTCATTACGGCCAATCAACAGCTTCTTCGACAGTATCAGCCTTTACGATTATCCTGCTTTCTCTGCCTGATACTTTAGTTCTCCTGCAGTGGCAAGGAACGTTTCCAGGCCGCCTAGAAAGTCGATGGGTTGCTTGAAAGCCAGTACTGTCTCCGACAACCCTAGCCGGGGTGGCAGTGCTTTGCCGACCTTAATTGCCTTGATAGCTATCTTCTTTGTACCGGGAAAGGACTTGCGTGTGGTTACAACCGATAGGGTGTGATTGATGGGCTTGGTTCGCTTCTTTGCGCTGCGTCCGTGTGGCAATGCCGGGGACATATTCAAGCAGGTTCAATGCAACTTTCCATCCCACGTGCAGTGCCTTGGCCGGACCTTTAGCGACAAGAAACTCGAAATCCGCAGACAGTTTTTGCTGCTTGGCATGCAGCAGGTAACCGTAGTACCACATTCTGGAGCACCCTGGCTGCTTCTTTGGTACAGCAGAGGGTCGTATTTTCACGGGTGTAAAAGATGATTCGCCCAGGTCTTTCCCAATAGCAAGCAGATGGGTAGGCAGGTCGCCGTAAGGGACATCCTCTTCCATAAAATGTTCGATGTCGCTGTCAGAAAGGCCAATTAAGTATCCATTCCCTTTTCTGGTCTCGTTATGGTAACAACATTCAACGAAGAGCCGTAAAAAGGTGACAGCGACGTTGATGTCACCCAGGAGCAATTCAGATTACGCCGATGATCACGCTCGATGCCTTGAAGAGAGCGCAGGCATGGTCACCGGCTTTCAGTTCAAGCCGGATAGCGCTGTCATGGGTAATGACAGCGCTGATGGTGTTGCCGCCGCCTATATCCAAGTCCACTTCGGTGTTGACCGGGCCTTCGATGACCTTGACGATAGTACCGCAGAAGATATTGCGGGCACTGATCTTGGCATCGTGCAGGTCTGTGCCGATAATGATCGAGCTGGCCTTGATGATGGCATATGCCTCCATGCCGGTAGTGAGGCCCAGATTGTCGATGGCACCGTTAGTGACGACGGCAGTCAGGGGGATGCCCCCTTTGAGAGAGAGGGTAACTTCGGCGTTGACGGCGCCTTTCGTGATGTTGGTCACACTGCCTGCGAATGTGTTACGTGCGCTTACTTTCATGGAAATCCTCCTAAAGAACTTATATAGGCTGTCGGTATCTCCGAGCCTCTCTTCCAGGTTGTCCAGGAACTTGCGGTGTTCTTCCTGAATGATTTTAAACTGAGTGATGACCCTTTTCCCTTCGATAGTAAGACTTGTGCCGCCGCCACCCTTGCCGCCGATCATAGGATGAACCAGCGGCTTCTCTGCCAGGTTGTTGATCATGTTGATCGTGTCCCAGGCAGTCTTGTAGCAGATGCCGACCACCTTGGCCGCTTTGGTGATCGAGCCGTATTCGTCGATCTTTTCCAGTAGGTTGATCCTATCAGCGCTGAGAAATTTCATCTCGGCCTTGTGGAACCAGACCAAGCCATCGATCTCAATCGGGTTTCTGCCGCATTTCATCCTCTCCGCTCCCTGCGTGACGTGATCGTACCGATATAGCGCTCCAAAGGTTAACGAATCTGCATAAAAATAGATTGTGCGCAACGATCAGAAAAAGTAAAAGAACAGTGTTACGGGCATTCGCACCAGTGGAAGGTCGAATGCCCGGTGGAATCAGAAGAAACAAAAGGAGACGATACTGATGCTGTTGTCGTTGTCGTTGGCTGAAGCACCGGTATTACTGTTGACATTGCCTACCTGGTGTTCATGTTCTGGGATTCGACCGCCGGCCGGATTGCAGCGTTCAGATCTCAGGCAGCGTTGACGTAGAGCTCGGAGCTCGATTTCTGGAAGTTGGAGAGCCCAGCACAGCTCGCGTCGTTGTATGCGTTGCGGCTTCCGTACCCGGCTGTGAAACCGAGGTCCAGGGTGGGGTAGAAGGTGAGCTGAGCATCGTAGCCATCCCCTTTGGCAGGTGCCTCATTGCCGGCGGGATTTAACGTATTGGAAACGCTGCCGGGTGTGGTGCCGGTGGCCGTCGTCGCTGCAGCGATATTGGAGGCCATGTTGGCCGCCATGTAAGCATCCCCCTCGAACGTCAAGATCATGACGCGGTATATCCCGTCCTTCGAGGCGAGCAGCTGGACGAAGCTATAGAATCTGTATCAACATGAATCTAGGTGGTGGTTGGCGTTGCTAGGAGCCTTCTCAGTCCCGATGAGGCCGGAAAAGCCCGCCGTCAGTGGGTTCATGGCAAGACCGTAGAAGCCGGAAGAAGATCCAAAAGCCTTTCTCATGAACATAAGCTGGCCGGCGCCATTCACGCTGGGGCCGTATCCACCGGTCGCCGGTTATGAAGTGGTCGACTGGTTGTTGCCATATTGGTTCGGGTCCTGCACGCCGAAGAGGAATTTTAGATCCTTGTCGGCGTCGATGTGCACCATCTGGGTCAGCTTGATCTGCGGAATGCGCTTCTCGTTCGGAGTACCGTATGAATCACCGTTCCGGAAGTCGATAGTGGCGGCGAGCATAGGCCCGAAAATGTCCCCGTATTGGCCGAACAGGCCCCGGGTGTTGTTCCAGTCAATAGTGCCATAGGCATGACGCAGGCGGAACTGCGGGCTCTCGTTTCCCGTTGACGGGTCTCCGTAGAAGTCCCCCTCGATCAGGGCTCGGGTCTTGGCGCCGGAGAAACCAGGACCGTCGTCCTCCAGCCAGGCCCGCGAGGCCCGGGGGGGTAAAGATCGACTGTTCCTGGTTGGAATAAGTTGCCGAGTAGGCCGTGGCAGGGTTGGCAGTGATTGCCTTCGACGGGATCGCACCACTTACTGGCGACTGGGAGACGACGTTCCCGAAATTAACCGAGTTGTAGACGTAGTCGAGCCTGACGAAGCCGCCGATACTGAGGTTGAACTTGCTCAACACCGGGATGGGCAGCTTGCCCTAGATGTCGGGGGCCTCGCAGGGCGGCTGGGCGTCGCAGATGTTCGGCACGTTGTGGGGAATTTCTTCGGCCATTGCCTGTTGAGCCAACACATAACTAACAAATACAAGGGAGTGCAATCAAAAGTGCTGGTCAGTCAGGCAGCTTGCTTGGAATCCTGTCCCCGGTAATCATCTCAGCCGCCGTTTGATCGTAAAGTTCTCAATGCCAGCATGTGCTGGGCGTTTGTCTCGCTCCACCACGCACGCGCGGGTATTAATCTTTTCTGGATAACATATCGCTAAGCACTCTCTATTTCTCAGGTACCCATAGGTAAATCTGCCTCCAATGCCCTTTCGATATCAAACTGAACAAGGCGATTTGTCACGTATCGGTGGCATTTTCTGACTGGCGCATTCTTTTCCGGGGTGGATTGAGGTTACGTGTGAGGCTCAAGTCTTTGGACAACCTCTAACACATGCCTTCTTTCATCAGCTGTTTCTGCTGATCCAACCAAACCTAGCTATCATGATGGCAACAGCTTGATTAAACTGACGCCAAAAATTAGTAAAGAGGCACGAAATCAATAAGGTAGGTGCCTTGATCTGAGAATACTCTGTTTACCTGCCAGGCAATCCATGGAGCACCATCACCAACACAATGGAGTTTGCTTTTTTCCCCGCCTCCCTTAAGAATCGTGCAGTTAAACAGCTGGTCGCCAGCTTTTTCCGGCCCTCCCATAGTGGCAGCGAATATCAGCGTTACACTGCCAAGCAGATGGGCAAGAGACAACCGCGCTTTATTTGGCTCTAAAAATTATATATGTATGTTAATCTGTAGGTCGCATCAAATGCATAGGGAGTGCTTATAGGCAAATCGACCCCGCCCATCAGCACGTTGCCATGGCCCAGGGTTAAGCGGATACCCGGAGTCGCATTGACGACAGTCTGACCATGTTTACTACCATCGAGATATGAGGTGGAATAGAACTCGGCAAAAGTAGTGAAATTCCCAATTAAAAACCTGTCCGGATCAGTCCAAGTCTTCGCCAGGGAAACATCATAGAGAAGGTCGTTGTGCTCTGAGCCCGCCTTGGCAGGTCCAGCATACGTATCCAACTGAACGCTGTAGTAAAGCCCAACGCGTTTCAATCCAATGCCGGTCAAATCCTGCCAGCCTGCTATCGAGTTAATAAACTCGGTTTGATTCACACCAATGCCCGAATTGGGAGTGTTGACACGGAAGTTATAGGCGAACGAGGACCCTGGAACGTCCACGAACTGCAGGCGACCCACGAATGCACCGCCAGCTCCAGAAGTATCGGCTGCTGTCCGCCCGTTCTTCCATTCATAGTTAGTAACCACTTCCAGCATGAACCTGCGATTTACACCATAGGCAACCAACGCATCCAAGAACGAGATATGCCCGGTATCGTCGCTGGCCGCATTCTGTTGATTGTACATGTCAACCCGAAATTCGCGCTCGAGAAAATTCGTTTGCACATGCAAGAGTGCCATGTCCGGAGCCCCTCCCGGTGTGACCCGTTTGGTCCATTCCTGATTCCATCCCTCAGAGAAGAAATTTGAGAATGTGAGATTCGAGGGCTGGCCAGGAGTGGGAGATTGAGCCTGGGTAACATGCGCCGAATACTCCTCGGCAAAGACCGGCACGCAAATGAACAAGAACAATGCTGTTAAATAAGGTTTCATCATTGGTTTCAATCCTCCGTTTTCAAGAATGCGGTCAAGCCACTTATGTTATAGATTGAGAGGAACCAGCCTGTCTCAGACCGTCTAAATCAGTGACGGAAACGCATTCGTTATATAATATATAATACAACGCTTGCATGCTAACCTAACCACCCCTTTATCGTCAAGTGAATTTTGAGTTTTATCAAAAATCGGCTGTCAAATGCCAATATAATGAGATACAATTAGACATTGAAATGAAAAGGGATTTCGACAAAGCTGCCGTTGTGGGATGAGCCGCACACGGTGAAACATCATGGCTTCAACTGGAAAGGAGAAATTCATGGACTATGAAACATTGCTTGTCGAAGTTGGTGAAGACTTTGTCGCGGAGATCACCCTCAACCGCCCTGCGAAGTTCAATACCTTCAATACCCCGCTTGCCGCCGAGCTGGATGAGGCACTCAAGACCCTTGACGCTGCCCGGGAAGTGCGGGTCATTCTCCTAAATGGTGCTGGAAAGACCTTTTGCGCGGGTATTGATGTTTCCGAACTTGAAGGGAAGAGCCCCATGGAATACAGGGAGTGGATACAACGCATGGAGAGTCCTTTAATCACCGTCAGCCGGATGAAAAAGCCGGTCATAGCCAAGGTGCATGGAGTCGCCGCCGCGAACGGCGCAGGCCTCGTTGCAGCAGCCGACCTTGCCATCGCAGCGGATAATGCGCGCATCGGTCTGACCGCCATTAACGTTGGTCTCAATTGCGTCGGCCCCGTGGTGGCCGTATCCCGTTCCGTAGGAAGGAAAATAGCCCTGGAAATGCTTTTTTACGGTAATCTGATCGGAGCCCAGGAGGCCATGCGCTTAGGTTTATTGAATCGGATCGTTCCGTCAGCAGACCTGGACAAGGCAGCCCGTGACTGGGCCGCGGTACTCGCGCAAAAAAGCCCCATCGCTGTACAAAACGCCAAACGGGGATTTTACGAAGCAGCTGATATGGACTATTACAAGGCGTTTGATCACATGAACGAGGTTTTTGCGCGTCTTTGCACAACCGATGATGCTAAGGAAGGGGTGAAGGCCTTCCTGGGAAACCGAAAACCTGAGTGGCGGGAAAGTTGAAACCGGGAAGAGATGTATGGGCTGGCCAAACCTCTCTTAAAAGTGCCTCGCATTTAAGCAAAAAGTTGATATCATGAGCCGACCTGATATTGTTTTCCGTTCAAAGGGATTGAATCGAATACTTCTTCGTCTAGCCGTCCGTGGCGTCCGCTACCGCTTTCTGAAGGCCACGGGACGTTTTGCCCGGCCCGAGGCCCTGAGCATCGAGGTGACCCGGCGCTGCATCGCCAAATGCCTTATGTGCAATATCTGGCGGATGCCGGCCGTTCCGGAGCTCACGGCACGCGACTGGCTGAAGCTCCTTGAATCGCCGCTCCTCTCCGCACTGAAGGAGTTGGACATAACCGGCGGCGAGCCGTTCCTGAGAGACGATATCGTTGAGCTTCTGCTGGGGATCGGCAGGCTGAAAAAGACCAATCTCCGCAGTTTGTGCTCCGTGGCCATTACCACCAACGGCTTCCTGACGAACAAGGTCCTGAAGGATGTGGGCGCTGTGATCGGCCCCCTGGAAGATGCCGGGGTCACCTTGGTATTCGCCTGCGGGTTTGACGCAGTGGGGGAGGTTCATAACCGGATCCGCAACTTCAAGGGGGGATGGGAGAGGCTGCACGCGACCATCCAAGGGTTGAAGGAGCTCAGGGAAAAATACCCCCGCCTGGTCCTCGGGATCAAGACGACTGTCACCCGCTACAACATCGACGAGCTTGACAATGTCTGCCGCTACGCCGATGAACACGGGCTGTTCACCATCATCTCCCCTTACATCCTAACGGCCAACCGCTATGACAATATGGGTAAAGAGGATACACTCTCCCTCTCGGCTCAGCACCTGGAAACGCTCAGGGCGTTCTACAACACCCCCCGCTTCCACTGGAGCTATTACCGCAATGAACTGCTCCACTTCATGGATACCGGGCGTATGGATAAGCCCTGCTCGGCGGGATTCAACTATTTCTTTATCCGAAGCACCGGAGATCTTTATTCATGCCCCATCATCGACGCTTTGCTGGGGAATGTTAAAGAAGTGCCGCTGGAAGAGCTGATCCGCTCCGCCGAGGCAGCCCGTTTCCGCAGGAATATCCTGAAATTCCCCGAATGCACGGTCTGCACCGAACCAGGTCTGGAACGTTACGCTCTACCCTTCGAAGGATTTCACTACCTTCGCCAGTATTTCAAACTCGGCCGGAAGGGATTCTGCTCCCTCCATCGGCACATGGGGTTGGACAAGTACTTCCAGTGAACAAATGCGAGTGCATTCCCCCTGCTAGGCGATAGCCAGGAGGTGGGTCTAACGAGCGGTTTTTGTTTTAGGTTTTTCTTTGGTCCCTTGTTTCTCGATGTAGTTGCGGATCGTTTCAAGAGAT
>Ga0326728_10014875_pt1 | contig 16364 bp, 9 predicted proteins | sample MB3enrmetagenome_FD_207602 | JGI IMG/M metagenome (GOLD analysis project Ga0326728, IMG submission 207602) | Lab enriched peat soil microbial communities from McLean, Ithaca, NY, United States - MB31MN | ecosystem: Environmental > Terrestrial > Soil > Wetlands > Peat | place: USA: New York...
AGCCATGACCGGTGAATCCGAAACCAGGGGCTCTGCGAAGCCCGAACCCCGAATCCCGAATCCCGGTACAGATTTTCCGCGAGGAGAAGCCCATGGACGGCTCTGCTACCGACAGTCAACTTATCGAGATCACAAGTGGACCTCCGCCCACTACAATTGCCGACGTGCTCACCCTGATGCAGAGAATCGACGATCTACTGCCGAACGGCGACGGGCTCAAGTGGTTCAACCTTCTCTATAGGATGGTCACTCAGCAAGTGGATAATAGTCCTCCGCCAGGAGGCTGGGAAGATTCGGCATGGCTTAACCGCCTCGACGTCGTCTTTGCCCAGTTTTATTTCACTGCCATCTTAAATTGGCTGACCAACGCCGCAAACGTCCCCAGTTCGTGGAAGGCCCTGTTCGAAGCGCGCTTTCGTCCTGGCATTGAACGCATCCAGTTTGCTTTCGCTGGAATGAACGCGCACATCAATCACGATCTGGCACTGGCGCTGCTTCAGACCGATACTGAGCTGAACCTGATTCCGGGCAAGGCGAGCCCGGAACATGACGATTTTGAGCGCGTGAACGGGCTCCTGGAGACCGTCCTCCCCCAAGCTCTGCAGTTCCTCGCGACCGGAATCGTGGGTGAGTTAGCGCAGGACACCGGGAAGATTGGGAGGCTTCTGGCGATTTGGGATGTCCGCGCGGCGCGGGATTTGGCTTGGGACTTCGCCGACCATCTTCGCTCCCTGACAGGGATCGTGCGTAATTCGGCTTTGACGGTGCAGGACCAGGTGACTGGGGTTTTAGGTCGCAGTCTGCTGCTGGCCGTTTAGTTTTGCCGCTTCAAATGCCTGCGTTCCGGCTGCTCGGACCTGCCCACGAACTTGGGCCCCGCCCCCGGGAGAGGTCGCGGATGCCGAGCACCAAGGGGCCGCGGCAACCGTGCGCCTGCTGGTCACCGAGTTCGTCCGCTGGCTCGTGCCGGCCCGGAAGAAGGATGCCGCCGGGCACGAGGTTTTGAGGTCGGTTATCGAGCCGATGCGATTCGCGCGTGCCTGGCTCGCCGCCTGGGGGGCAAGCTTTTGCTTCTCCGCCTCCCACGTATCCTTATAAACACCATGCATCTTATTGAAAGTAAAACTAATACTCTCGGAATGGTAGAGGCGAATCTTTCTTATTGACAACAATCTTGTTGTGCAACATAATTGTTGTTCATTTCGAAGCGACAAGGAAGCGCCAAGGATGAGTTCAGAAAAAATCGCGACCAAAATAGTGGAACTAATAAGGCAGCACTTTCCGTGGGGGCAGCGTGATTGTCCCCCTCGCCCTGCGGATGATGATCCCATTGTTGTCGAGAAATCCGCGACGGGGTGGATCAAGAATCGGGTGAATAGCACCAGCCTAGAGAGCACTGCGTTAGCACTCCACGCGAGGATTCAGGCTGTCGTGGAGGAGATGCAGGATCAGTTGCCCCCAAACGAAAGGTCACGTTTTTTCTACCGATCGGACCTGACTCACCTGATGAAATCTCCCGAGAGCATTCTAGACAAAATGGCCCGCGAGTGGGAAGCGGGTAAAGGCAAAGCCCCAAGGGTTGGTTTCGACGACTTTGCAGAAAGCATGGACGACCTTGCACGCTTTCGAATAGTCCTCAATTTCCTGGCGGATGTGGAAATAGTCTGCGTGAAGCTTGAAGAGCCTTACAAGGTGGCTCCGGGAGGACGATCGCGTTTGACGCCCAAACAGCAGGCGCTTTACAACGACTTCGCGTTGCGGGACCACTGCCTGGAGGATTTGATCATGTTGGGGCCTAAAGATCGTTTGAGTGGGGAGAGGTGTCGCAAAGGCGTCTTCTCCTTGCGAAAAGACGGTCTTGTAAGGGTCGAAGTACAGATTCAGACAATGCTTCAAGAAGCTTGGGACAAGAAGGATCATTTTCTGGTGTATGAGCCCAGACGGCGGGGTGAAGATGTCGAACCATGCCACAGCATCGAGATTTACGCCATGAGCGAACTGCTTTACGTTGCGGACCTCACTTTTGACCGCCTGTTGGACATTATTCGCAAGCGCCGTAGCGGAGGGGGAGGAGACTAGCACTATGCGTATGCGGGATGAACAACTAAAAACCTGCAAGGCCCTCACTTGGGTAGACGAGACTGGTAAACTAAAGTCCCGAGCGTTGCTTTTTCTTGTGCGGGGCGCGGAAGACATAACCCCGCTGGATGCCCTTCAAGTTGCGTGCCGTGCTCGTATTGCGGCCCGTGGATACAGTGCCTTCGAGTGGCACGCTGTTGCTGATCCAGGGCAGATATCGACGGTTGACCGTCGTCTTTATAACGCGGAAATCGTTCGGTTCGAAGCCTGTGAATTTCAAAATCTAAACGGCGGGCAACTGGCGTCTCTTCTCGACCCGATTATCGATCATATTGCGGCTGGCCATCCCGAACTTGTTCCGCGAGTGGGTGGTGCGGTGGGTGGGCCGGCAGAGGGCATTCAATTCCTCAATCGATTGTGCGAGGTGGCGGAACTCATTGCATCGATCCGCGCGGGCGAAAGCATATTTCTTCAGGCTCCTCGCCGCATGGGAAAGACCTCCTTAATGCGGCGGGTACAGAAGGAGATCGAGGGCGAGTTCACAACATTAGCGCTGAATCTCGAACGTGATCCCAGTCCAGCGGAATGTGCAGCCCGCCTGAGATCGATCCAAACCGGCGAAGGGTTTCACACAGCACTGCGGGCAGCAAAGCCTGATCCCCATCGGGTTTTGACAGATTCCCTCGACGCCTTATGCGCGCATTCCGAAAAATCCGTAGTCCTCTTTGTCGATGAGCTTGTTGCTCTCTTTGAGGGTATCAAGGTCGAGGACGCCCAGGAGGATGCTCGCCGCTCTCATGTGTTGTCATTTCTCTCCGCTATGGCAGAGCCGCTCGACAAGCATTCGGCACGTCTCGTTGTCGCCGGTTCCGTTAATTGGCAAGCCTATCTCGATTCGGAACTGGAAATCACTCACGATGAGCTTCCGGGCTTGTTTTCCCGTTTGCAGAAGCTGATCATCCATCCGCTCGACTTAGAGAATCCGGAATGCGAACTCCGTCGACTCCTCCTTGGATCGGGGCTTGTTGCCGACCCAGCAGACATGTCGTGGCTTCTTGAGCATGTGGATTTGGCACTCCCCTTTCCTGCCACCAGGTTTCTTGACTCGGTGCTCGCGGAGACGAAACGACGGGGCGCTACCGACCGAAGCGCATTAGATGAACTCTTGCGCGATTTCCTCAAAACGACAGAGGCCTTCGCAGACTTCGACAATCACCTGCGTTCGAAGTGCCCAATCCCCGGCGCTAGCGACAGGGTCGCCCTAGTCTTGGGCAGGATCGCCTCGCAGCCGTTTGGAGATGGCGCAAGCCAGGACGAGGTCGAAACCATCCTCTTGGGTTTGGAAGAGCACGAATCAAAAAGACTCAAGGCCTGGTTGGTCGATACGTTCCCAGTAAAGGATGAAGACGACCACTTTCGTTTCGTGTCCCGGCTATTCCACCAGTGGTGGCAAAGCCAGATTGCGGAGGAGAGGCGGAACCATGAGTAACTCTATGCCCTTCGTCTTTAATCCTCGCGAGGAAAGGCCCGAGGTGCTCGAGGAAATGCTTGTCGGTCGCGACGATATCCTCAACGAGCTCGAGTCCGACCTTCTGGCCCAGGCAGTGTCCGCAACGCGGCAACATTGGCTTATTCGTGGCCCCCGCGGCATCGGGAAAACGCATCTGATTGCGGTGCTTTATCACCGGATCCACGGGAAGCGGGAACTTTCCAACTTTCTGCCGGTGTGGCTGGGCGAAGCGGAAGCATTTAATGCGTATTCGGCAGGCATGTTGCTGTACGCCATCGGGAACCGTTTGGCCCAGGAATTTGACCGCCGCGATCCCGCAGCGGCGGTTGATCTGCGCGCGCGGATCGCAGAGATAGAGTATGGCGGTGACGATCCCGCCTTATTTAATTCGCTCGGTCAATTGCTGAAAAAGGTGGCACAAGACCATGGCAAGATTCTCGTTGTCCTGATGGAAAATCTGGACGTTTGGCTCGAAAACGTAAGCGGGCAGCGAGGTGTGAGTGAAGCCGGACGTCTGCGTGCCTTGCTTTCTGACGACAAGGAATTCCTCTTCATAAGTACTACTCCTACCCGCTACTTGCCTAAGCTTTCCAAGCCAAGTTCTCCACTCTATGGCCATCTGCGAGAGCGTAGGCTTCGACCCATGTCTGAAGACGAATTGCGCGAGCTCTTTGGACGCCTTGCCAGGCTTACGGGGCGCAGGCCCGAAATCGATACCGATCCGGCAAGCTATGAGGCGCGGCTTCGATGGCGTGTGCTATACCATCTTGCCAGTGGCAACCCCCGAGCGGCCGTGATGGCCTTTTCTGTCCTCTCCGGCGGCGCCGGAGTTCAAGCCATGGTCGCGGAGTTGAGCCGCTTACTTGACGCGCAGACCGCTTATTACGAGGCACGGCTCGGGCGCTTGGCGCCCCGCGAGCGAACAATCGTTACAGCCCTGGCTCTCTCTCCAACGACGCTCACTATTTCGGAGATTGCGCGCGAAAGCCGCCTGCCGGAGCGTTCGCTTTCTACTCAGATTAAACGCCTTCTGGATGAAGGACACATCGCCCCTGCAGGGGATCAGCGTGGTAAAGGTTCCGTCTTCGAGCTGACGGATGGCCTCTTTCGCACTTGGCACCACTACCGCTATGGACGAAGAAAGCTTGAGCCTTTAGTTCGCTTCCTTGCCCTCTGGCATACCGAGTCAGAACTTGAGTCGGCGCTGTCCGCCTCATCCGCCGAGCTGGCGAACCTTTCTTCGTCTTTTGAGCGCGATCGGTTTGAATCCGCAAAGGCACAGTTAAAGTGGGCGCTTGATTACTATCGATCTCCCTACGGTGCTGCTGAGCGGCAGCAGCTCTGGCAGGAATGTGGACGCGAAATAGGCGAACCATACTCCCATCCGGTCTCGCGTCGTCAAGGAAAGGAGCTAAAAAGCGTTTCCACTGGAAAGCACGAGGAAGAGATCGCCGCCTATCGAGACTTGATCACCCGCTTCGGCGAGAGCACCCGTCCTGAGCTGCAAAAGCAAGTCGCTAGAGCCATGGTGAACCTCGGGATCATGCTCGGGCAGGCGGGCAAGGCTGAGGAAGAGATCGCCACCTATCGTGACTTGATCATCCGGTTCGGCGACAGCACCCGTCCCGAGCTGCGGGAGCCGGTGGCCAGAGCAATGTTGAGTCTCGGAATCACGCTCGGCCAAGCGGGCAAGGTTGAGGGAGAGATATCTACCTATCGCGAGTTGATCGCCCGATTTGCTGAGGGCACAAATCCTGACTTGCAGGAGCAGGTCGCTAGAGCGATGCTGAGCCTTGGGACCACACTCGGGCAGGCGGGCAAGGCTGAGGAAGAGATCGCCATCTATCGAGGCTTGATCACACGCTTCGGCGAGAGCACCCGTCCCGAGCTGCGGGAGACGGTTGCTAGAGCGACGGTGAGCCTTGGGATCACGCTCGGGCAGGCGGGCGAGGCTGAGGAGGCGATCGCCACGTTTCGTGCCTTGATTGCCCGCTTCGGTGACAGCACTCGACCCGACCTGCAGGAACATGTCGCTAGAGCGACAGTGAATCTTGGGAGCACGCTCGGGAAGGCGGGCAAGGCTGAGGAGGCGATCACCACCTTTCGTGCCCTGATTGCCCGCTTCGGCGAGAGCACCCGTCCCGTGCTGCAGGAGGGAGTCGCTAGAGCGACGGTAAACCTTGCGGTCGCGCTCGGGAAGGCGGGCAAGGCGGAGGAAGAGATCGCCACCTATCGTGACTTGATTGCCCGCTTCGGCGAGAGCACCCGTCCCGAGTTGCAGGAGCAGCTCGCTGAAGCGACGGTAAACCTCGGGTTCGCGCTCGGGAAGGCGGGCAAGGCGGAGGAAGAGATTGCCACCTATCGAGGCTTGATCACGCGGTTCGGCGAGAGCACGCGTCCCGAGTTGCAGGAGCAAGTCGCTAGAGCAACGGTAAACCTTGGGATCACTCTCGGGCAAGTGGACAAGGCTGAGGAAGAGATTGCCACCTATCGAGGCTTGATCACTCGTTTCGGTGACAGCACCCGTCCCGAGCTCCAGGAGCGACTCGCTAGAGCGACGCTGTACCTTGGGATCGCGCTCGGGGGGGTGGGCAAGGCTGAGGAGGAGATCGCCACCTTTCGTGCCCTGATTGCCCGCTTCGGTGATAGCACCCGTCCCCAGCTCCAGGAGCAAGTCGCTAGAGCGATGCTGAGCCTTGGGATCACGCTTGGGCGGGCGGGCAAGGCGGAGGAGGAGATCGCCACCTATCGTGACTTGATCGCCCGCTTCGGTGACAGCACCCATCCCGAGCTGCAGGAGCGAGTCGCTAAAGCGATGGTGAATCTCGGGGTCACAATCCGGCAGGCAGGCAAGGCGGAGGAGGAGATCGCCACCTATCGTGACTTGATCACCCGCTTCGGCGAGAGCACCCGTCCCGAGCTGCAGGAGCCGGTCGCTAGAGCGATGCTGAACCTCGGGATCGCGGTCGGGAAGGCGGCCAAGGCTGACGAAGAGATTGCCACCTATCGCGACTTGATCACCCACTTCGGTGAGGCCACCCGTCCCGAGCTGCAGGAGCAAGTCGCTAGAGCGACGCTGAACCTTGGGATCACGCTTGGGCAGGCGGGCAAGGCTGAGGAAGAGATCGCCACCTATCGCGACTTGATCTCCCGCTTCGGCGAGAGCTCCCGTGCCGAGCTGCAGGAGGCGGTCGCTACAGCGATGCTGAACCTTGGGATCACGCTTGGGCAGGCGGGCAAGGCTGAGGAAGAGACTGCCACCTATCGAGACTTGATCACACGCTTCGGCGAGAGCTCCCGCCCCGAACTGCAGGAGGCGCTCGCTATAGCGATGCTGAACCTTGGGGTCGCGCTTGGGCAGGCGGGCAAGGCTGAGGAAGAGATTGCCACCTATCGTGGCTTGATCACCCGCTTCGGCGAGACCAAGCGTCCCGAGCTGCAGGAGCAAGTCGCCAAAGCAATGCTGAACCTTGGGATCGTGCTCGGGCGGGCGGGCAAGACTGAGGAAGAGATTGCCACCCATCGTGACTTGATCGCCCGCTTCGGGGAGAGCACCCGCCCCGAACTGCAGGAGCGAGTCGCCAAAGCAATGCTGAACCTCGGGATCGCGCTCGGGAAGGCGGGCAAGGCTGAGGAAGAAATTGCCAGCCATCGTGACCTGATAACCCGCTTCGGGGAGAGCACCCGCCCCGAGCTGCAGGAGCAAGTCGCTAGAGCGACGCTGAACCTTGGGATCGTGCTCGGGCGGGCGGGCAAGGCTGAGGAAGCGAACTCCGTCTATCGTGACTTGATCACCAACTTCGGGGAAAAGGAGACGGAGTCGATTCGGGCAACAGTGGCTCCGGGATTGTTGTTTCGAGGCAGGTATTTACTTGCGTCGGGACAAGCCGCGGAGGCGGTCGAATTTGCAACCCGTGCCGGAGGCATGATCAATTCGCTGCCCCCGCGACTGGGCTGGGAGCTCGCCGTCCCGGTTCAAATACTTCTATCCGATAGCCTGCACGCGTCGGGGCGCAAAAGCGAGAGCCGGCTCGCGTTAAAGTCTGCTGCCAGCCGGCTCGCCAGCATGTCTACTGTCACCCTGTCGCAAGTGGATGATCTTCTGAAAGCAGCTCTCGGTCGCCTGCCCCTCCCCGACGTCAGGCAACTGCTGGGCGAGCTGTCACACCACGCTAACCCGGAAGTCAGCGACATGGCACGACTCCACCGCTTCGTGCTGGACGTACTCGAGGCCCAGGAAGCACCGAGGGGCAGAACCAAATTGAACCCTTCGACGCGCAAAAGGCGCGCACTCGCGCGAGTACCCGCAGAGTTACGTGCGGTCGTCGCTGAGAAGGCCGACATCGTCAGGAAAGAGCGAAGGAAGGGCTGATGCAGACACGCCTTGACTGCCGAATAATCGAATCCCGGCATTTCCCGGCATGGAGGAATAAAGGGAAGAGCCCCGTACGGATCGGACTTCCAGCATGGGTAGGCGGTATCGTTCCGCGAAATATTCTTCTTGACATCCATCCTTTGGTACCCTATAATTCTCTAGGCTCGCTTGGGACCCATGTCAGCCGGGCCTGAAAGAGAAAAGGCTCCGTCTGCCGGGCCTCTGGCACGGAAGGAGAGCGCGGCCGAGGAGGCCGACCGTCTGTCAGGAGGATGGGCGGTTGCTGATTCACGATAGAACCCAAAAGGCCGGGATTCGGGACTCGGGGTTCGGGACTCGCAGAAAAGAGCCGGCTTGGGGTTCGGGATTCGCGAAGAAAGGCGGAACTGGGGCTGGGGCTTCGCAGGGAAGCAGTGCTGGAAACATGAACTCGGGATTCCAGCGCTGGGAACGTTTCTTCAGTCGAACCGGGAATGATACCTAGCTAGAATCAATGACTTGCCGTGTAGCATCGCGATTGCTGAATTGGGGGAGCCGCAGGGGCATAGAACAGGGCCAGGATGGGCAGCGGGTGATGGAAAGTAGAAGCAGACAGTGGACGGCAGACAGGAAGGCCAACATGGAGACACCGCTGCATAAGTCAGCGGGCTGCGAGTTTCGAGTTTCCAGTTTCGAGTCTCGGCAAACAGAGCCAAACAAACCCAATGGAGCTAACACCTTTGTTGTCAATGGCATGACTGAGAAATGGGCGAAACAAACCCAACGAACTTATCGTGTTTGTTATCAGTCGGCTACAGCGATTTTGACCCGAAATTTCGGGAAATTTGGATGGAATGGACGTGGCTCACTATCAGGAATTCGGGCGGCACCCAGGGGCCCGGCGCTACAAACCAATGCCGGGCTAAAGCCCGGCACAGGCGTCGTCGGGAGCAATTTACCAGCAAACCTACGATGTGCTTTAGAATGAGTAGATCGGAAGATGACTGTCCGATCAGGAATTCAGGTGGCGCCCTCGACGAGGGTCAAGGGAGGTGTCCTATTATCTGCTTTCTGCTTTCTGCTTTCTGATTTGCTCAACGGCGAGCCAAGCATAGACCGGCGGGTCTTCGAGGGTGAGGATGAAAGGCGAATGGACGTAGGGTTGGCTGGCGGCGTAAGCCACGACGGGCGCATAGCCCAGCACGGCCGTCGGGATTCGCAAAGAAGCCGGGGTTCGAGTTTCGGGGTTTGCGGAGAAGAACGGGACTCGGTTCGGGGTCCGGAGTTCGCAAAGAGTTTGGGAAGAAAGGAGAGCGCAAGAAAGGCAGCGGAGAAGATCCGGCGTTGTGCTATAATTGCAGCGTTCGTCAGTAAGAGCGTGAGCACCGCCAGGGAGTCGAAGTGGCCGTCGAGGGCATCGCGGCGGTCCGGTTTTTCATCAGATTAGGCGAGCGTGACCGACGCTCGGTCCGTATCGTGCCCAGCAGGAACAACGGGCAAGTGACCAGGGACTACTGGCAAGCCAGCTTTCAGCTATCAGCACTCAGCCTTCAGCACAACCCGAGTTCGTGCTGAGGGCTGAGGGCTGACGGCTGACGGCTGAAAACTGAGAACTTGCTTATGTTTCACCTTTTTCTAGCCACGTTGATTGTGGAACCCAATCCGCTGGTGAAGTATTTCCGGAACATCTTCTTCCACGACCCATTCCGCGGCATCTACGTACCGAACACGTTTGACTTCTTGATTTTAATCCCTTATTTCGTTCTTCTCGGCATTCTTTCCATTTACGGGGCGCACCGCTACGCCCTGATTTATCTCTATCTGAAAAACCGGCACAAGACGCCCAAGCCGGCCGGGCGGTTTGAGCAACTGCCGCGCGTGACCATCCAGTTGCCCATCTTCAACGAGCGTTACGTGGTGGAGCGGCTGATCGAGGCGGTGGCGCGCATCGACTACCCGCACGAACTCCTCGATATCCAGGTGCTCGACGACTCGACGGACGAGACCCGGATGGTGGCCTCGCGCCTGGCAAGCGAATATGCCCGGGCCGGCTGCCCCATCACTTATCACCATCGCGATAACCGCGAGGGCTTCAAGGCGGGCGCGCTGGCCGAGGGCATGAAGACCGCCAAGGGCGAGTTCATTGCCCTCTTCGATTCCGACTTCGTTCCTCCGCCGCGGGTGATCCGCCAGATGGTGGACTACTTCACCGATGCGAAAGTGGCGGTAGTGCAGGGGCGCTGGACGTGGTTGAATCGCCACTACTCGAACCTGACCGAGGTGCAGGCCATCCTGCTCGACGGCCACTTCATGATCGAGCACGGGGGGCGGAATTTCTCCGGGCGCTTCTTCAACTTCAACGGCACGGCGGGCATGTGGCGGCGCGCCGCCATCGACGACGCGGGCGGCTGGCAGCACGACACGCTGACCGAGGATACCGACCTCAGCTATCGGGCGCAACTGAAGGGGTGGAAGTTCGTCTACGACCCCAGCATCGAGTGCCCGTCGGAGCTGCCGGTGGAGATGAACGCCTTCAAGGCGCAGCAGGCGCGCTGGGCGAAGGGTCTGGTGCAGGTGGCGCTGAAGCTGCTGCCCACCATCTGGCGCAGCGATGTCCCGTTTAAGTGCAAGCTCGAAGCCACCCTGCACCTGACGTGCAACTTCGCCTACCCGCTCATGACCCTCTTCTCAATAATCCTGCTGCCGGCCATGATCGTGCGCTTTTACCAGGGCTGGTTCCAGATGCTGTATCTCGACCTGCCCTTGTTCCTGCTCTCCACCTGCTCGTTCTCCACCTTCTACATGGTGGGGCAGCGCCAGCTCTACCCGAAGGATTGGTGGAAGCGACTCCGGTACATTCCCTTTCTGATGTCTACCGGCATCGGCCTTACCGTCCGGAATTCGAAGGCGGTTATGGAGGCCGTGGTCGGCAAGCAGACGGAATTCGTGCGCACCCCCAAGTTCCATTTGGAAGGCAGGCAGGCAGGCTGGGAGCGCAAGAAGTACCTGGGCCGCGCCGGCTGGATTCCCTTCGTCGAGATCGGCTTTGCCACCTACTTTCTCTTCTGTGTCGCTTATTCCCTCGACGTCGGGAACTACCTCACCGTTCCCTTCCTGATGCTCTTCTTCATGGGTCATTCCTACATGAGCACGATGTCGCTGCTGCAAACGCCGCTGCGTCGCCTGGCCAACGCGCTGCCGGCCCTGCTGCATCCGCGCCGCCACGCGACCTTGCCTGCGTCATATTAGAAGCAGTGACGAGTGACTATTAGAAGCAGCGACGAGTGACTAGTGGCGAGTGGCTAGTAAAAAACGCCGCACAGGAGGCTAGCCACTACTCACCAGCAACTGCTTTTGGGTGGTTTTTCTTCACTAGCCACTTGCCACTAGTCACTCGCCACTGCTTCTAACGTCACTCGTCACTGCTTCGATGCTGGCGGTTTGAGCGCCACGAGGACACTTTCCAGGCGGTCCAGTGCGGCGGCGGGCTGGACAAGGATGGTTTTGTAAATGTTGCCTTCTCCAACTTTGACCACGGTGCCTACGGGCAGGCCCTTGGGGTAGATCTGGTCGAGGCCGGAGGTGAGCAATAGCGTACCCGGAGTCACCGGCTCTTCGTTCATGATGTAGTGGAGCTGGCACAGGCCGCGCCCCGCGCCTTTGAGGACTCCCTCGACGCGGCTGTCGGCCAGAAGGGAGCCGACGCCGCTGGCTGGGTCGGTGATCAGCAGCACTTGAGAGGTGTGCGGGAAGACGGAGATGATCTTGCCTACCACACCCGAGGGGGTGAGGACGGCGAGGTCGGTGGCCAAGCCGGCGTCCGCGCCCTTGTCGATGAAGATGGCGTTGGAGCCCTCGCCGGGACTGGCGGCAATCACCTCGGCGGCGACGGTCTGGAGCGAAAGATGGTTCTTGAAATCGAGCAAGGAACGCAGACGATCGGCTTCGGCGGCACTCTCCGAAAGTTCCCGGATCCGGGCTTCTTCCGTCATCAGGTCCTGACGCAGCTCGCGGTTCTCCTGCTGGGCGTGCCGGAGGCCGTGGAGGCTGGACCAGGCCCGGGTAGTGCCCGAGGCGCTCATTTCCAGGGTCCGCTGGAAAGGACGAAAGAACGCCACCGCCGCCACCTTGATCAAACGTCCATCGCTCTTGCGGGTGATTTCCACCGACAGGAGCAGCAACTGCGCCAGCAGCACGGCCACCAGAATGAAGAACGGCTGGTGACCGACGATGAAGGCCCGCACCCTCTGCGGGGCTTCGCGGTCGAGCGGCGGTGCGGCCGCACCGATCTGGGTCGATTGAAGTTGCATGGCCAGGCGAGAATAGTGAGTGGTGAATAGTGAATAGTGAATTGGAAAAGCTGTCGCACCAGAACGTAGTTCGTTCCTTTCACTATTCAGAATTCACTATTCACAATTCACTCCTCATTCAATCGCCACTCGGCGAAGAAGGTTGAAATCGGTCAGCATCCTGCCCGTGCCCAGCACCACCGAGGCCAGAGGATCTTCGGCGATGGAAACGGGCAGGCCGGTCTCCTCACGGATCCGCTTGTCGAAGTTCTTGAGCAGCGCGCCGCCTCCGGTGAGGACAATGCCGCGGTCGGAAATGTCGGCGGAGACCTCTGGCGGTGTGCGCTCCAGAGCGACGCGGATGGCATTCAAAATCGTGGACACACAGTCGGTGAGCGCCTCGCGAATCTCGCTGTCTTCAATGGAGAGAGTCTTGGGCACGCCCTCGAGCAGGTGGCGGCCTTTGATGTCCATCGTCAGCGGCTTCTCGAGCGGATAGGCGGAGCCCACCTGGATCTTGATCTGCTCCGCCGTGCGCTCGCCGATCAGCAGGTTGTATTTGCGTTTGAGATACGCAGTGATGGCCTCGTCCATCTCGTTGCCGGCCACGCGCACGGAACGGCTGTAGACAATGCCGGAGAGGGAAATGACGGCGATGTCCGTGGTGCCGCCGCCGATGTCCACGATCATGCTGCCTTGCGGCTCGGTGATCGGCAGTCCCGCGCCGATCGCCGCCATCATCGCCTGCTCCACCAGGAACACTTCGCTGGCTTTGGCGCGCATGGCGGAGTCCTGGACGGCGCGCTTCTCCACCTGGGTGATTTCCGAGGGGACGCCGATCACAATGCGCGGGTGAACGAACATCTTGCGGTTGTGGGCTTTCTGGATGAAGTAGTTCAGCATCTTTTCCGTCACCTTGAAGTCGGCGATGACGCCGTCCTTCAGGGGACGAATGGCGACGATGTTTCCGGGAGTGCGGCCCAGCATCTCCTTGGCTTCGCGGCCTACCGCCTCAATCTCGCCGTTGACCTTGTTGATGGCCACGATGGAAGGCTCGTTCACCACGATGCCTTTGCCCTTGGCGTATACCAGCGTGTTGGCCGTGCCGAGGTCAATCGCCAGGTCCGAAGAGAACATGCTGAAGAAAGAACGAAAGTTCATTAGTGCAAGCGTCCCCTTTATCAGGATACTGAAAAACAAAGCGGCGGGCGACGCAATTCGTCAAGACCGGGCCCCCTCAGTTGTCTTGGATTCCTTCCGACACCCACGGCTGCGAGGATTGCCGCCCCTATTGTCGACCACGCGGAAGGAGCGGTCAAGCGAATTCGGGAAGGAAGGGTGAAGCCGAGATTCAGTCTGTAACACTAGCAATCAGCTTCTTCTCCTGCCGCGAAGATTTTTCTTGCTCGTTGCTCGTCACTCGTCACTCGCAGCCACTTTGGTTGCGGCCACAGGCCGCGCTGGACTAGTGATGGAAAGCTTGCCCAGGTCGACGCTGGGCGGAAAGTCAAGGGAGGGTTCGGCCACCGTCACGCCGAAAACCTCGCCTACGGCCCGCACGAACTTCTCGCGAACCCTCTGCTGAATCTCCAAGTACAAGCGCTGATCCCCTACCTTCATTCCTACCTTAACACTGTCCTGCGTGTTTCAACACCACCGTGTTTGGTAGCGCGGGCCGCCTACTGCCTTCTGCCTACTGCCTACTGCTTTCTGCGGCCCGGCGCGGGCGCCGGTGGGAGGATTGAGGCCTTGCGCCCGGAAATAATTTTGCTTTGGCCAAGGCGACGGTTGCGGCCTGCCCTATTCGGACTGAGTGCGTGCGGCCCCGGCAGGGCATCGGGGTGAGGGGAGCCGACGGCGAGAAAAGGCACTGACCACGGCCACCCGCTGTCAAAAGGCCAAGGCAACGGCTGCCGGGCTTTTTCGGAATCTGAAGAAGTCTTGGATGTCCTGAAAGCGCCAGAAGTGTTGATGCAAGAACATCCGGCGCCAGCGCTGGTATGTCTCGTCGGAAGGGTCAATCACGCAAACTTTCTTCAGGTCCGGCTTGACCGACGCCAACCGGAAAAGCTCCCGCGCCTTTGGGTCGGTTAACGGAAGGGAATAGCCCCAAACAATGAGAGTGGTCGTTTTCTCGAGTTGGCGCGCAGCCTCGGTCCAAATCGGAAGCCAGGGTTTCTTTTCTACGTGCTTATCCCAATACGGCAAGAGAATCGGAAAATTTGGTCCGCCGCGCAGGGTGTAACCAGGCAACACGTCCAGCTTCCTCCAGAATCGAGGTTTCACTTTCAACTCCTCCTCTTCGTTGCCTACCTCATCGGACACCCAGCTGACACTCCCGTGCAGCTTGTGGAGCCGTGGCATATCCGAAACTGGGCTCGTTTTAGTATCCAAGCCAGCATAGACCCAATCCCCGAGGCCCACCCCGGGGTGGGCGGCCTTTAGTGCTCGTTCGGACACCAAGTCGTAATTGAACGTGATAACCGCATCCTCGCCGCCCAACAGCTTAAAGAGGCGTTTGTGGTGACTGCATATCTGGGTCCCGTGGGCGACCCGTAGCAGGGCCAGCATCGCGTACGCGAAGTTCTTGAAAGTCTTCTTCGCGGGATCGTTCGCATAGTTCCAGTCGAAGAGCTGATTTTTCATCACGGCACTGAGGTGCAGAGTATAGAACATCTTTTCCATTGACTCCCACAGTGCATCCTCCGGCCTTTCCAACGCGGAATCGACCACAGCTTTTATGGCCTTTTCTGTGTCCGCCCTAAACGATGTCTTCATGCCCTTCAGCGGAACACGCTGCAAGAGGTCAAAAAAGTCCTTGTCTAAAGGGGAGGGGATCTCCATCTTCGGCGCGTATTTCACTCCCCGACTCGCCCCAGCACCCAAGACCAGAGTTACAACCTCGCTGGTGCTCTTCATTGATGGCACGGGTTACTCCCCCTCGGTCGAGGGCCTCGCGGGCCGCACCCTCGCCCAGCCTAGTAGGTGGAACACAAACGCTGGGAGTTCGCTTCCCCTACGCAACGGAAGCCCCAGGTGTTGTCCCAGCTATCGGCAGGCTGACCGAAGCGGTACGAAGCCCTTATAGAGTGCCCGGTAGTGCTCCAGGAGCCACCGCGCAGACCCCGATGCTCACCGCTGGAAGGCCCCGTCGGATCACTCACCGCGTCACTCGAATACACAGCGTACCAGTCGCCGACCCACTCCGACACGTTTCCGAGCATGTCGAGCAAGCCTAACCTGTTCGGGCGCTTCTGACCCACTTCGTGGAAGCTTGAGCCACTGTTTTCCCCGTACCAGGCAATCTCATCCAGCGGCCCGTAGCGTGCCTCGGTGGAACCGCCGCGAGCGGCGTACTCCCATTCCGCTTCACTGGGCAAGCGCCCTCCCGCCCAGGTGCAGTAGGCCTGGGCCTCATACCACGTCACATCGACAATCGGCATGGACTGATTGTTCCACCCGCTGTTCAGTGGCCCTCCGGGAAAGTCCGGCTCACGCGGCATGGGGCTTCCCGTTTCTCTTGCAAAGCGTTCGTAGGCGCCCACGGTCACCTCGGCCTGACCCATCCAGAACCCTTTGCTCAGCGTCACTTGGTGTGCAGGCTTCTCGTCGTCGTCACACTCGCTGTCTCCCGGCGAGCAACCCATTATGAAGGTACTTGGTGGAATCCAGACGTATGCTAATCCATCTTTCGGGTTGTCCCTCACCGGCCCAGGTCTGGGCCCTGCAGTCACCGCTGTTCGCTTCGCCTTCACAGCAGACCTCAGGCCGTCCCGAGCGGCGCGGTCATTAGGGTTCAAACGTAGCGCCTCACGCAACTCAGCAATGGCCGCGTCATAGTCGCCCTTGCCGGCTAGCGCCAAGCCTAGGCCCGCGTGGGCTTCTTCGTGGCGGGGGTCGAGTCGCAACGCTTCACGGTATTCGACAATCGCCGCGCCGTAGTCGCCTCTCGCGACCAGCGCAACACCGAGGTTGTTGTGTGCGTATTCATCGTCTGGCTTGAGCCGCAACGCCTCACGGTATTCGGTAATGGCCGAGTCGTACGCGCCTTTCTCAGCGAACGCAACGCCGAGGTTGTTGTGTGCGTGTTCATCGTCTGGCTTGAGGCGCAGCGCTTCACGGTATTCTGCAA
>Ga0326728_10014877_pt1 | contig 16363 bp, 10 predicted proteins | sample MB3enrmetagenome_FD_207602 | JGI IMG/M metagenome (GOLD analysis project Ga0326728, IMG submission 207602) | Lab enriched peat soil microbial communities from McLean, Ithaca, NY, United States - MB31MN | ecosystem: Environmental > Terrestrial > Soil > Wetlands > Peat | place: USA: New York...
CCTCGCTTATCGGCAACCCGGTTGCGGTAGCCGACAAACCGCTTGAGGTGCTGAGAACCATCCACTCCTTTGACCCCTGCATTGCATGTGCGGTGCACACCATAGATCCGGAGGGGAAGGAGATCACAAACGTCAAGGTAATGTAAATTTGTATAAAATCCAGCCATTGAGGCACAGGATACAGAAGTTCATTCAAAACGGATTTTTGACAATCTGGGACACCAATTCCGGAAATGGTTGAATAGAAGTTCTGCTATTGCCCCTATTCCTATTTAGAGCAGTTGGAGGCGGGTGATTATAGTGATCTGCAGGGTGCCGCTCTTGTTATTCTCGCCTGCGGGGTCGCCCAACAGCCGGGCGAGAGCCGGCTCCAACTGCTCGGGCGGAACGTGAAGGTCTTCCAGCAGGTGGTTCCCCAGGTACTCGCTGATGTTCCTGAGGCATTGTTCCTGATTGCCTCAAACCCCGTTGACCTGATTACCGAAATGGTGACGAAGATATCAGGACTCCCCTTTTCGCGTGTTTTCGGATCAGGAACCATCCTCGATACTGCGCGCTTCCGAACGCTTTTGGGAGACTTTTACGGCGTGTCGCCTCATTCGGTTCACGCCAACGTCATCGGTGAGCATGGCGACTCTGAAGTCCTTACCTGGTCCTGCGCCCAGATAGGGGGCGTATCGTTGAAAGAGTTTGCTCGGCAGTGCGGCAAGACCCTCTATGAGAAGGCTAAGGCCCACATAGATGAAGGGGTAAGGCGAGCTGCTTACAGGATTATTGGAGGGAAAAAGGCAACCTATTACAGTATGGGGGCCGGACTTTCGAGACTGGCAAGGGCGGTGAGAAACAATGAGAGAGGGGTGTTTACGATTTCGATGCACGAAAAGAGCTTTGGGACAAGCTTGTCGTTGCCACGAGTACCCGGTTCTTCCGGCGTGGTGGAAACGCTGCAGCCATCTCTCTCGGCAGGAGAACAGGAGGAACTGTTGGCAAGTGGCAGAACACTACAGGAGGCTGCAAAGCAAATTACATTGTAAGTAAATTACAGCGTTGGCTGCAGCAACCACCACCTTCAGAAGCTATAATCTGGTGCGAAGCGGAAAATCGATTACAATTAAAGGGGGTCAAAATGGGAACGAAGGTTGCGATTAACGGTTTTGGCAGAATAGGCAGACTTGTCCTGATGGCCATGGTTGAGCAGGGACTCGTAGGCAAAGGGTTGGACGTTATTGCAGTTGTCGATATCAGCACCGATGCGAGATACTTTGCCTACCAACTGAAATACGACTCGATCCACGGACGTTTTAGGGGAGAAATAGCCACAGCGAAGAGTGATCCTTCCCAGGAAGAAGACGATCTACTCATCCTGAACGGCCATCCAATAAAGTGCGTAGCGGCCACCAAAACGCCCGATCTCCTTCCTTGGAGTGAGTTGGGAGTCGAGTTTGTGATTGAATCGACCGGTCTGTACACGGATTCTGCAAAAGCCGAGTTGCACCTCCTGGCTGGCGCCAGGAAGGTCATCATCACCGCGCCGGCAAAAGGGAACGCGAAAACCATCGTGATGGGTGTCAACGAAAAGGAGTATGACCCCGCGAGCCACAATGTGGTTTCCAACGCATCCTGCACAACCAACTGTCTTGCTCCTTTGGTGCATGTCCTTTTGAAAGAGGGAGTCGGCATCGAGACCGGATTGATGACAACGATTCATTCGTACACAGCGACCCAGAAGACCGTCGACGGCCCTTCCAAGAAGGATTGGCGCGGAGGAAGGGCGGCAGCGGTCAATATCATCCCCTCGACGACAGGGGCGGCCAAGGCAGTAGGTGAAGTGCTGCCGGCAGTCAAAGGAAAACTTACCGGAATGGCGTTTCGCGTTCCCACACCTGATGTCTCGGTGGTCGATCTGACTTTGCGCTCGGAACGGGAAACCTCTATCGAAGAGATCGATATCCTGATGAAAGAGGCCTCTGAGACCTATCTCAAGGGATTTCTGGAATACTCGAACGAGGAATTGGTCTCCTCCGATATCATCCATTCCCGGAGTTCTTCGATCTATGACTCTCTTGCCACACTCCAGAACAACCTGAAAGGGGAAAAACGACTATTCAAAGTCATTGCCTGGTACGACAACGAGTGGGGGTATTCCCACAGGGTTGTGGATCTCCTCCGATACATGATCTCCAAGCGTGGATGAATGGAGCGGACCGGAACAAACGGTCAAACAGATAAAAGGGAGCGTACCAATGATTAACAGTCAGGGACGTGCCGCTGAGGATGCGCGGAATTTGCCCCAGGGAAAGAGCTTTCCACTCGGGGCGACGCTCAGCCGCGACGGAGTGAATTTCAGCGTTTATGCCAAAAATTGTGACAGCATGGAGCTCCTTCTGTTCGACCACGTTGATGATCCACGTCCGGCTCGGATCATTCTTCTCGACTCGCAATGGAATCGGACCTACCACTACTGGCATACCTTTGTCCCAGGACTCCGAGCCGGCCAGCTCTATGCCTACCGCACCAAGAGCACTGAAACTCCCAGTCCAGTACTCCTCGACCCCTATGGTCGAGCCATCGTCACCCCTACAGGTTACGACCGCCGGATTGTCACATTCGGAAATGATACCGCCACTGCCATGAAGAGTGTGGTAACCGACCGCCGTGGTTATGACTGGGAGGGCGACACCCCGCCTCGGCATCCCTTCGACAGGACAGTGATCTATGAACTGCACGCTGCCGGCTTTACCCGTCATCCTTCATCGGGAATCCCGGCAGAGAAACGAGGCACCTATGCGGGACTGATCGAGAAAATACCTTACCTGCGGGAGTTAGGGGTGACCGCCGTGGAACTCATGCCGGTGTTCCACTTCGATTCTCAGGATGCGCGACCTGGACTTGTCAATTACTGGGGATACAGCCCGGTGTCGTTTTTCGCTCCCCATGCCGGCTATAGTTCGCGCAAGGATCCTCTCGGCCCCCTCGACGAATTCCGCGACATGGTGAAGGGGTTCCACCGGGCAGGGATCGAAGTGATCCTCGACGTGGTTTTCAACCATACAGCCGAGGGGGACCAGACCGGTCCGACCTTCTGTTTCCGGGGACTGGCGGATGATGTCTATTACATTATTGATCCGGGGGGAGCCTATGCCGACTACACCAGGTGCGGCAATACCCTTAACGCGAATAATTCAATCGTCCGGCGGCTCATATTAGACAGCCTCCGCTTCTGGGTTGAAGAGATGCATGTGGACGGATTCCGTTTCGACCTGGCCTCCATTCTATCCCGCGATGAACGGGGGCGCCCTCTTGAGAACCCGCCGGTTCTTTGGGACATCGAATCGGAACCGGCGCTTGCGGGGACAAAACTTATTGCTGAGGCGTGGGATGCAGCCGGGCTGTATCAAGTGGGTTCATTCATCGGCGACAGTTGGAAGGAATTGAATGGAAGCTTCCGTGACGATGTTCGCAGTTTTCTCAGAGGCGACACCGGGACGATTTCCCGGTTCGTCTCCCGGCTCCTGGGGAGCCCGGACATCTATGGCCACAAGGATCGGGAGCCTGAACAGAGCATCAATTTTGTTACCTGTCACGATGGATTTACCCTGAATGACCTGGTCTCCTACGAGTTCAAGCACAACGAGGCCAACGGCGAAGAGAACCGGGACGGCGCCGACACGAACCTGAGTTGGAACTGCGGCGTCGAGGGGCCCACCGATGATACGGCAATTGAAACGCTCCGCAACCGGCAGGTAAAAAACTTCCTGGCCTTAACCCTCATATCCCTGGGTGTGCCGATGCTGTATATGGGCGACGAGGTTCGCCGCACCCAAGGCGGGAACAACAACGCCTATTGTCAGGACAATGAGACAAGCTGGTTCGACTGGAAACTGATTGAGTGGCACGCCGATATCCACCGCTTTGTACGTCTTCTCATTACTGCCAGGCTGGCGTGGCAAACATCTGAGAGGCACACGGGCATGACTCTCAACCAGATACTTCGCCAGGCTCGATTGGAATGGCATGGTGTGCGACCCGGACAGCCCGACTGGGGGCATGATTCCCACAGTATTGCCTTTACTGCCTGGAGCCGGTCGGGGGGGATTGTCTTCCATTTCATGGTAAACGCTTATTCGGAACAACTTACCTTCGAACTGCCGCCACCGCCGGGACTTACCGGCAGCTTCTGGCGCCGATGGCTTGATACTTCTTACGCGTCACCCGATGATATAGTCCAGTGGGACGAGGCGAAATCACTTGAGGGGACGACCTATAAATTGCCACCATACTCGCTGGCAGCGTTGCTGACCAGTGATGAGTTTATTTGACGATGAAGTCCTGAGTTCCAAAACCCTGTAAAAGGAGTCACCATGCCTGTTGCAAATTATCAAATTTACTGTGAGATGCTCGACCGGGCTAGGGCGAACCGTTTCGCCTACCCGGCCTTCAATGTTACCTCTCTCACCACCGCCAACGCTGTGCTGAAAGGGCTTGCCGAGAGCGGCAGCGACGGGATCATCCAGGTGTCGACGGGAGGAGCTGCCTTCGCTTCCGGGACGGCGGTTAAGGACATGCCACTCGGCGCCATTTCCATTGCCGAGCACGTTCATCGGGTTGCCGAGCGCTACCCGATCTTCGTCGCCCTCCATACAGATCATTGCCCTGCCGACAAGCTGGAGACCTTTGTCCTGCCGCTGGTGGCGGAAACCGAACGCCGCCGTGCAGCCGGTCTCCCCAACCTCTTCAATAGCCATATGTTCGACGGCAGCGTCCTGCCGCTCAAAGAGAACCTGGACATTGCCGTCAATCTCCTGGAGCGCTTTAGCAAGAGCGATCTGATCCTGGAGATCGAGGCCGGGGTAGTTGGAGGGGAAGAGGACGGTGTCAAGGCCGAGGCCAACGCCAAACTCTACACCACACCTGAAGACACCCTTGAGGTGGCCATGCGTCTGAACGGCTGTGGTGCCCGCTACCTCCTGGCCGCAACTTTCGGCAACGTCCACGGAGTTTACAAACCTGGCTCCGTGAAACTCAAACCAGCAATTCTTGGGGAATGCCAGGATGCAGTCGTCAGGGAGTTCGGCGAGAAGGCCCGCTTCCATTTGGTTTTTCACGGCGGATCTGGTTCGGATTTGCATGATATCCATGAAGCCATTGACTACGGTGTCGTCAAGATGAACATCGATACCGATACCCAGTATGCCTTCAGTCGGGCCATTGCCGGGCACATGTTTACGAATTACGACGGCGTGTTAAAAGTGGATGGCAACGTTGGAGATAAAAAGGCCTACGACCCGCGTACCTACCTGGCCTTGGCCGAAACAGCAATGGCCGAGCGGGTCAAACGGGCGGTGACGGATTTGCGTGGAACCGGCACCACATTATACAAGGGATAAAGGAGAATCCTGTGTCTGATCCGAACTTCACCATCGAGCATCTTGGCGACTGTCGTTTTACTTCACCAATGAAGTGCGGGCGTTTTACCAGCGATCAGGAACATCTTCTGTATCATTCCCGATACGAAGAGATCAGGCAAACCATAGACGCGGGTATGAAACCGCCGACCCTGGAACTGGCCGGACCTCGGGAACGGATTTATTTCGACCCGACGCTGATCGCCTGTGGCATTGTCACCTGCGGCGGGCTCTGTCCGGGGATCAACGATGTGATCCGCTCTATCGTATTGAGCCTCCATCACCATTACGGCGTCAAACGGATCCATGGTTTCCGTTACGGTTACGAAGGACTCGTGCGACGATACGGTCATATCCCTCTCAGTCTCACACCGGAGTTGGTGAACCGGATCGGTGAGTTGGGGGGGACAATCCTCGGTTCCTCCCGTGGACATCAGGAGCCGGCCGAGATGGTTGATACCCTGGAAGAACAGGGTATCCGTATTCTATTTGCCATCGGCGGCGACGGAACCCTGAAGGGAGCGGCAAGGATAGCCGAGGAGGCAAACAGGCGCGGGATACCGCTCAGCGTCATTGGCATTCCCAAGACCATTGACAATGATATATCCTTTATCCAGACGACCTTCGGCTTCGAGACAGCCGTATCCGAGGCCAGGCGATCCACCTATGCCGCGCATACCGAGGCAACCGGCGCCCGCAACGGTATTGGCCTGGTGAAACTGATGGGTCGCGACTCCGGTTTCATCGCCGCCTTTACAACCTTGGCCGACAGTCAGGTCAATTATTGCCTGATTCCTGAGACGCCTTTTACGCTGACGGGACTCCTCCGCAGCCTGGAGGAACGGTTGCAGCAGCGGGGCCACGCAGTGATCGTAGTGGCCGAGGGTGCGGGGCAGGAACTGCTGGCAGCCTCGGGGGAGCAGGATGCTTCGGGGAACGTCAAATTTGGCGACATCGGCATCTTCCTGCGGGACGCCATCAAGGAACATTTCAATCGGATCAAGCAGGAGATAAACCTCAAATACATCGATCCGAGCTACATAATCCGAAGTCAACCGGCCAACTTCCATGATTCCGCTTTCTGCCTGCTCTTGGGACACAACGCAGTACATGCCGGAATGACGGGACGTACCAACATGCTGGTCGGCTTCTGGAACCACGAGTTCGTCCATGTGCCGATCTCCCTTGCTATCCGTGAGAGAAAGAAGATCGACCCGGATGGGTGGCTGTGGAACAGTGTGATCGCCTCCACCGGTCAGCCGCGGGAGATGATGTAGAAAAAATCCGGAACAAAATTGGATATATGGGACTCTATGAGGTACGGCATGATTGATCTTCTTGTTGCAAACCCCCTGCTTCTTCTCTTTCTCGTAGCTGGAATAGGGTATCCCCTGGGTCGCATCCGGATTTGGGGAAACTCCCTTGGTGTGGCGACTGTACTGTTTGTGGGGCTCGCCATCGGCTCTCTCCATCCCGACCTCAAACTGCCCGAAATCGTCTATATGCTCGGGCTTGCAATTTTCGTCTATACTATCGGCCTATGGAGCGGCCCGTCGTTAAATCAATGGGTTAGGTCAGTTGACCCAGCCTTTTTTTGTTTTTGTGGTGATTTTGCAACCCCTCGTGCAACCTCAGTAACCCTGGCAAGCGGTGAAATTGATATGATTAGAACCGGATTCCTGTCAAATAACCTCTCTCAATCTCCCCTTATCAAGGGGGATTGAGGGGGGCAAGGCTTGCCGGCTGCGGCGTCCTCTTTCCAGACCATCTCGATCTTCTTCAGCACGGCGTCCAGACTATAGTTCGCTCTGACGAACGTGCTGCCGTCCAAACCGACACTCCCCCCTGCTACCACGGCCAAAACGCCGTCAACAGACCATATCTATCCGGATTATATAAACCGCCTCACAACTCCTTGATATCTTTATTGCACTGAAAATGTGATTGAAGTGTGCAAATTATTGGGGTAAAAGGGTACATTGCCAATTTTAATGAGTAATGCAATTTAGTGTTCATATTATTAATTCTTATTGTATATGCGCGATAACGAAAACCGTTACGTTTGGTTCCGTACGTGTATGTATAACCTGAATACTGATCCTTTTTGACGAATATTCATGCAACAGGCCGCGCCCCTACATCATGGGTTGTGATGTTTAATTGCCGGAATTACGAGTACGAGCTAACCGCACGGGACACTGTATTCGCATGTTTGTTACCGAGGGAGGGTCACTATGAAGATGATATGGCAAAACCTGGGAGGGTTTGTTGCAGTTGTCACGCTGATCGGCCTGGGTTTGGCGCAACCCTTCCCTGCGTTGGCCATGGTGAACGGATCTGCGGACGCCTCTGCGTCTCCTCCCCGGCTGAACCTGACCTCCGGCGGCACCGGCGCCAGTACGACGCCGGGACGCCGTGTGGACTATACCGACCGCCTGATCGTAAAGTATAGTGATAAGACGCTTGCCAGGGCCACGATCCTGAGCAGCGATCATGTCCGGGCGTTGAGTAGCCGGGCGGGCGTTGCCCTCACCCATCTGCGCGCCATGTCCGGCAGCCACCATCTGTTCAAACTCCCCAATCGGATGACCAACGACGAGGCGCAGGTCATAGCGCAGAAATTGAGCGCGGACCCGAGCGTGGAATACGCCGTGCCCGACCGGACCATGTCCACGATGCAAATCCCCGACGACCCTGACTATGGCTCTCAGTGGGACTTCAAGTCCCCCACAGCGGACGGTGAAATCGCCGGCATCAACATTCCCCAGGCCTGGGACATCACTACCGGATCGAGCAGTGTCGTGGTGGGGGTGATCGACACCGGCATCGTCAACCATGCCGACCTCCAGGGACGCATCCTGCCCGGCTACAACTTCATCAGCGATGCAGCCAGAGCAGGCAACGGCATCGGCCGGAGCGCCGATGCCAGCGACCTGGGAGACTGGGTAACCAGCGCCGAGAGCAGCGATACCACGAGCGAGTTCTATGGTTGCACTGTTGCCAATAGTTCGTGGCACGGCACCCATGTGACCGGGACCATCGCCGCCACGGCGAATAACGGCGTCGGCGTCGCAGGGATCAACTGGAATTCGAAGATCCTGCCGGTACGGGTCCTCGGCAAGTGCGGCGGGTATCTTTCCGATGTCATGGACGGCATGAGCTGGGCCGCGGGCCTGTCCGTGCCGGGTGTCCCGGCCAATACCACTCCCGCCAATGTCATCAGCATGAGCCTTGGTGGGGCCGGGGCATGCGACTCTGCCACGCAGAGCACCATCAACAACGTTCTCGCTGCCGGAAAGGTGGTCGTGGTCGCGGCGGGAAACGACTCCATCGATCCCATAAATTATACGCCCGCCGGATGCACCGGCGTGATCTCGGTCGCAGCAGTCAACCGTAGCGGCGGGGCCGCATTCTACACCAATTATGGTCAAACCATAACGATAGCCGCGCCGGGCGGGGACAATTTAAATGCCGTTCTGTCCACCCTGAATACCGGCACCACGTCCCCCGTCGCCAGTCCCGGCGGCGACACCTATGTCGGTTACTATGGCACCAGTATGGCAACGCCCCATGTGTCGGGAGTCGTATCGCTCATGCTGTCGTTACAGCCTACGCTCACCCCGTCGCAGGTTGTGGATATATTACAGGCTACCGCGCGACCCTTTCCACCGCCAACCGGGGGGGACGACTGTACCACCTCCATCTGCGGGGCCGGCATGGTCGATGCGTACCGGGCGGTTCAAGCCGCCGGTTCGGCCGCGCCCGTTATAATCGCGAGTCCGCCACTCCTCAACTTTACGACTCGCCAGGGAGACCCGGATCCGTCCAGCCAGAGCATAGCCATTTCGAACCCCGGCAAGGGGACGTTGAACTGGAGTGTGAGCAGCAGCGCCGCCTGGCTTCACGTGAGTCCGTCCAGCGGACAGGGGAACGGGACCGTGACGGTTTCCATCGACAACACCGGTGTTTACCCTGGCGCTGCCACAGGATCGATTACGATCAGCGCTCCCGGGGCAGTCATCTCCCCGGTGACCATACCGGTAACCGTAGAGTTTCTGTTAAAACTCCATACCCCGATCCCGGTAGCCGTAAACGGCAATGCCCAAGCAGCCGTGAATGGAAAGGTGTATGTAATCGGCGGATGGGTCGGGTCAAACCTGTCCGGCCTGGTTCAGATATACGACACGGCTACGGATACCTGGACCACGGGAGCGCCAAAGCCGACGCCTACCACGTATATCTATGCAGCGGCTATCAACGGTAAAATATATGTCCCCGGCGGCTACAACGGAGATTTCAACACGGCGGACAATCTTTATAACACGTTCGAGATTTACGACACTGCCACCGACTCGTGGTCAACCGGAGCTCCTCTCCCGACACCACTTTCCGGAGCTGAAGTTGAAGCAGTGAACGGGAAACTCTATCTCCTGGGGGGGGATGCCCAAGGTGGTGTTCCCTACACCTCGACCTATGTTTATGATCCAGCCGCAAACACCTGGACCAGCCTGGGCAACAGCAATACTACCGGGGAAGATTTCGGCAAAGGGGTCATCAACGGGAAGATTTATATATTTGGCGGAACCCAGTATGGTGAGGGAGGGAGTTCAAGTTCAGCAGACGTTTATGACCCTGTCGCCAACACCTGGTCAACCATCGGGTCATTGAATACCGACCGGGCGAGTAATGGCGGCGAGGCATTGGCTGGTAAGCTTTACGCCTTTGGCGGGGAGAGCGACAGACAAATTCCGCTCGTGCGCCAGGATGCCGAGGTTTATGATCCGGCAACCGATTCCTGGAGTTTTTTGCCTCTGTTGCTGAACCAACCGCGTTTTAACCTGCAGGCGACGGCCGTGGGCAATAGCATCTATGTCATGGGAGGAACGAACCTCTCAGGCGTAGTGTCAAATATCAATGAAAGCTATGACCTTGGCATCCCCAGCGCCCCGGTGGACGTCTCCGCCACCGCCGATAACCTCCTGGCATTGGTTGCGTTCACTGCGCCCGTATCCAACGGCGGCAGCCCCATCACCGGCTACACCGTCACCTCGTATCCGGCCGGCGGCACGGACAGCAATGCCGGTTCGCTGTCGACTAACCATACCATCACCGGGCTGACCGCCTACACCACCTATTCCTTCACCGTCACGGCCACCAACGCCATCGGCACCGGCCCCGCCTCAGCCGCATCCAACAGCATTATTCCCAGCCCTGTCGGCCTTACCGGCGTTACCGGCCCTGCCGGCCCGGCAGACTCCCTCAGCATCGGCGCCGTGACTACCGGCGCGGCGGGCAGCAGTCCGTCTTTGACACTTACCGGCACTTCTCCGAGCCAGGTGTTGAACCTCACCATTCCCGCCGGCGCCACCGGGGCGCGAGGCCCCGCAGGTTCACAAGGGCTGCAAGGCCCCGCAGGCACCTCCGAAACTCAGACAAGCATTCTGACCAAGTTGTCTACGGCTACCAGCGGCGCAGTTCTGTCGTTACTGCAAGCATCAGGTGAGGCCGCAGGTTTGCCCAAGTTGGAAGTTCTCGATTCAACCGGGACACCACACTTCGTTGCCACTGCGGGAGGCAACGTCGGTTTTGGCACATCAAATCCGCTTTCACCATTACACGTCGTAGGAACTCAAATAACCGCCTACCGTGGCTTAACCGTTGCTCAGCAGAATGATGGTCCTCAGGCGGCAATCGTTGTCTACATGAAGAGCAGGGGGACTCAGGCAAGCCCCACTGCCGTTCAGACTGGTGATAACATTTTGGCATTTCAAGCTAATCCTTATGATGGGGTCGCCTGGGGAGACACTACATTTACCGGGAGCATCAGCTTCATGGTAGACGGTCCGGTGTCGCCTTCCACCGTTCCGACAGCATTCATTGTTGGTACCGGTACCAATTACTCCAATAAGGCGGAAAGGATGAGAATCACTTCCGCAGGCAACGTCGGCATTGGTACGCCGACTCCGGCCCAGGCACTGGAGGTAAACGGTACGGCCAAAGTTGACGGTGCGTTCCGTATCAACACAACGGCGGCCCAGCCTGCCTGTACCGCCTCCACGCGCGGTTCTTTGTGGGTTACCCAGGGGGCGGGATCGGCAAATGACTCCGTCTCGGTCTGCGTACAGTATGGCGGCGGCGTATTCACCTGGAAGGCGCTCTTCTAGTCTCTGATCCGGCGAAATAATATGGTTTTGAAGCGGCCGAACTCTTTTAGTCATAAAATGGAGGGCTTGTATGAGGACAATGAAGATGGGACGCATCACACAACAAACCATGAGAATATTTCTATCTCTGACGCTGCTGGTGGCATGGGGGTGGCTCTTTACGGCTCAGCCGGCACATGCTGACGGCTTCACCGCCACCGGCAGCATGACCACGGCACGTCAATTTCACACCGCGACGCTCTTGTCCAACGGTCTGGTCCTCATCGCCGGGGGGGCTGGCAGCAGCGGGATCATCCTCGGAACTGCCGAGCTGTATAACCCTGCCACCGGCACCTTCACCGCGACCGGCAGCATGACCACGGCACGTCAATACCACACCGCGGAACTCTTGCCCAACGGCCAGGTCCTCATCGCCGGGGGACTTAACAGCAGCAGCGGAGTACTCGGAACTGCCGAGCTGTACAACCCTGCCACCGGCACCTTCACCGCCACCGGCAGCATGACCACGGCACGCTGCGAACACACTGCGACGATGTTGCCCCTAGGCCAGGTCCTCATCGCCGGGGGGCTTGGCAGCAACAGCGAGGCACTCGGAACTGCCGAGCTGTATAACCCTGCCACCGGAACCTTTACCGCCACCGGCAGCATGAATTCGGCATGCTACGAACAAACCGCGACGCTGCTATACAACGGCCAGGTCCTCATCGCCGGGGGGTATGGGGTATCCGGAACTGCCGAGTTGTACAACCCTGTTACCGGCACCTTCACCGCCACCGGCAGCATGACCACGGTGCGCTATTTAAACACCGCGACGCAGCTGCCCGGCAGCAAGGTTCTCATCGCCGGGGGGAGTGATAATACTGCCAGTGTTCTCAGTAGCGCCGAGTTGTACAGTTATGCCGGCGTCGTCCCCGGCGCCCCGATCAATGTCTCCGCCACCGCCGGCAACGGCCAGGCATCGGTTACGTTCACTGCGCCCGTATCCAACGGCGGCAGCCCCATCACCGGCTACACCGTCACCTCGTATCCGGCCGGCGGCACGGACAGCAATGCCGGTTCGCTATTGACTAACCATACCGTCACCGGGCTGACCAACTACACCACCTACACCTTCACCGTCACGGCCACCAACGCCATCGGCACCGGCCCCGTCTCAGCCGCATCCAACAGCATTATTCCCGGCGTTGCCGGCCCGGCCGGCCCGGCAGAAGCCCTCAGCATCGGCACCGTGACCACCGGTGCGGCAGGCAGTAGCGCGTCCGTGACAGTTACCGGCACTCCTCCGAGCCAGGTGTTGAACTTCACCATTCCCGCCGGCGCCACCGGACCGCAAGGCCCCGCAGGTTCGCAGGGGCTGCAAGGCCCCGCAGGCCCCGCTGAAACTCAGACAAGTATTCTGACCAAGTTATCTACGGCTACCAACGGTGCTGTCTTGTCGTTACAGCAAGCATCGGGGGAGGCCACAGGTGCGCCCAAGTTGGAAGTTCTAAATTCGACCGGGACACCACAATTTGTTGCCACCGCAGGAGGCAACGTCGGTTTTGGCACATCAAATCCGCTTTCACCATTACACGTCGTAGGAACTCAAACGACCGCCTATCGTGGCTTAACCGTTGCTCAGCAGAATGATGGTCCTCAGGCGGCAATTGTTGTCTACATGAAGAGCAGGGGGACTCAGGCAAGCCCCACTGCCGTTCAGACTGGTGATAACATTTTGGCATTTCAAGCTAATCCTTATGATGGGGTCGCCTGGGGAGACACTACATTTACCGGGAGCATCAGCTTCATGGTAGATGGTCCCGTGTCGCCTTCCACCGTTCCGACAGCATTCATTGTTCAAACCGGTACCAATTACTCTAATAAGGCGGAAAGGATGAGAATCACTTCCGCAGGCAACGTCGGCATCGGTACGTCAACCCCGTCCCAGGCACTGGAGGTAAACGGTACGGTCCAGGTAGACGGTGCGCTTCTTATCAATACAACAACGGTCCAGCCTACCTGTACCGCCTCCACGCGCGGTTCTTTATGGATTGCCCAGGGATCGGGATCGGCAAATGACTCCTTTACCATTTGCGTACAGTATGGCGGCGTATTCACCTGGAAGGCGCTCTTCTAGTCTCTGATCCGGCGAAATGATATTGTTTTGGGGCGGCCGAAGAGGCCGCCCTTTTTATTCGAATCGAGGGTACAGCAAACTGGTAATCTGGAAGCATAGGCGGGGTGGCCCATTAAAAGTCTGCTGTCAACGGCACAAAAATTGTAATTCAGTCAGAAAAATCGTAACATCGAATTGCTAAGACTCTACAGAAAAGAACATTTACCTTGGATTTTTTAATCTCTGAGGGTCAAATAGACCGAAAACACTAAGTTTGCAATGGGTAAGTTTTCGGAGGTAAGGTCAAATGGGGGCTTAATGCATTTAATACATTCAAAATATCGTGCAGACATTGACGGACTGCGAGCTTTAGCTGTTCTTTCGGTTGTTGGTTATCATGCGTTCCCTAATTGGATAATGGGTGGATTTATTGGTGTTGATATATTTTTTGTTATTTCTGGGTTTCTTATTTCAACGATAATATTTAGTAGTTTAGAACACGACAGGTTCAGTTTTGTTGAATTTTATAATCGTCGCATTAAGCGGATATTCCCTGCACTAATAATTGTTCTTGTATCAGGTTATGCAATTGGCTGGTTTAATTTACTTCCTAATGAGTTCAAGCAGCTTGGAAAGCATATTGCTGCTGGTGCTGGCTTTTCTTCTAACTTTATACTATGGAATGAAAGCGGATACTTTGACAATGTCGCTGAAACAAAACCACTACTGCATTTATGGAGTTTAGCGATTGAAGAACAATTTTATATCTTCTGGCCACTACTACTGGCATTTGTTTGGAAAAGAAAATGGAGTTTTTTGCATATAACAACAATAATTGCTGTAGTTTCTTTTGCAGCAAATATATATTTAATATCAAAAGACCAAACAGCAGCCTTCTATTGGCCAATTTCACGTTTTTGGGAATTAATGACTGGAGGATTTCTAGCCTATATTGTGCTTAATAAGCCTGAATTAAATAATAACTATAAAAACATTCAATCAGCTGTTGGTGCGGCACTACTGGCTTTAAGTTTAATCTATATCAATAGATATTGCAAATTTCCAGGCTGGTGGGCACTTTTGCCTACGGTCGGAACTTTTTTTATCATATCTGCTGGCCCTACGGCTTGGATTAACAATAAATGTTTGTCTAATAAGATACTTGTTTGGTTTGGAATTATTAGCTATCCACTTTATTTGTGGCACTGGTCATTGTTGTCATTTGTTCGAATTGTAAAAGGTACAGTTCCAACTGTTGAAATGCGTGCTGCTACGATTTTTATCTCCATCATTCTTGCATGGATTACTTATATACTTATAGCAGGTTGTTGAAAATCGGCTCGACTTGAATTCGCTTCCACCAGCCGATCAATTTTCGAGTTTGTGTTGCTTTTCAAATGCTGCTTGTTTTGGTTTTTCTGCTCTTTTTCAACTCAATTTGCGGTGATTGATCTGCCAAAGGGGCCGTTTTCCCCTTTCAGGTGGCACCAAGGCCCAGGTTTTTCATTCGTACCAGGTTGTAAGCGGCTGCATGAAGGTCAAGCTGCCAACCAATCTTATCAACGCCCCGGTACATGGTCTTGCGCATCCGACCGACGGTCTTCATCCAGCCAAAGCCTTCTTCGATCCGCTTCCTGATCCGTTGGCTTATTGCGTAGTGCGGATTTTTGGTTGTTCTGCCGTCAATGGCCGATCTCCGGTTGGTGTCGTTCTGGGCCACGTGCGGCGTGATGTTGAGGCGGCGAAGTTCTTTGACGAAGTCATGGGTGTCGTAGTTCTTGTCACCACCCAGGGTGATACGTCGGGAGGTCCGCGGCAATTGTTTGATCATGGTTGTTGCCGCGTCACGCTCTGCCGTGCCGGATGCCATGGTGACCTCGGTCTTTACAATCAGGCCACTGCGATTCTCCATCAAGGTGTGGCCTTGGTAACAAAGCTTTGATTCCTTGTTCTTGCCTTTGCGATACAGCCGGGCATTGGGATCGGTGACGGAGCCATGGGTGTCGTTCTTGAGCTTCTGTCCCTTGAAGTCAACGTCGCCGTTCTTACCGCCGCCGGCTGATGGTGGACCGTCTTTCGGCTTGAAGCTCTTGATGGAGGCCCATGCTTCTATGAGCGTGCCGTCAACCGTGAAGTGTTCACGTGACAACAGGTGTTTCCGCTCTGCCTGGGCAAGGACGCGAGAAAGAAACTCCGCGGCAACGTCGGAACCGATCAGACGTTCCTGGTTCTTGCTGAAGCTGGAGTGATCCCAAACTTCTTCCTCCAGACCCAAGCCGAGAAACCAGCGGTAGAGGAAGTTATAGTGAATCTGCTCCACCAACTGACGATTGCTGCGGATGGAGTAGAGAATCATCAGCAACTGGGCTTTCAGCAGCTTCTCGGGCGGGATCGAGTCCCTGCCTGACGTGGCGTACATGCTGTCAAAGAGCTTGTCCATTCCCTTCAGTGCTTCATCGGCCATGGCTCGTATGGCACGCAGGGGATGATACTTGGGGACAAAGGATTCTGGTGTCACATAGGCAAAAAGAGCTTCAGTTCGGCTGTCTTGTCCGCGCATAAATTTCCTCAATGATTCCGAAATATTATGCGCAACAAAGTATCATAAATCAGCAAAAACAGCTAGTTGAATTTCAACAACCTGCTAGAGGCCGTTTCCGGCCAATTCCTCCACCAGCTTCTTCTGCGCCGCATTCAGC
>Ga0326728_10014878_pt1 | contig 16362 bp, 10 predicted proteins | sample MB3enrmetagenome_FD_207602 | JGI IMG/M metagenome (GOLD analysis project Ga0326728, IMG submission 207602) | Lab enriched peat soil microbial communities from McLean, Ithaca, NY, United States - MB31MN | ecosystem: Environmental > Terrestrial > Soil > Wetlands > Peat | place: USA: New York...
CTCAAGACACTGGATGTTATGGGATCGCTGCACGGTTACGGCATCGCCCGTCGCATTGAACAGATCAGCGGGGACGTACTTGCCGTGAATCAGGGCACGCTCTATCCGGTGTTGCTGAGACTCGAGCAGGAGGGCTCCATCGCCTCCGAATGGGGCGCTTCGGAGAACAACCGCAAAGCCCGATTCTACCGGTTGACGCGCGCCGGGCGCCAACAACTTCGCGCCGAGACGCGCGATTGGGAACAAACAACCGCCATCATCGAGCGGTTTTTTGCCGTGAAAGCGGAGGATCTCGAGTGAAAATTCTCAAACGGTTCGTAAAGCGATTAGCGTCCGCGTTAAGCAGGCGGCAGGACGAAGAGCGCCTGAAGGCCGAGGTCGAGGAACACCTAGCGCAGGAAACGGAGAGAAACCTGCGCGCCGGTTTGCCTCCCGCCGAGGCGCGGCGACAAGCGCGATTGAGTTTCGGCCCGGTTGAGGCGATGAAGGAAGACTACCGCGAACGGCGGGGACTGCCGTTCATAGAAACGCTGTTCCAGGACACGCGCTACGCGTTGCGCCGGTTGCGGAACTCCCCGGCTTTCACCATCGCGGTGGTTCTTACGCTCGCATTGGGCATTGGCGCCACCACAGCCATTTTCAGCCTTGTGGACGCGGTTATATTTAAGTCGCTCGCGGTGGCCAAACCCGCTGAGCTCTACCGCGTGGGGAAGGTGGCGCGTTGTTGCTACTGGGGCGGGTACAGCCAGGAGGGCGAGTTTTCCATCTTCTCGTACGATCTGTACAAACACTTTCGCGACCACACGCGGGACTTCGCGGAGCTTGCGGCGTTCGAGGCCGGCGGGGCCTTATTCGGCGTGCGGCGGGAAGGGTCTGCGGAGGCCGCCCAAGGCTACCCCGGCGAGTTCGTTTCCGGCAACTATTTCACGATGTTTGGCGTCCACGCCTATGCCGGCCGCTTGATCGCTCCCGGGGACGATCGGCCCGGCGCGCCTCCGGTTGCCGTCATGAGCTATCGCCTGTGGCAGCAGCGCTACGGGTCCGATCCCGCTGTCATCGGCGCGCTCTTCAACCTGGACAACAAGCCCTTCACGATTGTGGGAATCACTCCGCCGGGATTCTTTGGCGATAAGCTGCGCGCTATTCCGCCCGATTTCTTTCTGCCTCTCAATACCGAACCGGTCATTGGCTCCGCCGCGGATCCTGGCGACGTCTCCACACACTGGCTGGATTTGATCGGGCGCATCCAGCCGGGCGCGGACGCGAAATCCGTCGAGGCTGAGATGCGCCTCGAGCTCAAGCAGTGGCTGCGCTCGCACTGGGCCGACATGAGCGCCAACGAGCGCTCTGTCTTCCCCGAGCAGACCTTGTTCTTGAGGCCCGGCGGCGCCGGAATCACCTCGATGCGCGATGAATACGAGCACTGGCTTGTAATCCTGATGATGGTTACGTCGTTTGTGCTCCTCATCGTCTCGGCTAATATAGCCAACCTGATGCTGGTGCGCGGCATGGAGCGGCGGCAGCAGACTTCGTTGAGCATCGCACTGGGGGCACAGGCGTCGCGCCTCGTGAGGCAGGCGCTGACTGAAAGCCTGATGCTCGCGCTCGCCGGGGGCGCGGCGGGCCTGGCGGTGGCTTATGCTGGAACGCGCCTGATTCTGCGTTTTGCTTTCCCGCATCTGGCCGGCATGGGAAGCGTCCCCATCAGTGCGTCACCCTCGCTCCCGGTGTTGCTGTTCGCGTTCGGCGTAGCGGCGGCCACGGGTATTGCCTTTGGCATTGCGCCCGCCTGGGCGGCCACGCGAGTAGATCCCATCGAATCTCTGCGCGGCGCCACTCGCTCCACCGCCCGCACGGGCACACGGAAGACCCTGGTCGTATTCCAGGCTGCTCTGTCGCTCGTTTTGCTGGCAGCGGCTGGCCTGCTCACGGCCGCTCTCCACGGTCTCGAAAACCAGAACTTCGGGTTCGCCCGGGACCGGCGCACAATCGCCAGGATTGATCCGAACCTGGCCGGCTATCAACTCGGCCAGCTCAGCACGCTTTACGGGCGCATCCGCGAGTCGTTTTCGAACGTTCCCGGTGTATCGAACGTGGCCGTCGCCATGTACTCGCCTCTCAATGGCAATGCCTGGGGCGCCGGAATATGGGCCGACGGAAAGCCCCTCCCTGGCCCGCACGACGACAACATGGCTTTCTTGGATCGAGTCACGCCGGGATACTTTGACGCCATCGGAACCCGCGTCCTCGAAGGACGGGGCATCACCGACGAGGACACGGCCACTTCCCAGCTTGTGGCCGTGATCAACCAGTCGTTTGCACGCAAGTTTTTCAAGCAGGAAGACCCCGTCGGAAAATACTTCGGGCGTACGGAGATGCAGTCGTCGCGGGTTTATCGTATCGTCGGTATTACGGAGGACGCTTCCTATCTCAGCATGTCTCTCGGTAAGTCCGTTCCTACGGGCTTCTTTGTCGCCGAACCGCAGCACGACATGGCGGGCAGTTCGGGAAAAGACGTTGACCCGGGCTCGCACTTCCTCCAGGACATCGTCATTGTCGCAAGGCCGGGCAGCCGCCTGACGGCTGAGCAGGTGCGCCGCGCCGTGGCCGCCGTCGATCCCAATCTGCCAATCATCTCGATCCACACGCTGGCCGATCAGGTCGCCGGCGAGTTCCGGCAGCAGCGCTTGATCGCGCGGCTCACTTCGTTCTTCGGCATTCTGTCTCTCGTGCTGGCTTCAATCGGACTCTATGGCATTACCGCCTACAACGCGGGTCGCCGCGTCAGTGAAATTGGGCTGAGAATGGCGCTGGGGGCGACTCGGGCGCAAGTGGTTGCGCTCGTACTGCGAGGCGCCTTCGCGCTGGTGGCGGCTGGTCTGCTGGTGGGATTTCCACTGGCTCTGGCGGCGGGACGCTTCCTGGGCAGCCAGCTTTACGGCTTGAATCCCTACGACCCAGCCTTCATCGTGGCGGCAGTAGTGACGCTGGGGCTCTCCTCGCTGATTGCATCGTTAATCCCGGCCATTCGAGCCAGCTTAGTCTCGCCCTCCGAAGCACTGCGGGCGGAGTAAAGTCCATCCCCCTGCTCCCTGCCCGAGGGAGCGGAGCAGCCCACTACACCTGACTGTTTCGCCAAAATGGCGGCGTCCGCGCCAGCCCTTCAAACTCGCCGTTGGGGCACTCAAATACCCCACCGCAGGGAAATCCCTTGGCAAATCACGCCTGAGCTTATAGGCTAAAATAGAGCTTGTGTTTGGCCGGATGGACTGTGGGAGCAGGTGGGCTGCCCGGACGTTGTGTCCGAACGCCTGTTATGGGCCGAAGGCGCGGTTCGGTCATGTTGCACCGCTCGACATGGCCTGTCCCTTCGGGACATCGCAGGGTCGAAAATGTGATTTTCATCAGCTTTCGCGGGCCGAAGGCCCATGGGGACAGACCCCATACGTCGGGGTCTGCGCCAGCCAAGGATCGCGTTCGATAGAGCGGAAAGCTGACTGCTGAAAGCCGCTCTCTGAGAGAACAAAGCGAGAATGTCATTGAAAACAAAGGACCGGACAGAAATCGACCACTCCTGACTCTCCCTATCCAAGGGGAGAGTCGAGGGGCTCCTCTCCACGAATGACGAGGGGTTGGGTAGTGCGACTTTGCGGCCTTGGCGTTCTTTGCGTCTTGGCGTGAAACTGGGGTTTTGATGACGAAAAATGGCAAGACAAAGCGAGAATGTCATTGAAAACAAAGGATCGGCGCAGAATTCAACCACCCCTAACCCCTCCTTACCCAAGGAGGAGAACTGCGGGCTCCTCTCCTCGGATGACGAGGGGTTGGGCAGTGCGACTTTGCGGCCTTGGCGTTCTTTGCGTCTTGGCGTGAAACCGGGGTTTGATGACGAAAAACGGCAGAACAAAGCGAGAATGTCTATGAAAACAAAGGGTCGGTGCTAGGGGGCATCGAACAGGTACTAAACATGGACCGAAGAGAATTCCTGGAAACTGTAGCCACAGGCGCCGCAGCAACACCGCTCATGGTCCCATCTGGGGAGGCGGCGGGAGCCGGCTCGTCTGACCAGCAAACTCCTGCCCAGCCTGCCTCGACGGAACCTGGGCCTCGGCGGCGCGAGAACTTCAACCGCGATTGGCGATTCGCCCGGCAAGCGCACGGAACCGGCGCGCTGGGTTCATTCGACCGCACCAACGGCGAAGCCGCTGAAGTCGAGCCGCGTTTTCGCAACGCCTGCCGGCCCGAATACGACGACTCGGACTGGGACGCCATCAACCTGCCTCACACCTGGAACCAATTCGACACAAGGGACGAGGCGCCCGGTTACTGGCGCGGAATCGGTTGGTATCGAAAGCATTTTCGGCTCCCAATTCAGCATTCCGGCCGGCGAGTGTTTTTGGAATTCGAGGGCGCAAGCAGCGTGGCTGAGTTCTGGCTGAACGGCCAGCGGGTCGGCGAGCACAAGGGCGGTCACACCAGTTTCGAATTTGACGTTACCGGCTATGTAAAGTTCGGCGAAACGGAAAATGTTTTGACGGTTAAGGTCGACAACCTGTTTCGCGCTACCCTACCCCCTACCGTCAAGACCGATTACACGTTTTACGGCGGTATCTATCGCGACGTCTGGCTGCGGATTACTCAGCCCACTTACATTTCCGATGTCATTTGGCTCACCCCTTCGGTCAGCGAAAGCGCGGCGACGCTCCAGATCCGCTCGCGGCTGGTCAACGAGACGCCCCAGGCCCGGGAACTGACGCTCGTACAGGAGGTTCTGAGCCCACAGGGCGAGGTGATCAAAACCCTATCCGTTTCGTCTCGCATTCCGCCTCGCCGGCGTCTCGAGGTCACGCAAGACGCGGCGGTGGAGAACCCGCTGCTGTGGTCGCCGGACACCCCAAACGTCTATCGCCTTCGCTCCAGCTTGCGCGCAGGATCAGACTTGATTGACACGGCCGAAAACCCGCTGGGTTTCCGCTGGTTCAAATTCGACCCGCAGCAAGGGTTTTTCCTGAACGGCAAGCGCGTGCAGGTGCAGGGGACGAACTGGCACCAAGTTTACCCCGGCATGGGAAACGCGCTTCCCAATTCCCGCCATAGCCTGGACATGGAAATCATCCGCGCCATGGGGGCGAACTTCTGGAGGACTTCGCACTACCCGCACGATCCGGCGACCATGGAAGCCTCGGACCGTCTCGGCCTGATGGTGTGGGAAGAGCTTCCCATCGGCAAAGAGATCGGCGAACCGCGCGAGTACATTGCGAACGTGGAAGCGATGGCCGGCGAGATGATCCGTCGGGATAGAAACCACCCTTGTATTATTGTGTGGGGTATGGCAGGAGAGGTTAATGCATCGCGGGCGGTCACCAAGAAAGTGGTTGGGGCCGTGGCCGCGCGCTATCGCGAACTCGATCCCTCGAGGCCGGTGGCGATGCACGAACCGCGCGGCGAGGATGTGGAGGCCCTGGTGGACGTGGTGGGCCTCGGGGTGGGCAAGGAAACCGACGCGAAACATCAGCGCTTCCCCCATCGGCCCTACCTGGTGGCCGAATACTCGGCTTCCACGATGGGCCGCGGAATCTATGGAGGCGGGCCGGAGAGCGAAGAGTTAGCCTGCGAAAACCACGAGAAGTATTTGCGCGAGCTGTACCGGCGCCCCTGGATGGCCGGCGGCATGATCTGGCACCAGTTTGATTATGAAGGCGAGACCTACGACACCGTGATCCCGCACATCGTCGCCTTCGGCATGGGCGACGTGTACCGCATTCCCAAGGACGTGTTCTTCTTCTATCAGAGCCAGTGGACCGCCAAGCCTATGGTGCACATCCTCGGCCATTGGACGTGGCCGGCGGCGGAAGGCACGGTGAGGACAGTGAAGGTCTTCAGCAACGCCGGCGAGGTCGAACTGTTTCTGAACGGCAAATCGCTGGGGGCGAAAACCGATGCGCCTGACGGAGAGCTGCCGCATCCGCCGCGCCTGTGGAGCGTGCCCTACCAGCCGGGTACGTTAGTGGCAGTGGCTCGACATGCGGGTAAGGAAATTCGCGACGAGCGCCGCACGGCGGGCGCGCCGCATCACCTGGCGCTGGAAGCCGACAAGCGCGAACTCGAATCAGGGAACCTCGAAAGCCTTGCCTACATCACCGCCCGCGTGGTGGACGAGAACGGCGTGGTGGTTCCCTCGGCCGCGCTTCCCCTCACATTCACCTCCGACGGGCCGGGAGAACTTCTGCGGCAAAGCTCGCTTGGCCACGGGACAGGGTGGACGCTGGATACTGTGGCGGGGATCGCGCAGATGGCCTTTCGCGCCACCGACCGCACCGGGCACGCGACCGTCAGCGCCTACACCACTAGCCTATACACGGGTCGCGTCGAGATCAGCGTTCAGGCGCCCGGCAAGCCGGACGAGATGGAATACAAGGAGAGGTTCGACAAGGACGAGCCTTGACATTGGTGACTTGTGATTTGCGATTGGTGATTTCTGATTGACACAAGCGATCGCGACTCAGCAATCACAAATCACAAATCACTCGCCTCCCGTCCCCAGGGCGAGCTGTGGTGGCCGCTCGCAACCCTCTCCACGGAGGAGACGTCCACTTCCACGGCGGCCGAGCGCTCCAGTAATTCCACCGAAAGCACCAGCCGGTACAAGTTCTTCTTGCGGACCAGGATCCCTTCCACCCCTTGCAAAGGTCCGGCGATAACGCGCACCCGGTCGCCGCACCGCAGAAACGGGTGCGGCTCGACGCGATTTCCCCACTCGATCGCTTTTCGGACAGCCTCGATCTCGGATTCGGGAATGACCGCTGGTTCGCCATTGACGGTCAGGATGGAAACAATCCCCGGCGTGGTCACCACCTGGAGCCGCCGCTCCTCCATTCCGCGCAGAAACAGGTAACACGGGAACAGGGGAAGCGAGAGCTGTACGGTGCGGTCCTTCCAACGGCGGGTGCTGTTGTAGAGGGGAAGAAAAACCTGCAATCCTTTGGCGCAGAGGATCTGGGCAATGACCTTTTCGTGCTGGTGGCGCGTGTAAATCGCGAACCACGGTTCGCTCGAGCCCGATGCTGTCTGCACAATTTGTGAATCCGTTTCCAGCATAGAACAACGCTTCGCGAATTACAGAAGAACATAAGCGCGGCCCGAAGGTCAAGCGTCGCGGCCCGCGCGTGCCAATCACGCATCCTCGTAGCGCTGACCTTCAGGTCAGCATGCCGGGTGCCGACCTGAAGGTCGGCGTTACCGGATGGCCTGCGGGCGGCCGCTACGACGTGGCTCACTTCATGAGTTCAGCTACAAACCGGTCGTCCGGTTCCTCGAAAGTGCGGTAGAGAAAACCAGGCTGGTGCGGGACAACCTTCTGCAACCAGTCGGTGGGGTCGCTCCAAAGCACCGTGCGCGGAGCCATAGCCTTCACCAGGTCATCCAGGTCCCAGTGCAGCGCGAATCCCGGCATGACGGCGTCGTGCAAATCTCTGGTGATCGGAACGTCCAAGGCTGCCCGCAGGCTGTAGGGAGTGCGGTCGAGCCAGATCTTGCCGATTCGCGCGTCGAGAGCGGCGGCCATGAGCAGCCACACGCCGGACACGTCGCGGGCTATGGCACGGACGGAGCCGGCATCGACGTCGGAGCGCGCCACCAGCGCGTCCACGCCGCGCTGAATGTCGAAGGCGCGCATGCCGGCCATATTCTTGCCAATCACCCAGGCGCGAATGTTCTGCTTGACGGCAGCTTGATCTTCCCCTGCGGACGGCAACGGAAGCCCTCTCGGGTACAAGTTCAGAACCACCGCGCCATGCGTGGCCAGGCGCTCCGCCATTGCGGCATCCAAATCAACCAGCAGCACCGCCGGCCTGCGGCCCGAAGCGAGCGGCGCGTACAGCGTACCTGAGATTTCGAGACCGGGCTCCACTTCCAATGCCAGTTCCTGAGTGCGGAACACCTCTCCGGGGTTGTCGCGCAGCACGTGCACGAGCGGCGGCTGGCCGGCGCGATCTTCGGACCACTTGCGGATTTCTGCCAACAACTGCTCAGAGTTCCCCTGCTTCATTCTCTGGCGGAAGCCTTCCTGAATCACCTGATACATCTGGCGCCCTTCCACCTGGCCGGACGGAGTCGCGAGCAGATCGGAATCCAGCGCCATCTCCACGGGCTCCTCACGGAAGTTGCCTCGGGCGTCTTTCAGCCAGCGAATCATCCACTGGTAAATCGCCTCGCGAATCTCCAGCGGCGTCCCGTGCGGACCTGGGCCGACGGCCCAGCGAATACGGTCCTCCGCGTTGTAAATCCGATACCAGTCCAACGCCTCCTGGTAAGCGTGGCGCGCGCCCTCGATTGGGAAGAAATCGCCGACTGTGGAGTTGATCAGCCAAGGCTTCGGCGCAAACAGCTCGATGTAGTCCGCCACATCCAGCCCGGAAGAAAGGAAGAAGGGGAAGCTTTGTTCGGAATCGCCGGTGGGTCCGGCGAACAGTTGGCGCCAGGAATTGATGTAGCAAGCCGGCGCTGCAACCTTGATCCGCGGGTCGAGGGCGGAGATGTAGGTCGTAAGCGTTCCGCCTCCTGAACAGCCGGTGCAGCCGATCTTATCGCTATCCACCTCGGGGCGGCTCAGCAGGTAATCCAGCGCGCGTTTCGCGTCCCAGATTCGGTAGCGAGCGAAGTTTTCGCCGGCCAGAGTGCTTTGTGCTCCCGCTTGAAAGTGCTGATCGGTCGCGCCGCCAATCAGGGATGCCTCGATCCTGCGGTCGTAAGCCTGCTGGCGCTCGCCCTGGCCCACCGGGTCGTAAGCGAGTGCGACGAATCCCTTCATGGCCAGGTTCGCTGCAATGGGCTGCGCGGCGAGCTTGCCCTGCTCCCAGTGGCCCATGGGAATGAGCACGCCGGGATGCTTGCCGCCCTCCTTGGGTAGATATAAGTCGGCCGTGACGTAGAACTCGGGAAGACTCTCGAAGACAACTTTCTCGATGGTGTAGCGCTGCCGCTCGATCCGGCCCGTGGCGCGGGCATTGAGCGGCCCGTTGTAGTCGGGGAGGCCCCCCAGCAACTCGAGGATCTTGGCCCGCACCCACGTTTGGCGCGCTTTCGCTTCGCTTAGATTGTGAATCCTCGAGATCGCAGCTTCGCGTTCGGAAAGCTGTTGCTGAGCGACCCTGTCCATCCACTGAAGGAAACGGTCGTCCGCCGCCCGCAACGCCGCGACGTTAAACGTGCAGATACAGATAAGGAGAATCTTTCGCATGATGTGGGTCCCCCGACAGGTTCTCGGCCTAGGCATGATCGTGTGCCCGGCGCATTGAAAGTCTACACCATAGCCCGGCGTGGTGGTAGCGCGGGCGTCTCCCCCGTTATCCAGGGCGGACCCGGTGCATTGTGGCGCTGACCTTGAGGTCAGGCTGGCTTTCAGTCTAAAGGTCGGCGCTACGAATCCTCCCAGGCATCAGTTATGATAGAAGTTACTCTGGCCCGTTGGGTTTCGGGTGCAGGCCTTGGTGGAGATAAGTCCCATCATTGATGTCATGAATAAGACAGCGATACTGGGCGTCGGTCTGGTCAGCTCGGCGCTGGGGAAGAAGATCCTGTGACAAAGAAAATCCGTTTGGGAATTCTGTTTGGCGGACGGTCTGGCGAGCACGAAGTCTCTCTGACTTCCGCCGCTGCCGTGATGAAGGCACTCGACCCGGAGAAGTATGAACTCGTGCCGGTTGGCATCACGCGCGAAGGCAGATGGCGCGTGGGGCCCAAGGCGTTCGGTCTCCTAACCGAGGCGGCGGGAGATAATCTGGCGCCGCGAACCGCGTCCTTACAGACAGTGCTCGAGGAAGGCCGGGCCGTTACACCCTCGGTGGATCCAACTGGGCCTAAACTCCTTCCCTTAGCGAAGTCTTCAGGTGCGGTCAGCGCTCGTCCTGAAGTGGACGTAATTCTGCCGGTGCTGCACGGCACCTTCGGCGAAGATGGCACCATCCAGGGACTGCTCGAGCTGGCAGATGTTCCCTACGTGGGTGCGGGAGTCCTGGCATCGGCTGCGGGAATGGATAAAGACGTTATGAAGCGTTTATTCAGGGACGCGGGGTTGCCGGTGGTTCCCTGGGAGATGGTCCTCCGGAAGGAATGGGAGGATGATCCTGCGGGAGTTCGCAGAAAGATCGAGAAACGGTTGCGCTACCCGCTGTTCGTCAAGCCTGCCAATTTGGGCTCATCCGTGGGGATCACCAAGGTGCACAAACCGGCGGAGTTTCAAGACGGCATGAACCGGGCGGCGCAATACGATCGCAAGATTCTTGTTGAGAAGGCAATCGACGCGCGCGAGATTGAGTGCGCGGTGTTGGGAAACGACAGGCCGGAGGCTTCCCTGCCCGGTGAAATCGTTCCCGTCAACGAGTTCTACGACTACGAGGCAAAGTATATCAAGGAAGGCTCGGAGTTGCTGATTCCCGCCCCTCTCAGCCCCCGCCAAACCAAGCGCGTGCAGGAGTTGGCAGTGCGGGCGTTCAAAGCCATCGACTGCGCGGGCATGGGCCGCGTCGACTTTCTGCTGGACCGCAAGAGCAGGAAGCTCTTCGTCCTGGAAATCAATACTATTCCTGGATTCACGTCCATCAGTATGTACCCAAGACTTTGGGAAGCGAGTGGCGTCCCCTATTCAAAGCTCCTTGACCGCCTCGTTGAACTGGCCCTTGAACGCCACCGCGACAAGCTTCGTACGCGTTACGATTACGCTCCGCCGAAGTAGCTATTCACACCGTAGGGGCGGCCCTTGTGGCCGCCCCCGGGACGGTTTGGAAGGTTGCCCCTGCAAGAAGCGAATAGCCCCCCTTGACAACCCAAGCTCTATGTCGTATTTTAACTATCCGGTTAGTTAAATGCGAAACGGACAATTTTACAGGCCGGTGAGGCGCCCCTCGCGACACCACGACAGCGAGGTAACGCGGCAAGTGATTTTGCAGGCCGCGGAGCGTATCTTTGCGGATGAAGGTCTGGAAGGTGCGCGCACGGACGCGATTGCCGCTGCCGCAGGCGTCAACAAGGCGCTGCTCTACTATTACTTTCGAAGCAAAGAGGCGCTCTATCGCGAGGTCCTGGAAGATTACGTGGCCGACTTTAACCGTCGAGCCCTGGAACTGCTTTCCTCCGACGATTCAGCCTGCTCAGTCCTGGAACGCTATATTAACCTCCATTTTGATTTCATCGCAGCGCACCCTCACCACGGCCCGCTATTCCAACGCATGCTGATGACCGATCAAAAATCCTGGATGCGGCTGGCGCGGGAACTGGGGCTGCCGCGGATGAAAGCCATTCTCAAGGTGATCGAGCGCGGAAAGCGGGCTGGGGAATTTCGGCAGATGGACAGCTTCCACGTTGCCATTTCGCTGGTCTCTCTAATCGTGTTCTATTTCAGTTCAGCTCCCGTCTTGCGCGCGGTCGGCGGAATTGATCCCTACACTAAAACCAATGTGGAACGGCGCAGGGGAGAAGTACTGAAGTTTGTCCGCCACGCATTGTTCACTAACCCGGAAAGCGAGGTGCAATGAAGCGCAAACTACTGATTCCAGCGCTCATTCTGTTGGCGCTTGCCGGCGGTGCGGCCTATTACAAAGCTACGACCAAGTCGCACAACATGGTCATTACAGGCATCGTCACCACCAACGACGTCATCGTCAGCGCACAGATTCAGGGCCAACTGGCGAGATTGCTAGTTAAAGAGGGCGACACGGTACAGGCCGGGCAACTCGTCGCGGTGATCGAACCGCAGGAGTTGCGCGCTGACCGGGCCTTCTACGCGGATTCGGAACGAGGAACCGCTGCCCAGGTTCAACAGGCAGAGGCGGCGCTCCAGTTTCAGGAGAAACAGACACGGGATCAGATCCGCCAGGCCGAGGCCTCGCTGGCTTCAACGCAAGCCCAGGTGAACGAAGCCGAGGCCAACCTGAAATTAGACCAGGTGAATTTGGAGAGAACTGAGGGACTGTTTAAGGAAAGCATCGTCACAGCCCAATCGCTCGATGAGGCCCGCACCACGTATACAGCGCAGAAAGCCCATGTGGAGTCTCTCCACAAGCAAGTGGAGGCGCAACGCGCCGCCGTGGCCTTGGCGCGCTCCAATGAGGATCAAATCACCGTGCGGCGGAACGAACTCCTCTCGATGCGGAGGCAATTGGCGGCTGCGGGGGCGCAGATGTCGAAGGCCGAGGTCCGTCTAGGTTACACGGAAATCCGGGCGCCCATGGCCGGCTACGTGGCCAGCCTGCCGACCCGCCAAGGCGAAGTGGTGAATGTCGCTCAGCCGATCCTCGAAATCATCAATCCGGACGATCTCTGGGTTCGGGTCGATGTTGAAGAGACGTTCATTGACCGCGTGCGCCTGGGCCAGAAAATGAAAGTGCGCCTGCCTTCCGGGGCGGAACGCGAAGGAACGGTTTTCTACCGGGGCGTGGACGCGGACTACGCGACCCAGCGCGACGTGAGCCGCACCAAGCGCGACGTCAAAACCTTCGAGTTCCGTCTACGGGTAGATAACAGCGACCGGTGTCTCTGGCCGGGCCTGACGGCCTACGTGAATGTCCCGCTGCCGCAAGCCAGGTGAGGGCGGAACTGCAAATTTGAAATCTCAAATCCTCCCAGGGGGACAGGTCGTGCTTGCGGTTGAAGTTCTAACTTGAGTAGGAATGGTTTTCGAAGTACCTGAGACAAGGGAAGCCCGTGCCCGCGATTGAAGTTCAAGAAATCAAAAAGTGCTTTGGGACGTTCTGCGCGGTCGACCGCTTGAGCTTCAGCGTCGAACGGGGCGAAATCTTTGGCTTGCTCGGTCCCAATGGCGCCGGGAAGTCGACGCTCATCCGCATGCTCACCACGCTGATTCTTCCCACTTCCGGAGGCGCACGGGTTAACGGTTTTGACGTGGTGCGCTCTGCCGGTGATGTGCGCCGTTCAATTGGCGTGATCCCCCAGGCTTTGACTTCAGACATGGAGTTGTCTGCTGTCGAGAATATGAACATCTTCGCCAAGCTTTACAGTGTCCCGCGCGAGCGGCGCCGGCGTGTGGTGAAGGAACTGCTTGAAGCCGTGGAGCTGACGCAATGGGCGGACAAACCCGTCAAGAACTTCTCCGGCGGCATGCGGCGGCGGCTCGAGATCGCGCGCGGGCTGGTGCACGAGCCTAACATCTTCTTTCTTGATGAGCCGACTACAGGGCTCGATCCTGCTTCCCGGATCGGCGTCTGGGATATGCTGCGAAAGCTCAAACAGGGCCGTGACCTCACCATTCTTCTCACCACGCATTACATGGACGAAGCCGACAAGCTGTGCGACCGGATCGCAATTGTGGATCACGGGAAGCTTGTGGCGCTCGATTCGCCTCTCAAACTCAAGGCATCGATTCCTGGCAACGACATCCTGGAAATCAGCTTTTCCAGGATTCCGCAAGGTTGGTTGGAGACTCTTGAGAGCTTGCCGGAGGTGCAGAGCGTTAAGGCGGAAGATCACGTTTACCGCATCGGGTCGAATAACGGGCCTAAGACGACGGTGGCTCTGATGGAAGCGACAAGTCTGGCTAAGGTGGAAATCACCTCGCTCTCCGTCCAGAGCACCACTTTGGATGACGTCTTCATGCACTACACCGGCAGGCAATTGCGCGACGCGTTGCAGGACGCCAAATACGATTTCGGGTTTATGCCTGCAAGGCGCTAGGGACGGATTGACATGAAACGTACGCTCGCCATCATCGAACGCGATATGCGCAGGTTCATGCGAAGCCCCACGTTGATTGTGGTCTCCATGTTCCTTCCCATAGTGCAGTTGGTAGTCCTGGGCTATGCTTTCGGCGGGAAGATCAAGCAATTACGAGTGGGAATCGTCGATCAGGATCGCGGCATTCCCACGGTGAAATTGCGTGAGATGTTTGGAGCCATTGCCGCCAACGCGCGAACCTTTACAACCGTGGATTATACCGACCTCTCCCAGGCCAACACGGACTTGCGGGAGGGGAGAATTAACGGGGTCCTGACCATTCCCCCGGACTTCTCCCGGAGGCACCTGGCGCAGGACAAGCCCCAGGTGGCGCTCATCGAAGACAATACCGACAACTTTGCAGTCGGAGCATTGGAAGGGGCTTTCTCCGATTTGGTCGGCGCCTTCAATCAGCGCGGCCTCAGCCCGCGCGTGCCCAGCGGGGTTACGCTTTCCGTAGTCGAGCTGTACCCTTACGTTCCCTACATCCAGTATCTGCTTTCCGGCACTATCGTGCTTGCGATTTATATTTCAGCAATGATTGGCGGGGGTATTATCTACATTGACGATAAGGCCAGAGGACTTCACGAGGGCTATCTTCTGACGCCCATCAGCAAAACTGAATTGATCCTGGGGTTCAATCTGTCGGGGAGCATCAAGGCGTCCATGTCCGGACTGGTTTTGACGACGCTAGGATCGGTGATCGCTGGGATCCCGCATCCCCTGGATCCAATCCGCCTGGCAAAACTCTTCATTCTCATCGTCATTACTTCCGTCGCCCTAATCAGCATGATGTTCCTACTGATGGTGAGAGTGAGCGACCCGCTGGTCCCAAGGTCGATTTTCGGGGTTCTCAACACCTTGCTTTACTTTCCCAGCGGTGCGGTCTACCCCATCTATGGATTCCCTGAGTGGATGCGGGTCATGGCCAAGTTCGATCCTTTCACCTATGCGGTTCACGCATTCAAGAGCTTGTTGCTCAAGAACACGCCACTGGTCGCCATCGCTGGCGATCTCACCTACCTCACTCTATTCGCGATTGCTTCCATGCTTCTCGCTACCTGGCTTTTCCAGCGGACGCTTTAGCTCCATGCGGGGCGTAGGGCGACTGCTAGCCGCCTCGGTGCCATGCTCGCGATCTGGGTTGGCGAGCGATTTCGGAACCCGCGGAAAGGCGGCGGGTTTGCGAAATCGCTGCCACTTGCTGAGCGCGTTTGCACATTCGTCTCATGAGTGCTAGGCTTGAGATGGGGGTGCATATGGGCAAACTCCACACAGTTTTATTGCTGTCTTTGGCTTTGGCCGCGTGCCCCTATGCTCAAGGACGTGGCTTCGGCAGCCACGGTGGTGGCGGGGGTTTCCACGGTGGTGGTGGCTTCCATGGTGGTGGCGGCTTTCACGGTGGCGGCGGATTCCACGGCGGTGGCGGGGGCTTCCATGGTGGCGGCGGATTCCACGGCGGTGGCGGCTTTCGCGGGGGATTTGGCGGCGGAGGCTTTCGCCGCGGATTTGGTGGCCGCGGATTCGGCGGAGGGTATGGCGGTTTTCGGGGAGGCTTCGGAGGGTACGGCAGAGGTTGGGGACACCCGAGGGGTTGGTGGAACAACGGCAGAGGTTGGGGTAGAGGCTGGGGTCGAGGTTGGGGGTGGGGCGGGTACGGTTACCCCTACTTCGGATTTGGCTGGGGTAACTATCCGTGGTCCTATTGGCCCGGACTGTACTTTGGCTACGACGATTATCCCTATAATCCATACTACGGGTGTGACGATCCTTACGCGCCTTATCCCTGCTATCCATATGGCTACGGCGCATCCGGCTACGACCCGTATTCTTACAGCCCGTATGTGAGTTATCCTGCCGATCCGCCCGCCGCGTCTACTTCCGTTGCGAACCACGATCCTCCTCCGGCGCGCAACGCATTCGTCGCGGACGGCAGATGGCACCGGTTCGGCGAGAATGCCCAGTCGGTAACGGCGAATGCAAAGGTCGCCTCTCCCCAAAGAAGCGCTCGACCATTGACGCGCGCGGCGTTCGCAGGGGACAGCAAGTGGCACCACTTCGGCGGCGGGAACGTCAGGGCGCCCGCGAATCACGACAACTCGAAGGTTGCCTCGCCGCCAAATTCGTCATCAGCAAGAGTGGCGCTAGCCGCCCACTTTCAGGCAGCTAATGCGAGTGGGAAGTAGCCGGGAAGAAACGCATGAGTGAGTTAGTTCAGATTGCCGCAGCTCGCGCGCAGGCGCGCAAGCCGGACTGGTTGAAAGTGCGCGTTCCGACAGGGGAGAACTACTTTGAGCTGAAGCAATTGATGCGCGGGCTGGGATTGCACACGGTCTGCGAAAGCGCCCGCTGCCCGAACGTCGGGGAGTGTTGGGCACATCGAACCGCCACCTTCATGATTCTGGGCGATCTGTGCACTCGCCGCTGCGCCTTCTGCGCCGTGCCCAAGGGCCTGCCGCAGGGCGAGGTGGATTGGGAAGAACCTGAGCGAGTGGCCCAAGCCGCCTCGCAGATGGGATTGAAGTATGTCGTGGTGACTTCCGTCGACCGGGACGATTTGAAAGACGGGGGAGCCGCGATCTTCGCCGGCACGATTGACGCCCTGCGCCGGCAATTGATCGACTGCCAAGTGGACGG
>Ga0326728_10014879_pt1 | contig 16359 bp, 8 predicted proteins | sample MB3enrmetagenome_FD_207602 | JGI IMG/M metagenome (GOLD analysis project Ga0326728, IMG submission 207602) | Lab enriched peat soil microbial communities from McLean, Ithaca, NY, United States - MB31MN | ecosystem: Environmental > Terrestrial > Soil > Wetlands > Peat | place: USA: New York...
GAATTTCTTCCTTCACCCCCTCCAGGCTGCCCATCTCCACGCGCGCCGCTCTGAGGGCTTGCTCATTGCTCATGCCCGTGCGTACCTTATCTTTCGCCGCCGCGTCCAGGTAACCGCGCAGTTCTTCGTCCATCTCTTGTTCCACCTTTTCCTTGTGGAACAGCGTGCGGAGCCCGCTCGTTAATTTTCGCCAGATCGACATGGTCTGTCTCCAAATTGCCGATTGCTGCCCGTGACGTGACACAGGCACTCCTGCCTGTGTCCTATGCATGGAATGCATCAAACCTCGGCACAGGCAGGAGTGCCTGTGCCACTAGCCACCAGCCACTAGCCACCAACCACTGCCCTACTCGTGCCTCAGCGCCACCATGGGATCGACCTTCGTCGCCCGCCGGGCTGGAAGGTAGCTTGCCACCAGTGCTATCAGGCTGACGAAGGCCGCGGCACCGGCAAACGTGATGGGGTCCGTGGGCTGAACGCCGTATAACGAGCTCGCAATCAATCGCGTTAAACCGAGCGCGCCGATCAACCCGGCGCCGAGGCCCGCCAGCGTGAGAGCCATCCCTTGTCCCGCTACCAGTCTCAAGACGTTGCTACGGCTCGCTCCCAGCGCCATCCGGATGCCGATCTCGTGCGACCGCCGGGCCACGGCGAAGGCGAGCACGCCATACAGTCCGATGCCCGCGAGCGCCACGGCGAGAACTCCGAAGCTGCTCAGCAGTGCGGCGGAGGTACGTTCCCGGCCAAGTCCCGCGTCGCGGAAGGACTTGAGTGTCCACACATCGCCAGAGTCCAACTGCTCATCGAGGGCCTGGATCTGGCGGCGAACGGGTGCGACCAGCCGCATCGGGTCTCCTGCCGCGCGCACCTCCAAGCTCATCATGCCCTCGTACTCTTGCGAAAACGCAACGTAGTAACAGGGATTGATGCTGGCCCGATAGTTGCGAAACCTGCCATCCCTGACCACGCCGATGACTTCGGCCATGCGGGTTGGGTACTCCAAACGGATCTGCTTTCCAATGGGATCCTCTCCCGGCCAAAAACGCTGGGCCATCTGCTCATTGATGATCGTGACGTTGGGCGAACCCTCGCGATCTGCCGCATTGAAACCCCTGCCCCGCACCAGCGGCAGTCCCACGGTTTGGAAATACTCATCCGATACAACATTAAAGTCCACCTGAACGGGCTTATCGCCAGGGGGCACGGTGATGTCATTCCCGCCGCGGCGGCCGCCCATGGGAACCACATAAACCAGCGCGGCGCTGCGGACCCCTGGGAGCGCATGCAGGCGCGCCAGCAGTTCCGCATAGAATTGCTTCCCATGTCCTGCGTCATACTTTCGCTCGGCCAGGCTTATGTTGAGCAGGAGAACGCTTCCCGGATCGCGTGTCGCGTCGGCCGCTTCGGCGTTGTGCAAGGTGCGAACGAAAAGAATCGCCCCAATCAGCAGAACCACCGAGACTGCCACCTGAACCGTGATGAGGAACTGCTGCATTCCGAACCTCGATCGCCCCGCGGGGGAGGTGGAATCTCCCTTGAGAATCGGGACCAGATCAAGTCGTGTTCCCAGGCGAAGCGGGATCATGCCGAATATCACGGCTATGGAGGAAGCCAGGATGAGCGTGAAGGCCAGAACGCGAAGGTCGAGGTTGGGATCAAGTAACAACGGCATATGGAACGGCAGGCGATAGGTGGCCAGGACCTTGGTGGCGGTCATGGCCAGCGTCAATCCGGTCATGCCTCCCATGAAGGTGATGAGAAGGCTTTCCGTGAGAAGTTGCTGAAACAGGCGTCTCCTGCCCGCGCCGAGTGCCAGGCGGATCCCCATTTCACTCTGCCGCTTGAAAGCTCGGGAAAGCATCAGGCACGCCACATTCGAGCAGGCGATCAGCAGGACTAGCCCCGCCACGGCCATCAGCATACAGAGATAGGTGCGAACCGTCTTTTTGGAGCTGGGATCTATTCGAGCTTCGTTGGCCGGTATTAGAAACCCCACCGACCGCATCGGATCATCCGTCCGCTTGTAGACATCCCGCCAGACGGTTTGTTTGAGTTGCTCTGCAAGGTAGGAGAAGTTCGCATCGGCTTGCGCCATGGTCACTCCCGGTTTAAGCCGACCGATGGCGGACAACCAATCGTCTCCCACGAGGCGTTGCAGATCCTGCCCTGCTTGCTGCGGCTCGGCAACCGGGTACATCATCGACGGAACCCAGAACTCGGGTTTTAGCGTCCGATCCAGGCGCCATCCGGCGAAATTACGTGGTGCGATGCCCACGACAGTGAAGGAAACTCCATTGATGGCCACTTGCCGGCCCACCACTTTGGCGTCCGAACCAAATCCTTGCTGCCATAACCCGTAGCCGAGCACGACCACGGGATCCCGTCCCGGCACGGCGTCCTCGCCGGGCAGGAACCATCGCCCAAGAAACGGTGACACGCCCAACACGGAGAAATAGTTGTGGCTGACGATTTCGCCAGGGAGTTGGACCCGCTCATCACCCAAACGAAAGACCGCGCCAATATCATCGAATACCGCCAATCCGGAGAGCGTCGCGCTATGGTCGCGGAAATAGATGTAGTCGGGAAAGGACATGCTGCTGTAAACATCGGAAGTCCGCGTGTCGCGGTAATAGGGAGACACTAAGCGATCGGGTTCGGGAAAGGGCAGGGGCCGCAGCAAAAGCTGATCTACAAAGCTGAAGATCGCCGTGTCGGCGCCGATGCCTAGCGCCAGCGTCAGCACCGCTACCATCGTGAAGCCGAGGTTCCTCCGTAACATGCGCGTGCCGTACCGCAGGTCTTGCCACAAGGATTCCAGTGTCGATTCCCAACCGACGCTGCGAATTTCTTCCTTCACCCCGTCCAGGCTGCCCATTTCGACGCGCGCCGCTCGGAGGGCTTGCTCATTGCTCATGCCCGCGCGCACCTTATCTTTTGCCGCCGCGTCCAGGTAACCGCGCAGTTCTTCGTCCATTTCCTGTTCCACTTCCTTCTTATGGAACAGCGTCCGGAGCCCGCCCGTTAAATTTCGCCAGATCGACATGACCTATCTCCAATTGCCGATTGTCGATTGTCGATTGCCACACCCACGCCCGAAAATCGCCGCACCTCAATCGGCAATCATCAATCGGCAATCGTCCATCGGCGATTCCTTTTAATCGTCAATCGGCAATCGACAATCGGCAATCACCAATCACTCGTACCTCAGCGCCACCATGGGATCGACCTTCGTTGCCCGGCGGGCGGGGATGTAGCACGCCAGGAGCGCCACGCCCGACAGCAGGAGCCCCACCGCGAAGAAAGTGGCTGGGTCGGTGGGCTTCACGCCATAAAGCAAAGTTTGCAGGAAGCGAGTCACCGCCAGCGACGCCGCCACGCCGATGGCCGTACCGATCAACACGGAGCGAAGTCCCTGCCAGACCATGGCCGTCAGAACATCGCCGTATTCGGCGCCCAAAGCCATGCGCACACCGATTTCGTGCGTACGCTGGCTTACGGAATAGGACACCACGCCGTAGATACCCACCGAGGCAAGGATCAGGCCCAGCGCTGCGAAGGCTCCGACCAGAAGCATGTTGACCCGCCGGGGCGTGAGCGACTCGGCCCGCAGGTCTTCCAAGGTCATCACGTCATGGGGCGGTTGATTCTTGTCGACGCTCGCCACTTGGGCGCGCACGGCCGAGATCCAGAGCTTCGGGTTTCCGGCGGTGCGCACCAGGACCGTCATATAGGGTTCACTCGCCTGGGAGAAAGGAATGTAGATCTTAGGGGTTGGCTCTGTTTCTGCTCGGTCCCGAGCATCGCGCGCGACGCCCACGATGGTCAACTTATCTTTCTGGTGAACCCAACCCCCCATTCTTCCCCCCAGACAATTTCCGCCAGGGCAATATCGGCGAGCGAACGCTTGGTCGACAATGGCGACGCTAGGTGCGCCCTCGCGATCAGCCTCCGTGAAAGAGCGGCCCTGTACGAGGGGAATTCCCAGTGTGCGGAAGAATTCCGTGGTGACCGCCGCAAACGAAGCGTCTGGGACTTCGATACTCTGCCCTTCAATTCCCAGTGCTGTCCCCACCATGGTCGAACGATTTCCCAGGGGAGGAATGGTGCTGCCCGCCGCCTGAACCCCATCGAGGCTTTTGATTCTCTCCAGCACTTGTTGGAAAAACGCGGCTTGGGCTTTGGGCGTGATGTATTGCGAGGGTGTCAGGTCGATCGTCATGCTCAGGATGTTCTGCGACTTGAATCCCATGTCGATCCCGCGCACTTGCAGGAAGCTTCGGAAGAGCAAGCCGGCGCCGACCAGAAGCACCATGGCGAGGGCCGTCTCACCCATGGTGAGCACGTTGCGGAAGAGCAGGCCGGACCGCGACTCCGAGGCGCTGCGGCTGGCTTCTTTGAGCACCTCATTCAGGGAAACCTTGGAAGCCTGAAGCGCCGGAACCATGCCGAAGGCCAAGCCCGTGAGGACGGCCAAAGCCAGACTGAAACCCAGGACGCGATAGTCAAGGACGATGGGTTCGAGCGCTGGAAGGTTGGGGGAAATAAACGCCACCAACAGGTCCTTGCCCCAGTGGGCCAGGACCAGGCCCAGCAGCCCACCCAGCAGAGCCAGCAGCGCGCTTTCCGTAAGAAGCTGGCGGACGATGCGGCTTCTGCCCGCACCTACGGTGAGCCGAACCGTGATCTCTTTTTGGCGGGTGGCGGCGCGCGAGAGCAGCAGGTTGGCGACATTGGTGCAAGCGATGAGGAGGAGAAAACCCACCGCTCCCAGAAAGAGCAGTAAGGAGAGCCGTGACTTCTCGATGATCTGCTCTTGCCAGGGTGAGATGGCGACGCCCTTCACCCAACCTTGCGGCCCTCCCGCACGGGTGGATTTCAGAATCGTATTCAGCTCTGCGCGCGCCGCTTCCAGGCTCGTTCCAGGCTTGAGCCGGCCGATGACTCGAACGATGCGAAATGGCCCCGCCCCCGTGTCGCTCTCGGCGAGCGGTACCCAAAGGGCATAATCCGTCTTGAACGCATCGGGGACGACAAAGCTGGCGGGAAGCACTCCCACCACGGTGTAAGTCGCGCCATCCAAGGTGATTCCCTTGCCGACGACGGCCGGATCTGCGCCGTAACGGCGCTTCCACAGGGCTTCGCTCAGAATCGCCACCGGTGGACCGCCGGGACGGTCTTCCTCGGGCAGGAAAAGTCGCCCGGCTACGGGACGAACACCCAGCAGGGAGAAAAACGAGGTCGTGGCCAGGCCGCAGGTAACGCGCTCCGGCTCGCCCCCTCCGGTGAGGTTGAACCACGTGTTCATGTAGGCGGCTAGCGGGCTAAGGGTTCGGCTCTGGTTCCGCCAAGCCACAAACTCCCGGTTGCCGGCAAAAGGAGTGGCCCCGAACTTATCCAAAATCTCCTGCACGTAGACAAGTTCCTCGGGATGGGGGTAGGGCAGGGGACGAAGCAGCACCGCATTCACCACCGTGAAGATGGCCGTGGTGGCGCCAATGCCGAGGGCTAGGGTTATGACTGCCACCGCGGTGAATCCGGGATTCCGCTTGAGCTGGCGCAGGCCGTAACGAATGTCCTGCCAGAACGTTTCCAGCGCCGATTCCCAGCCGCTGCCGCGGATTTGCTCCTTCACCGCGTCCATGCTGCCCATCTCGACGCGCGCGGCGCGTCGGGCTTCGTCATGGCTCATCCCTGAACGCACCTTCTCTTTCGCCGCGGCGTCCAGATAACCGTGCAGCTCCTCATCCATCTCCTGTTCCACCTTTTCCTTGAGGAACAGCGTGCGGAGCCCGCTCGCTAGTTTTCGCAAGATCGACATCGTCTACCTCCAGATTGCCGATTGATGCCCGTGGCACAGGCACTCCTGCCTGTGCCCTATGCATGGAATGCATCAATCCTGAGCACAGGCAGGAGTGCCTGTGCCACTAGCCACCAGTCACTAGCCACGAACCACCGCCTTACTCGTACCGCAGCGCCACCATGGGATCGACTTTGGCCGCGCGCCATGCCGGGATGTAGCTCGCCAGGAGCGCCACGCCAGCGAGCAGCAGCGCCACAAACAAATACGTCGGCGCGTCAGCGGGCTTGACGTCGTAGAGCAAGCTTGTCAAGACGCGCGTCAGAGCGAGCCCGCCGAGTGCGCCCACCCCGACTCCCACCGCCGTTAATCTCATCCCCCGCCCGATGATGAGTCTCGTCACGTCGCGCCGCTCCGCCCCCAGTGACATGCGGATGCCAATTTCGCGCGTGCGCCGCGCCACTTCGTAGGAAAGCAAACCATAAAGTCCCACGCAGGCCAGCAGCAGCGCCAGCAGGCCAAAGAAAGTCGAGAGGCGCGCGATCACACGTTCTTGTGTCAACAAGCCTTCGACACTTTCCGTTTGGGTGTGCACGCCGAAAAGCGGAACGTTGCTATCCAGGCGCTTGGCGAGGTCGCGGACAGCGGGAACGAGCATCGAAGGATTCGAAGCCGTGCGTATTTCGAAATACGCTCCGCCGCTCGCGAGCGGAATGTAAACGCCGGGTTGAACTTCGCGGCGCAGGTTTTCGTATTTTGTGTCGCCAACCACCCCGACAATTTCCCACCGCTGGGTTTTGGGCCGGCTTCCGAAAGATCCTCCACTCGATGAGTCACTCCCTGCTCTGGTCAGGATTTTGCCCAGAGGATCTTGATTCGCGAAGTAGTGGCGTGCAAAGGCCGCGTTGACCAGAACGGGCATTGATGGGCTAACCGCAGCGGATGACTTCGCCGCCGCTGAGGCGCCGGAGGGAGAAGCGGTTTGTTGCGGAGATTCCATCAAAGCGGTGACTTGAGCGGCCACGCCATAGTCTTCCGGAGAGAACGCCCGGCCCTCGAAAAGGGGGATGCGCAAGGTCTTAAGAAAGTCCGGCCCGGTGGCGAGCATGTCGACTTCCTGCGTGGTTTTATCCGGCTGGCCCTCGATGTGGAAATCGCTTGTCCACAGGCTGCCATTCAGCAGGACGTCGGAGGAGTAGCTGACCGAGATCACGCCGGGAAGCGCCGCGAGTTTCTCCCGCAAGTCGTGGTAAAGGGTTTGAATCTGCCCATCCCGATATTTTTGGAGGGTGGGATCAATGCCAAAGAGCAGGACATTCCGCGTGTCAAAGCCGGGATTGATGCTGCGAAGGTTTTGCAGGGTGCGCACCATCAATCCGGCCCCCACCAGAACAATCATCGAGAGCCCCACCTGCACGACGACGAGTGCCTTGTCCAGATGCCACCCGCCGCCCCCGCGGACCCCTCCGCCGGGGAGCGTCGAAGTGTTTTCCTTGAGCGCCGGCGCCAAATTCAGCCGCGTGCTGCGCAGCGCCGGCGCGAGGCCGAAAAGGATTCCCGTGAGAAGGGAAATCGAGAGGGTGAAGGCCAGAGCACGCCAATCCGGCTCCACCGCAAAGGGGAATGGGCTGTCGGTATAACCCAGGATGAAACTGGTCATGGCGTGGACGCCCCAATAAGCGAAGAGCACGCCCAGAGCGCCCCCGGCCACCGAGAGGGTAGTGCTTTCAATGAGCAGTTGACGCACAATCCGCAGCCTTCCGGCGCCCAGCGTGAGGCGAATCGCCATTTCTTTCTGCCGCGTCGTGGCGCGGGCCAGCAGCAGGCCGGCAACATTCGCGCAGGCAATCAAGAGGACAAACCCCACCGCGCACATCAAGATGTAGAGCGGCTTGGAGAAGAACCCGCGCTGGCCCGTAAGCCCCTGCTGGGCGGGCAGGAGTTGGATCCTCGGGTCATCGGATTCCTTGGAAAGCGCCTTGGCGCCGTGCAGCATGGCGTTGCGGAACAGCAGTGTGGCCGCGGCTTGTGCTTGTCCAATCGAAACGCCCCGCTGGAGACGGGCCACGACCACCAGCCACCAGGTGGTATAACCCCGCATGTCCCGGTCATTTCCCCAGGGGATATTCAGGCGCGGAAGCATGGAAAGCGTGAGGAAAAGGTCCTGCGTTTTGCCGGGAGAAAGCCGCGTAAAGCCGGGCTCGGCCACGCCCACCACCGTGAAAGGCACATTGTTCAAGAGAATCGTTCGGCCCAGAGCCGAGGGGCTGCCGCCGAAGGCCGTCTGCCAGTAGGCATAGCTCAGGACAGCGGCGGGAGGGGCCGAAGGGGTATCGTCAGCCGGGCCCAGCGTGCGTCCCATCGTCGCCCCCACACCCAGGGTGGAAAAGTAATCGCCGGAAACAATTTCGCCGCTCGCCATGCGCGCCAGGCCGTTGCCGGAAAGGACAAGGTGCGCGGGGCCCGCAAACGCTGTGGCTCCGGAAAAAACGTCCTTCTGAGAACGAATCAGCTCAAAGAAAGGATACGGCAACGAGCATTCGGACGGATTCTTGTTGTCGCCCCGGTCGCAATCCCCGAAGCCACTGGTTGAATTCCTCTGCGGCCGCTTATGCGCGGACCAGCGCAGTACGACGAGTTGCGATGGGTCGTATACGGGCAACGCCCGCAGCATCACCGCGTCAATCAAACTGAAGATCGCCGTGTTGGCGCCAATGCCCAGCGCCAGCGTGATCACCGCCACCGTTGTGAAGCCGGGATTGCGTTTGAGCTGGCGGACCCCGTACCGCAAGTCATGCCAAAGCGTTTCCAGCGTGCCTTCCCAGCCGGCGCTGCGGATTTCTTCCTTCACCGCGTCCACACTGCCCATCTCCACGCGCGCGGCGCGCCGGGCTTCGTCCTGGGTCATCCCCGAACGCATCTTCTCTTTCACCGCCGCGTCCAAGTAGCCGCGCAACTCCTCATCCATCTCCTGTTCTACCTTTTCCTTGTGGAACAGCGTGCGGAGCCCGCTGGTTAGACTTCGCAAGATCGACATGGTCTGTCTCCAAATTGCCGATTTTCGATTGCCGATTGGCGATTGTCACACCCAGCCCCGAAAACCGCCGCTCTTCAATCGGCAATCGGCAATCGAAAATCGGCAATCACTCCAAATCGTGCCCTTACCCTGACACCTGGCACCTGACACCTTCCTTCACGACACTTCCATGATTCGCGTGATCGCCGCGATCTGCCTTCCCCATTCTTCGGTTTCCGACTTCAGTTGCTTGCGCCCCTGCTCCGTGAGGGTGTAGTACTTGGCGCGCCGGTTGTTCTCCGTGGGGCGCCACTCCGGCTGGATCCACCCCTCCCGCTCCAGGCGGCGGAAGGCCGGAAACAATGAACCCGGGTTGACGCGAAACACTCCGCGGCTGATCTGCTCGATGCGCAGGGCAATCCCGTACCCGTGCATGGGTTCCAGCGCCAGGGTGCGGAGGATGAGCATGTCCAGGGTGCCTTGCACAAGCCCACTAACTTTGTCCGGCATGGTTCTCTCCTCTTGACTATCGAGATGAGCATACACCCTTCCTCTAGATTGTCAAGAGGACAGTTTGCCCGGTTCAGCCACACCTGCCTGCGGGGGGGATGTCGCTTAGGGTCGGGGAGTAGCTAGGATTTGCGGAATATCCATAATCGCCATGAGGGGTGGGTGGTGCTGGAGCAATATGTAAGAAAAAGCCGCCGGGTAACAATTTCCTCAGGATGGCAATCCGCGCATCATGTTCAGGAAAAATCCGCCGATGAATAGATGGGGACTTGTGTATGCGCCGTTGGGTGCGTTGGTGGGTTATCACCACACGCCTGTTGATCGCAATGTGCGTGGCGGAGGGAGTGTGTCCGCCGCTGCTCGCGCAACTCTATAGCTTCAAGAGTTACGCGCAGGAAACCGGGCTCGCCAATCTCGCCCTCAACTGTCTTCTCCAGGACCGCGATGGCTTACTTTGGGTGGGCACACAAAACGGATTGTTTTGGTACGACGGCAAGTCGTTCCACGACTTCGCGCCCCGCGATTTAGTAAGCAAAGATGTCCAGGCGTTACACGAATCGTCGGCGGGAACATTGTGGGTGGGAACGCGTCGCGGCCTCATGCGTCGGGTCGAAGACCGTTTGGAGGCCGTGAGTGCGGATGGGCCGGTCACCATCATCGGTGCGGGCAGCCTGAGCTCGGATATTTACGGGCATGCCTATGCTGCGAGCACGCAAGGCCTGCTACGAGTCGAGCCGAAAGCAAAGGGCCCTGGTTATGTAACATCCTGGCTCACCAGAACTCCAGCATACAGCGTCACCGTTGATTCTTTGGGCGAGGTCTGGTTCGGATGTGGCACGGGCTTATGCACGCTGGAATCGGGCCAGGCAAAGGTCGACAGCCCGCAATACCATTTACCCGAAGAACGCTGGGACAGCATCCTCTGTGACCGCGAGGGAACGCTCTGGGTTCACAGCGCGCGGCGGTTGTTCGCGCTGCGGACCGGTGAGCGGCAGTTTATTGCCCAAGACCTTGGCCTGGGAACCGCTGCCACGCCCGCCGGACCGCTTCTGGACGTCCAGGGAGCGATCGCAGTTCCCACCGATAGCGGTTTGCAGATTCGCGAGCGCGGGCGCTGGAAGACCATCGATTCCGGCAGTGGTCTGTCGAGTGACAGCGTCTGTTGCGCGCTCGGCGATCGGGAAGGCTCTTTGTGGATTGGCTTGCGCGGTGGGGGTTTGAATCGTTGGCTCGGCTATGGTCAATGGGAAGGTTGGACGAAACACGAGGGGCTCAGCAGCAATACGATCTGGGCCATCCGGCAGGACGCTCGCGGCGCGCTCTGGGTCGGCACCGACCACGGATTGAATCTCCTCGACCCGCGGACCGGACGCTGGCGGGAATTGAGTGAACGGGATTGGCTCCGCGGCAAAAACGTTAAGGCGCTGGCGATTGATAGGGCGGGCGAGATTTGGGCAGGGGCCATGCCGGGCGGCGTTTCCCGGTTCGATTCGCATGGAAGGCTCCTCGCCACTTACGGCCGCGAGTCAGGAATCACCTCGGAGCTCATCTGGGGCTTGCTGGTTGATCCGGACAATCGAGTCTGGGTCGCAGCCAATGGCGGCTTGTTTCGCAGCACACCAGTGCACGAATCTGGGGCGGCGTCCCCAAGGACTTCGAAGGTTATCTTCGAACGTGTGAACGTGCCGCTCTCAGACCCCAATGAAACTTTTTACCAGGCGTTTGCTGACAGCCGAGGATGGTTGTGGGCTCCGGGAAGTAACGGTTTGGCTTGCCTCCGGGGCCATCAATGGACGAGATACCGAACCCAGGATGGACTCCTGGAGGTGGGGGTGCGTTCGGTTGCGGAAACTTCCGAGGGGGCCGTGTGGGTTGGCTATACCGAACCCGTGGGCGTCACACGCGTGACGTTTGCAGGCGAGCGTCCCCTGATGAGGCATTACACCCGGCAGGACGGCTTGGGGTCCGACAAGATCTATTTTGTAGGCGCCAGTCCTGGCTCCCTTTGGGTTGGTACGGATCGCGGTGTGGATGCTCTTACCGCCGGAGTCTGGAGACATTATGGGCGCTCGGAGGGCCTGATCTGGGAGGACTGCGACACCAATGGCTTCTGGTCCGAGCCCAGTGGGGATGTTTGGATCGGCACCAGCGGTGGCTTATCACATCTTCGTTCCGCCACACCTGCGCTATCGCAGGCCGGGCCACGGGTGCTGCTGACCCGCGCAGAGGTTGGCCACGTGACGGCAGGATTGGGAGCAGCGCAGAACGTGAATGGCCAGGGTGCTAAAACCTGGGTCGCGCCGTATTCCCAGAATTCTGTGCAATTCGATTTCGCGGCCCTCACCTTTATGCATGAGGACACGGTGAAGTTCCGTTATCGGTTGAGTCGCCGGGAAGAGCATTGGACGGTAACGGACTCGCGCCGAGTGCAATATTCCAGCCTCTCGCCAGGCTCCTACACCTTTGAGGTTATGGCGCGCAATCGCGGAGGGAATTGGGGACCTCCGGTGGCGTTCTCGTTCGTGATCGCGCCGCCCTACTGGCAAACGTGGTGGTTTCAGGTTCTGCTTATCCTGTGTTTGCTGGCAGCCGCTCGCGTCATCTGGGAAATACGTGTAAGACGAATCTTGCACCAGAGGGCGGAGTTGGAACGGAAGGTCGCCCAGCGCACCGCCGAGTTGCAGTCTGCCAACCGGCAATTGCAGCAAGCCCGCCAAGCTGCCGAAGAGGCGAACCGCGCCAAAAGTGAATTTCTGGCGAACATGAGCCACGAAATTCGGACGCCCATGAACGGCGTTTTGGGGATGACCGAGTTGGCTTTGGATACGGAACTTACCACCGAGCAGCGCGAGTACCTAGGGATAGTGCGTGCTTCCGCGGACAACCTGCTGACCGTCATCAACGATATCCTGGATTTCTCCAAGATCGAAGCAGGCAGGTTGGATCTGGATCCGGCACCCTTTTCTTTGCGCGATCACTTGGCGACAGGCTTGAAGCCGTTGGCCCTGCGCGCTCACCAAAAGGGGTTGGAATTGACTTGTGACGTGGGGCCGGAGGTGGCGGAAGATATTGTCGCTGACCCCACCCGTTTGCGGCAGGTGATCATCAACCTCGTGGGCAATGCCATCAAATTTACCGAGCACGGAGAGGTCGGGCTTCGGGTGGGAGTCGAACCCGGGCCCCAGGCTCAGACCCTATTGCATTTCGAAGTCTGGGACACAGGAGTGGGTATTGCATCCGCCAAGCAAAAGCTGATTTTCGAAGCCTTCGCACAAGCCGATAGCTCGACCGCCCGAAGGTTTGGGGGGACAGGACTGGGTCTGACGATTTCCATGCGTTTAGTCCATCTGATGGGCGGACGGCTCTGGGTGGAAAGTGAGTTGGGGAAGGGTAGCCATTTCCACTTTACGACCCCGGTGGGGATTGCCGAAAGGGCAGCCTCCGCCCAACCCCTTGCCCCCACAGCGCTCAGCGGGCTGTCCGTGTTGGTTGTTGACGACAACCTTACCAACCGCCAGCTTGTGGGGCGAATGTTGGAACGGTGGGGAATGAAGCCGACCCTCGTGGCAAGTGGGCGGGAGGCTCTCAGGCTGCTAGAGGACGCCGAGCCCTTATCGGCTGCGTTTGCCTTGTTGTTGACGGACGCGAATATGCCGAACATGGACGGCTTCATGCTCGTCGAGCGCATTCGCGAGCACAAAGACCTTAGCAACATCACCATCATGATGCTGACCTCGGCGGGACAGCCCGGGGACATTGCCCGCTGTCGGCAACTGGGGATTGCCGCCTACCTGATCAAACCCATCGTCCGAGCAGAGTTGCTGGACGCTATCTCGAAAGTTCTCGCCGCCAAGGTTCAGCCGTCTGCCGCGCCTCCTGCGGTTGTCGGCCTAGGGCCGGCCGAAGGGCGGTGCAGCCTGCGGATTCTGCTCACGGAGGACAATGCAGTCAATCGGCGATTGGCATCCCGGCTGATTGAAAAACGGGGCCACACCGTGGTGATGGTCAACAATGGCCGCCAGGCACTGGAGGCACTGGACAGGGAGGCCTTCGATTTGGTGATCATGGATGTCGAGATGCCAGAGATGGATGGGTTTGAGGCCACAGCGGCCATCCGGGCGAGGGAGTTAGGAACGGATACGCATGTTCCCATCATTGCCATGACTGCCCACACGATGGCCGGAGACTCGGAACGGTGTCGGGCGGCAGGAATGGACGCCTATATCTCCAAACCGATCCACGCGCAGGAGCTGTACAACGCGATCGACGCGCAAACCGGCCTTTCCGATGCGGCTGGAGAATCGATTGAGGGGGAGTTTATGGGGGGGCGAAGCCCGCTTTCCTTGCCTGACCATCCGCAGACCATGGGATCGATTGACTGCTGAGGGTCGCGCCAGGCTGGGAATGACTGGGAATCTCAGCTTCCCACAGTGCCGGCTGAGCTCACGGTGGGTGGCGATTCAGGCCACACGGCGGTGATGAGCAAGCCTACAACAATGCCCAGAGAAATTTCGATGAAGCGGTGAATCGCGATAACCCATACGGGCTGGGTGCGCGCTATCAGCATAATTATCGTCAGGGTGATTCCGGCATATCGATAGGCGCTTCGATGGAGGTGGAGCACCGCGCAAATCACCCCGCACAGGAGGATTCCCACGCCGAATGTGGCCGTGCTTTTTCCCGCGTAGGTCGCGAGCAAGGCTCCCATCGTGGCGCCCAGCGCTGTTCCCGCCAGACGTCTTTTGGAGATGGTGAGCGCCGCCCCCAACGTCGACTGCATCACAATCATGGTGGTAATGGCGGCCCAATAAGCCTCGGGCAGCTTGCACAGGCGCGCTACCAGCAAGGAAACCACGGCGGCGATGGTGGTTCGCACGGAATGCACGAGTTCGGCCCGCTCCACCCGCGGCCAGATCGACTTCCACTTTCCCGGTTTCGTCATACGCCCCTCCCGAAGAGTGCCGATAGTGCGAATCAGCGCTCCGCTTTATGAGGTGGATTATCGCATATTGAATTTGGAACATGCGGCGGGCAGGGCGCAGGCCCCGGGAACGCCCCCCTTCGCTTTCAGAGTTTATGTGGACCCATCAACTGCCGTTGCCAAAGACACCTTCACCAAATTGAGCGCCTTCTATGCACCCAACAAGCCCGTGGCGGGGAATTGGGACATTGCGTATCTCGACGCCCACCACGCCATTCATGTCCAAAAGGGGAAAGTGCGCTATTACCTCAACCTCAATCCGATCGGGACGGATGCGGCCAAAGCAGAAAAACAACTGATAACCCTTGCCACGTGGGTGGCCGGGCAGCTTTAAGCAGATCAGAAAGCGTTCTCACGGGCCGATCCGCTGCAAAGACCAGTTGCCACGCGGGGGGCCGGTGAGTGTCCCCCAGATGCCGTTCATCGTATTGCCGTCGGCAGAGACGGTGAACTCATGAATCCCGTCTTCCGCATTGGGCGCGGTATTGCGGGTGTGGTGCAGGCGGTAATGAACCTGGTTCCCGTGGATCCAGCCTTCGCCGTACCACACTACGAGCTGGCTACCGTTCCGGTATGCGTCGATCACTGTGATGGTCTGGCCTTCTTGATAGAAGATAAAGTTCTGGTTGCCACTTCTCCACATGCCGTTGACGTCCACGGACGCCGGCGTCGGCGTTGGCGTAGGTTGAACCTGGGGCGTGGCGGGGGGAGAAGGCATATTGGCCCCACCGCCGTACATCCCGAATACCCAGGCGCAACCCCGGTTTCCCATCTCCGCGTCGGATGCCCAGGTGCCCGGATCGGAGTCCACAATTTCGTAGGTGCCGGGGGTAACTTCCACGTTGGGTTGCACGGCCCAGTGCAGCATAGGAGGGCCATCTCCCTGGGAAGGCCAGGCCGCTCCGGGCGTGAGGTCAAACATGTGCTGGGTGCCGACGGCGTTCCACATGCCCACCATCTGTCCGGTGGCGGCATTCCGCAAGCCAATGCGCCCGGCGCCTGCTCCCCATCCATTGTTCCAGTGATAAGTAAACATCTTCGTAATAAATGCGGGCTGGTCCAGGCGGAACATCGTTCTCTGGGAGGGATTGTTATGAACGGCCGCCAGACTCGTGAGTTTGAAAAGAATCACTTCCGTTTGCGCTTGCGCCGCAGACGCCCCCAGCAAAAGCCAAGTTACTGCCATCAGGATTGTAGATTTCTTCGCCGTCATGCCGATAGCCTCCCTCAGTTTTTATTCACTGCCTTCTTGCGCAGCGGACCTCCTAAGGCGCAGTGAGCTTGGTCCCGCCACGCGTGTTGTCCGTATGATCGGTGTAAGTGCCGTCGGCCGAGCTCTCTGAAACAGTTAAGTTATAGTCGACGTTGAAACTCACCGAACGACGATTTGAGCATGAGCTTCGGCCGTACCGCCGGCCGAATCCGTCACGACGACTCGGATGTCCCGTGCGCCGGCAGCAGCCCCCATGGTCCAGGTGACGCTGCCTCGGGTGACTTGGCTCTGCTTGGCCCCGTTGTACCAGGCGTAGCTGTAAGGCGGGGTCCCGCCCGTGGCGTCCGCCGTGGTAACAGCTTTATCGCCGGATTTGACGATCTGCTCGGTCGGCGTGATGCGGACACTCAACATCCCTTGCTGTGCCACTGGTCGAATCTCCGGCGTCGCCATGGGAGACGGCACAACTTGCGTATACGCCCCTCCGGGGATCCACTTGTAGTGATACCAGAACATGCAACCTTCATCGTTGGCCAAGTTCAGGTCAAAATCAGCCTTCGCGGTCGAGACCTTTCCCACAGCGCGCATGGTGGCGCGGTAGCCGGCAGGGTTGTCGCTGGTCACCGCGGGCCCACCCGAACCGGGACTTGTGGGCCAGAAGTAGTTACCCGTGGAAATCTCCTCTCGCTTGGCAGGCCAGATATTATGGTTCTCCACCACTGTGACGGTCCCCGTGATGGGCCACACCTGTCCGGGAAGAAGCTGGGACGGGACATTCCACTCCCAGCGAACCTGGAACTCGCCGGGGCCCGCGCCGCTTTTGGACCACCATCTCATCTCCG
>Ga0326728_10014880_pt1 | contig 16359 bp, 11 predicted proteins | sample MB3enrmetagenome_FD_207602 | JGI IMG/M metagenome (GOLD analysis project Ga0326728, IMG submission 207602) | Lab enriched peat soil microbial communities from McLean, Ithaca, NY, United States - MB31MN | ecosystem: Environmental > Terrestrial > Soil > Wetlands > Peat | place: USA: New York...
ACGCGGATTCCGTAGGCGGCGCCTTCGCGCGCCAGGCCGCGGGCGAGATGGATTTCGGTCCCCTCGGCGGCGCAAGCGGCCGCCGCCCCCGCCAACGCCGCCTTGGCGTCCGCCGAGCCGACGAAGACGATGCTTCCGCCGAAGCCCTGGTCCTTCATGATCCGATAGCCGGCCCGCGCGGCGAGGAAGCCGCCGGTGGCGACGGTCGCGAGGTTGCGGCGCCAAAGTTCGAGCGACGTCTCCTCGAACGGCGCGGCCGAAGCGACCCCGGCGGCGCAGACGAGGATGTCGAGCCCGCCGCAGGCGAGCAAGGCTTGGCGGAACGCCGCCTCGACGGCGCTCTCGCTCGTCGCGTCCATCCCGACGCCGGTCGCCGCGTCCTTGCCGAAGCGCCGGCGGAGATCGGCCACGGCCGCCTCCACGCTCGCCGCGTCGAGGTCGGCGAGCGCGACGCCGGCGCCTTCGCTGGCGAGGCGCGCGGCGATCGCCCGCCCGACCGCGCCCGCGCCGCCGGCGACCAGCGCCGCGCGCCCGGCGAGCGACTTGGGCTTCGGCAGGCGCTGCAGCTTCGCCTCCTCGAGTATCCAGTATTCGATGTCGAAGGCTTCCTGCTCGGAGATGGAGACATACTTGCCGACGCTCTCGGCGCCGCGCATTACGTTGATCGCGTTGACGTAGAACTCGGCGGCGACGCGCGCCGTCGGCTTGTCCTTGGCGAAGGCCAGCATGCCGACGCCCGGAACGAGATAGATGACGGCGTTGGGGTCGCGCATCGCCGGCGAGTTCGGTCGCTTGCAGCGTTGGTAGTAGGCCGCGTAATCGGCCCGGTAGGCTTCCAGGAGCGGGTCGAGCGCGGCGACGACCGCGTCGAGGTTGTTCGCTGCGGGATCGAAAGGCAGAACCAACGGCCGGATCTTGGTGCGCAGGAAATGGTCGGGACAGGAGGTGCCCAGCGCGGCGAGCGGCTTGAGACCGCGCGAGTTGACGAACTCCAGCACTTCCGGCGCGTCGATGAAATGGCCGATCTTGCGCTGGCCGGCCGAGACGCGCTTGCGGATCGCCGTCATCAGCGTCGCCGCGACTTCGCGCCGCGCTTCGGGCGCCAGCGAAGTCGCGACCGCGCCGCCGAAAGCCGCGCCCTTGGCGTTCGCCGCCAGCCAAACCAGCGCCTTGTTGATCATCGCCAGCGTCGTCTGGTAGCAGGCTTTCGACGTCGCCCCCCAAGTGACGAGCCCGTGGTTGCCGAGCACAGCGCCTTTGAGACGCGGGTTCGCCTCGGCCATCGCGCCAAGTTTCAGCCCGAGGTCGAAGCCCAGCCGTTGCCACGGCACGAAGCCGATCTCGCCGCCATAAATCTGGCGCGTCAGCGCCTCGGCCTTGTCGCAGGTGGCGATGGCGATGATCGGGTCGGCGTGCACGTGGTCGACGTGCGCGTAGGGGATCAGCCCGTGCGACGGCGTCTCGATCGAGGGCGCGCGCCGATTGAGGTTGAAGGCGCACTGGTCGAACAGCGGCACGATGTCGTCGCTGACCACGAAGGCGCGGTCGCGGTTCTTGAGGCTGAGGAGCTTATCGAGATAGAGGGTGGCGAAGCCGTCGCGCGTGACCGAGGCGAGGTCGCCGCCCGAGCCCTTGACCCACAGCACCTTGACCTTTTCGCCGGTCAACGGGTCGATCTCGTCGACCTTCGCCGACGTGTTGCCGCCGCCGTAATTGGTGATGCGCAGGTCGCGGCCGAGCAGATTCGAGCGATAGACCAGCCGGCCAGGTTCGTCGAGCGTGGCGGCGTAGGCGTCGTCCCAAACATCAGGCAACGGGGCGTGCTGGCGGGAAGCGTCGCCGCTCATCGGTCGTTCCTCCATGAATGTTGAGCGCTCGTCGCGCGCGAATTGGTCAGGGTCGCCCATCTGATAGCAACGTGAGCGATTCCAGTCAATGTAAATTCGCTATTGACGACAATATGATCGATTGCGCTCAAATTTCATTGACATCGCTCACCCGCCATGCCAAAAAAGAGCGACAAGCATCGGGGCTCCGACCAAGCGGGGCCCCAGAGGAAACGGCCCGGGCCATGCGCGAACGCGAGCGCACCGAATTACTGCGGAACTTGTTGGCCGAGCGCGGCTTCCTGTCGATCGCCGACGTGATGGCGGCGACGGGGGTTTCCGCGGCGTCCGCCCGGCGCGACGCGGGCCGCCTGGCCGAGGCCGGGCTCGCCATGCGCATCCACGGCGGCGTCCACGCCGTCGAAGCCGCGGGGTCCGAGCCGAACGCGCAGGAAACGCTGGCGACCCGGTCCTTCGTCGACAGCCAGACGACCAACGTCGAAGCCAAGCGGGCGATCGCGCGCCGCGCGGTCGGGCTGTGCGCGGACGGAGACGCCGTCATCATCAACGGCGGCACGACGACGTTTCAGATGGCGCAGTTCCTGCGCGACCGACGGCTCAGCATTCTCACCAACTCCTATCCGCTCGCCGAATTGCTCATTCACGAGACCGAGAACCGCGTCGCGCTGCCCGGCGGCGAAGTCTATCGCGTCCAGAAGTTGATCGTCGCGCCGTTCGACGACGACGCGATCCAGCACTATTGGGCGCGCCTGATGTTCATGAGCGCCATATCGATCGGCCCGCTCGGCGTCATCGAGGGCGACCCGCTGATCGCCCGCGCCGAGCGGAAGCTGCTCGGACGGGCCGACAAGCTGATCGTCCTCGCGGACGCCTCGAAGTTCGCGCCGCGCGGCAGCCTGGTGGTTTGCCCGCTGTCGCGCATCGACACCTTGATCACCGATGAGGCGGCGCCGTCCGAGGCGCTCGCCATGCTGCGCGAGGCGGGGGTCCAGACGATCGTCGTCGATCTCAGCGCCAGCGATTCGGAGGCCGCATGACCGCCGCAGGGGACAACCAAGCGCCGCTGCTCGAAGTGCGCGGGATCGAGAAATTCTTTCCCGGCGTGCGCGCGCTGTCGGGCGTCTCCTTCGAGGCCCGCGCCGGCGAAGCGCACGCGCTGATCGGCGAAAACGGCGCCGGCAAGTCGACGCTGATCAAGATCATGTCGGGCGTCTATCGACCCGACGCGGGCTCGATCCTCATCGACGGCCGCGAGACGCGGCTCGCGACGCCCGACGACGCGCGGCGCGCCGGCATTGCGACGATCTATCAGGAATTGCTGCTGTTCCCCGAACTGTCGGTCGCCGAGAACATCTTCCTCGGACACGCGCCGAAGGCGGGCTTCGGCCGCATCGACCTCAGAGCGATGCGCGAACGGGCCGAGGCGCTGCTCGCTTCGCTCGACATCGACGATCTTGCGGCCGACGCGACCGTCGGCGCGCTCTCGGTCGGCAACCGTCAGCGGGTCGAGATCCTGCGCGCGCTGTCGTATGACGCGCGCATCCTGATCATGGACGAGCCGACCGCCGCGCTGACCGAGGCCGACGTGACGCGGCTGTTCGACATCGTGCGCCGCCTCAAGGCGCGCGGCGTGGCGATCGTCTACATCAGCCACCGTCTCGACGAGACCTTCGCCATCGCCGACCGTGTGACGGTGCTGCGCGACGGCGCCTTCGTCGGGACACGCCTGACCAGCGAGACGAACGCCGGCGAGCTGGTGCAGATGATGGTCGGCCGGCGCATCGACAACATGTTTCCCAAGACCGACGCGACGATCGGCGGGCCCGTGCTCGAAGCCCGCGATTTGGTGCGCCGCCCGCTCACCAAGTCGGTCAGCATCACCGTGCGCGCTGGCGAGATCGTCGGCCTCGCCGGCCTCGTCGGCTCCGGGCGCAGCGAGCTGGCGCAGACGTTGTTCGGCGTCAGGCCGGCCGAATCCGGCGAGATCCGCCTGATGGGCGAGGCGGTGACGATCCGTTCGCCGGCCGAAGCGCGCGCCCGCGGCGTCGCCTACGTGCCGGAAGACCGCGGCGTTCAAGGGGTGGTCCGGCCGATGAGCGTGCTGCACAACTTGTCGCTGGCGGCGCTGTCGAGCCTCGCGCACGCCGGTTTCATCGACCGCGCCGCCGAGTGGCGGCTCGCCGAACACGCGGTCGAGCAGTTCGGAGTCAAGACGCGGTCGCTCGACGAGGTCGCCGGCCGCCTGTCGGGCGGCAATCAGCAGAAGATCGTGCTCGGCAAATGGCTCGCCAACAAGCCGAAGCTTCTCATCCTCGACGAGCCGACGCGCGGCATCGACGTCGGCTCCAAGGCGGAGATCCACCGGCTGATGGACGAACTGGCGCGCGCCGGCGTCGCCATCCTGATGATTTCAAGCGAACTGCCGGAGGTGCTAGGCATGAGCGACCGCGTGCTGGTGATGCGCGAAGGGCGGCTGGTCGCCGAATTCGACCGCGCCGCCGCAAACTCCCAGTCGGTGGGCGCGGCGATGATGGGCGACGCCGGCGCGGCGGAGAAAGCGGCATGAGCGCGATCGCCCTTCCCCGCGCCGCGGCCGCGCGCGCCCCCCTCTGGCGGCGCGTCTCCTCCCAGGAGACGCTGCTCGCCGCGGCGATCATCGGCCTCGCCGTCGTCGTCGGGCTGATCAATCCGCGCTTTCTCGCCGCCAACAACCTCGCCGACATCCTGCTCGGCAACGCCTACATCGCGGTCGCCGCCATCGGCATGTCGATGGTCATCATCACCGGCAACATCGATATTTCGGTCGGCGCGCTGATCGGCGTGCTGGCGACCGTGTCGGGCTCGCTCGCCGTCGCCGGCGCCCCGATCGCCGTGACCTGGCTCGCGCCTCTGGTTCTCGGCGTGGCGGTGATGGGGCTGCAGGGCGTGGTCGTCGCCTATCTGGGCATTCCCGCCATCGTCGTGACGCTCGGCATGCTGTCGATCCTCAGGGGCGGGCTGATCAGCGTCACCGGCGGCAAGTGGATCACCGACCTGCCCGACGCCTTCCACCTCTACGACATCGAGATCTTCGGCGTCATCCCCATGCCGGTGGCGATCATGGCGGGGGCGACGATCCTCGCCGCGGCGTGGATGCGCTGGTGGCCGCGGGGTCGCGCCATCTACGCCACCGGCGGCAATGCGGAAGCGGCGCGCCTCTGCGGCGTCTCGCCGCGCCGCACCCTCGTTCTCGTCTTCTTGCTGCACGGCTTCTTCGCCGGCGTCGCGGCGCTGCTGTTCGCCACGGAACTGCGCGTCATCCAGTCGACGACGCCTTCCGGTCTGGAGTTCACCGTCATCACCGCTTCGGTGGTCGGCGGCGTCAGCATCCTCGGCGGCGTCGGAACGGTGGTCGGCTCGACGCTGGCGGCGATTCTCATCGCCGAGATCACCAGCGCGCTCGTCTTCATCAATGTCTCGCCATTCTGGACCCACGCCGTTCAGGGCGCGCTGATCTTGGCCACCGTCATCGCCGATATCGTGCGCCGTCGCCGCCGTCTCGCCGGAGACGTTCGATGAGCGCCGTCCCGACCTCCGCGCGCGCGCCGCGCATTATTGTGCGCCACGAGATCATCCTGGCGGCGATCCTCGTCGTCGCGCTGATCGGCCTCGGCCGGCTCAACGACCGCTTTCTCACCGTCGACAACCTGCTCAATCAGGGCAGGCTGATGACCGAGGTCGGCCTGATCGCCCTGCCGATGACCTTCGTCATCGTCACCGGCGGCATCGACGTCTCGGTCGGCGCGATGGTCGGACTGTGCGCCATCGTGCTCGGATATTCATGGAAGAACTTGGGCTTCCCGTTGCCGTTGGCGATTGTCTTCTCGCTCGGCGTCGGCGCGGCTGCGGGCCTCGCCAACGGGCTCCTCATCACCCGCGTTAGGGTTCCGCCGATCATCACCACGATCGCCACGCTGACGCTCTTCCGTGGCCTCGCCGAGGGGATCAGCCAGGCGCATTCGGTGCGCGGCTATCCCGAGTGGTTCTATTTCCTCGGTCAGGGCGCGGTGTTCGGCGTGCCGACGCAGCTCCTGATCCTGCTCGTCGCCATCGTCGTCTTCGGCGTCGCGCTCGACCGCACGTCGTTCGGCCGAACGCTCTACGCCATCGGCTCCAACGAGACGGCGGCGCGCTTTTCGGCGCTGCCGGTCGATCGGATCAAGCTCGCCGCCTATGCGCTGTCGGGGCTGATGTCGGGGCTTTCGGCCTTCGTGCTGGTGTCGCGCGTCACCACGACGCGCTCCGACATGGGCATGGGCTACGAGCTTGACGCCATCGCGGCGGTGGTGCTGGGCGGCACCAGCATCTTCGGCGGCTCGGGCACGATCTGGGGCACGGTGATCGGGCTGGTGATGATTCAACTGCTGAAGAACGGATTGGCGCTGACAGGAGTGAAGGGCGACGCGACCATCGTGGTCATCGGCGTCGTGCTGATCGCCTCGGTGCTCATTGCGAGCTCCCTCCAGCGCCGCCGCGAGTAGGCGAACTTTGAAAGCTTACGCCGCCGATGGCGGCGAGTACGGGAGGAGCAGAATATGAGGAAATATCTTCTGACGACAACGGCGGTGACGGCGTTTGCGTTCGCCATGTGGGCGACAGGCGCGAGCGCCGCCGGCAAATGGGACGGCGGCGACGATCTTCCGACCAATCCGCTCGAGTGCGGGGCCGGCGCGCCCGCGCCGGCCGCGCCGATGAAATACGACGGCGCGCAGCCGACCAATCCGCCGAACCTGGCGGGCAAGGAGATCACCGTCGTCGACGTGCCGAAGCTGATCGGCATCGGCTACTTCAACGCCACCTCGAAGGGCATCGCCGACGCCGCCAAGGAGCTCGGCAACGTCAAGGCGAAGACCGACGGCCCGACCGAGGCCAAGATCGACGAACAGATCAAGTTCATCGACAACTACATCACCAGCGGCGTGAACGGCATCCTGTTCGCCGCCAACGATCCGGTCGCCATCGCGCCAGTGCTGAAGAAGGCGCTGTCGAACGGCATCCACGTCATCGGCTATGACGCCAACTCGACGCCCGACGCCCGCGAATGGTTCGTCAACCAGTCGCCGTTCAACGGCATCGCCAAGGCGATGATGGACGCGATGGCCAAGGAGATCGGCGAGGACGGCGCTTTCGGCATCGTCACCTCGACCTTCACCACGCCCAACCAGGCGCGCTGGATCGCCGAGATGCAGACCTACGCCGCCAAGTGCCATCCGAAGATGCAATGGCTCGAGACGGTTGAGGCGCAAGAAGACAACGTCCTGTCGTTCAACCAGGCGACGACGCTGATCAACAAGTACGGCGACAAGCTCAAGGGCCTGTTCGGCATGACCTCGGTCGCCACCCCGGCCTCGGCGGAAGCGGTGACCAAGGCCAAGCTATGCGGCAAGGTCGCGGTCGTCGGCCTCGCCACCCCGAACGCGATGAAGCCCTACGTTCACGCCGATTGCGTGAAGTCGGTGGTCTTGTGGAACCCGATCGACCTCGGCTATGCGGCGATGTACGTGATGCGGGCAGTCGTCGACGGCAAGCTGAAGCCCGGCGACGCGTCGGTCGAGGCGGGCAAGCTCGGCAAGCTGAACGTCATCAACGGCAGCGAAATCCTGCTTGGGCCGCCCTTCATCTATGACAAGGGCAACATCGACAAGTTCGACTTCTGAAGCCGCCTAGCGGCGGACCGCCTGCCGACGGCGAACTCCCCGGGGGCGCGAGCCTCCGGGGTTTTCCTCAAGGCGCCGCCGCGCCGCCATCGTTCGCAGAAAGCCGCCCATGCAGCGCCACGCCTTCAAGATGTTCCTCAACCCCGGCGCCCGCGACGAGTACCGCCGCCGCCACGACCAGATCTGGCCGGAGCTGAAGGCGCTGCTGCGGGAAAAGGGCGTACGCAACTACTCGATCTATCTCGACCCTGAGACCGACGTCCTGTTCGCCTACTTGGAGCGCCCCGACGACCATGGCATGGACGACCTGCCTTCGCATCCGGTGATGAAGCGCTGGTGGGCGCAGATGAAGGACATCATGGCGGCAAACCCCGACGGCAGCCCGGTGACGGCGCCGGTCGACGAAGTCTTCCACCTGGAGTGAGGAGATGGACGGCTGCGTGGCGGCGCTTGATGTCGGCAAGACCAATATCAAGGCGCTCGCGTTCGATCCGCAAGGAAACGTCGTCGCCGAGCGCAGTCGCGCCAACGCGCCTCTGGCCGCGAATTCGCTCTGCCCGTACTTGCATCTGGACACGGACGGCGCGTGGCGGTTCGTCCTCGAGGCCTTGCGCGACATCGCCGCGACCGCGCCCATCGACGTCGTGTCGATATCGGCGCATGGCGCGGCGGGAGTGCTGGTCGACGACGTCGGCGACGCGCTTCCGCCGATGGACTACGAATGGGAAGGCTACGACGTCGACGCCGACGAATACGCGGCCGTCCGTCCCCCCTTCGACGAGACGCTTTCGCCGAGCCTGCCGCGCGGCCTCAACCTCGGGCGGCAAGTGTTCCATCTTTACCGCCATCGCCCGGCGGGGTTCGCGCGCGCGCGGGCGCTCCTGACGTATCCGCAGTACTGGGCTTGGCGGCTTTGCGGCGTCATGGCGTCGGAGACGTCGTCGCTCGGTTGCCACACCGATCTGTGGAAGCCGCGCGAAGCCGACTTCTCCAGCCTGGTCGGCCGCCTGGGCTGGCGCGGGCTGTTCCCGCCCTTGCGCCGAGCCTGGGAGAGGCTCGGCCCGGTGAAGCGCGAGGTCGCCGCGGCGACCGGGCTCAAGCCCGAGACTCAAACGTTGTGCGGGGCCCACGACAACAACGCCGCGCTCGCGGCGTATCTCATCGATCGCGTCGACCCCTTCACGGTGATCTCGACCGGCACCTGGGTCATCATCATGGCGGTCGGCGGCAAGGGAAAGCTCGATCCCAACGCGGACATGCTGGCCAACGTCGACGTCCGCGGCGAGCCGGTGCCCAGCGCGCGGTTCATGGGCGGGCGCGAATTCGCGATCCTCGCCGGCGCCGAACCGGCGAAAGTGAGCGAAACCGACGTCGCCGCGCTCGTCGCCGCCAACGTCTTCGCGCTGCCGTCGTTTTCCGACCAGGGCGGACCGTTCGCCGGACGCGCCGGGCGGATCGAGGGGCCGAAGCCGACCACGCCCGAGGGGCGTGCGGCGCTGGCGACCCTCTACGCCGCGCTGATGACCGCCCACGTGCTCGAGCGGCTGCAAGCGCCCGGCGAGCTGATCGTCGAGGGCGGTTTCGCCAAGACGCCGGCCTTCGCCGGCGTGCTTGCGGCGTTGACGCCTGGCCGGCGCGTCGTCGTTCCGGCGTCGCCCGCCGGCGCCGCCGAAGGCGCCGCGATGCTCGCGCATTGGGGCGCCGCCGCCGCGCCGCCGAAGACTCGCGTCGTCAGCCCATGGACGGTCGCGGGGTTGAGCGAGTATCGCGCCCGATGGTCCGCTTTGGCGGGCGTGTGATCGCGCCGGTCGCCCGGCGCGGAGTCGCGCGCGTTCGCGGCGCAGGATGGAAGGAGAGACGATGAGCGAGCCTCAGACGCATTTGAGCGACATGCGGCCCCGGTTTGAGGCGAGCGTGATTGATTGCGGGGAGATCCCGGCTTTTCGCTATCGCGGCGGGGTGGGGGCGGAGCTGCGGGCCAAGACGCTGGTCGCCGGGGAGGCGGCGGCGATTCTTGAGGACATGATGATCATCCGCGAGTTTGAGGAGATGATCGTGAAGCTGCGCTCGGGGGCGTACGCGGCGATTCCCAACTACGACTATCGCGGCCCGACCCACGTTTCAGTGGGGCAGGAAGCGACGGCGGCGGGCGCCTGCTCGGCGCTGCGCGTGGCCGACAACATCACCAGCACCCACCGCGGGCACGGCGAGAGCCTGGCGAAGGGCACGGCGGCGATCCGCGCGATGAGCGAAGCGGCGCTGCGGGCGCGCGTTCCCGACTGCCGCGCCAACAGCCGCGAGGAGCTGATCGAGGCGGCGCTGGAGCAGCACGTCTACCGCACCATCGGCGAGCTGTTCGGCAAGGACGAGGGCTATTGCCGCGGGCGCGGCGGGTCGATGCACATCGCCGACTTTTCCGTCGGCCATCTTGGCGCCAACGCGATTGTCGGCGGCGGGGTGCCGATCGCGGTCGGCGCGGCGCTGGCGAGCCGCTACTTCGGCGACGGCAGCGTGGTGTGCTGCTTCGCCGGCGACGGCGCCTACGCCAACGGGGTGGTGCTGGAGTCGTTGAACTTCGCGGCGCAAGCGCAGTTCACCAACCATTACGCCGACGGGCGGGCGTTTGGCCTGCCGATCATTTTTCTCATCTGCAACAACCATTACGGCATGACCGGGCGGGCCGACGACGAGGTGTTCGGCGTGCGGCGGCTGGCGCGGCGCGCGGCGGGCTTCGCCGACAACCTGATGCACGCCGAGGCGGTCAACGGCATGAACGCGCTGGCGGTGCGCGACGCCGTGCTTAGGGCCGCCAAGCTCTGCCGCGAAGGCGAGGGGCCGGTTCTGATCGAGGCCGACTGCTATCGCTACTGGGGCCATTCGCTCTCCGATCCGCGCAACGAGTATCGCACCCGCGAGGAGGAGGCGGCGTGGAAGGCGATCGATCCGATCGAGACCTTCAAGCAGGAGCTGATCGACGCGGGCGCGCTCGATCGCGACGGGATTGCGGAGGTGGGGCGGCGGGTCGCCGAGCGCAACGCGCGCGCGGCCAGGCGCGCCGCCGAGGCCGCCGACCCGGAGGCGAAGGACGTGCTCAAGTTCATGTACGCGGACACGAAGTGCGAGACGGCGCCGGCGGAGTTCGCTAAGGTCGAGCTTTACGCGCCGCCGCCCGCGGCCAAGCGGGTCGACGGCGAGATGAGCTACAAGGACGCCATCCGCGACGCTTTGGTCGAGGAGATGCTGCGCGACAACCGGGTGGTGCTTTACGGCGAGGACGTGGCCGACTACGGCGGCGCGTTCAAGGTCACCAAGGGGCTGCTCGAGACGTTCGGCCGCCATCGGGTGTTCAACACGCCGATCAGCGAGGCGTGCCTCTGCGGCGCGGCGTGCGGCGCGGCGATGAGGGGCTTAAGGCCGGTGGCGGAGCTGATGTACTTCGACTTTGCGCTGATGTCGTCGGACCAGATCAGCAACCAGGCGGCGAAGTGGCATTACATGAGCGGCGCGCAGACCAAGGTGCCGCTGGTCATCCGCGCCTCGGCGGGCGGCGGCAAGGGCTACGGCGGCCAGCATTCGCAGACGCTGGAAGCGATTTTCTGCCACATCCCCGGCCTCTACGTGGTCTATCCGTCGACGCCGGCCGACGCGAAGGGGATGTTGAAGTCGGCGATCCGCGACGACAATCCGGTGCTCTACATCGAGTCGCAGCTGCTGTACGGCGCAAAGGGCCCGGTTCCCGAGGGCGAGCGCCTGGTTCCGCTCGGCGTCGCCGAGGTCAAGCGCGAAGGCCGCGACCTCACCTTCGTCGCGTGGGGACCGATGGTTCTGGACTGCCTGGCGGCGGCCGAGCGGCTGGCCGCGGAAAGCGGGGTCGAAGCGGAGGTGGTCGACCTGCGCAGCCTGATCCCGCTCGACGTCGAGACGGTGATCGGCTCGGTGCGCAAGACCGGGCGCTGCGTGGTCGCCAGCGCCGCGGTGCGCATCGGCAGCTTCACCGGCGAGATCGCTTCGACGGTGCAGGAGCTGGCGTTCGACTATCTCGACGCGCCGGTGCTGCGCGTGGGGGCCAAGAACGGCGTCGCGCCGCAGTCGCATGTGCTGGAGCAGGCGTTCCTGCCCAACGTCGGCGATCTGCTGGCGGCCGCGCGCTCGATTCTTTAAGGCCCGCGCCATGGTCACGCCGATCGTCATGCCGAAGTTCGGTCAGATGACCGAAGACAGCGCCATCGTCGAATGGCTGAAGAAGGAGGGCGACCCGGTCGCCAAGGGCGAGACGCTGTTCCTGGTCGAGACCGACAAGTCGGTGATGGAGGTGGAGAGCTTCAGCGCGGGAACGCTTTTGAAGATCGCGGTCGGCGTCGGGGTCAGCGTGCCGGTGCAGAGCGTCGTCGCCTATCTCGGCCAGCCGGGTGAAGCGATCCCCGAGACGCCGGCGCCGGCGCCGGCGAGCGCCGCGCCGGCGAGCGCGCCGCTCGCCGCGAGGACGGCCGCGCCGCCGCGCCCCGGCGCGGCGCCCCCGGCGCCGCCTCCCGCCGCGCCGGCGCGTTTCCGCATCAGCCCGCGCGCGGCGGCGCTCGCCAGAGAATGCGTGATCGACCCGCATGCGATCGTCGGCGGCGGCCCCGGCGGCCGCGTGGTCGAGAAGGACGTGCGGGCCTATCTCGAGGCGCGCGATTACGCGAGCCTGCGCGTCAGCCCGGCGGCCAAGGCCTTGGCGGCCAAGGAGGGGCTCGACCTCATCGCCATCCGCGGCGAGGTCGGCGGCAAGCGCGTCGAGGTCGCCGACGTCGAGCGCGCGATCGCCGAGAAGCCGAAGCCGCTGTCGCGGAGGCGGCGGATCATCGCCGAACGTCTCGCCCGGAGCGTCGTCACCGCCCCGCACTTCTACGTCACCGTCGAAGTCGACATGACCGAGGCGCTCGCGCATCGGGCGCGGCTCAACGGCGCCGGCGCGCATTATTCGGTCACCGACTTCATCGCCGAGGCGGCGACGCTGGCGCTGAAGGAGTTTCCCGTGGTCAACAGTTCGACCGACGGCGAGACGGTCCGCTGGCATAGCCGCGTGCATCTTGGGATCGCGGTGAACTTGGATCAGGGCCTAGTCGTTCCGGTGATCCGCGACGCCGACGAGCTGACGCTGGCCGAGCTCAGCGCGCGCTTGAGAGAGCTCATCGACAAGGCGCGCGCCGGCGGCCTCGCGCCCGACGAGACGAGCGGCTCGACCTTCACCCTCTCGAACATGGGCATGCTCGAGGTGGAGAACTTCACCGCGATCATCAACCCGGGCGAGTCGGCGATTCTGGCGGCGTCCAGCACGATCAGGAAGCCGGTGGCGCGCGGCGACGAGATCGTCGTGCGGCCGATGCTCAAGCTGACGCTGTCGAGCGACCACCGCCTGATCGACGGCGCCACGGCGGCGCGCTTCGTCAACCGGATCAAGGCCAAACTCGAGGATGACGGGCTATGGAGCGTTTTGACGTCGTAGTCGTCGGCGCGGGACCGGGCGGCTACCCCGCCGCCATCCGCGCCGCGCAGCTCGGCGCGTCGGTCGCCATCGTCGAGCGGGAGCGCCTCGGCGGAGCCTGCCTCAACTTCGGCTGCATCCCGACCAAGGCGCTGATCGCCGCGGCGCACGCCTACCATAGGCTTGGCGAGCTGAAGTCGTTCGGCGTCTCGGTCAGCGGCGCGACGTTCGACTACGCGGCGATGGTTCGCCGCAAGGACAAGGCGGTCGACCAGCTGCGCGGCGGGGTCAAGCAGCTCATCGCCGCCAACGGCGTCAAGCTCATCTCCGGCTCGGCGGCGTTCAAGGACCGCGAGACGATCGTCATCGACGGCGGCGAGGCGATCGGCGCGAAGAAAGCGATCATCGCCACGGGCTCGACCTCGGCGACGCCCGACTTCATTCCCAAGCATGAGCGGGTGGTCGACAGCCGGGCGTTCCTCGCCCTCGATCGGCTGCCGGAGCGCCTGATCGTGCTCGGCGGCGGCTTCATCGGCTGCGAGATCGCGGCGATGGCGGCGATGCTCGGCGTCAAGGTGACGATCGTCGAGCTGCTCGCCGACATCCTGATGCTGCTCGACGCGGATCTCAGCAGCGAGGCGCGCGGCTACATGGAGAAGCGCCTCGGCGTGCGCGTGCTGGCCGGCAAGCCGCTCGCCGAAATCGCCGCCGACGAAAGCGGCGTCAGCGGCGTGGTCGGCGACGAAACGCTCGACGCCGATCTCTTGCTCAACGCCGTCGGCCGTAGGCCGGTGACGGACGGCCTCGCCCTCGCCAACGCGGGCCTGACCACCGACGCGCGCGGCTTCATCGACGCCGACGATTATTGCCGCACCAAGGCGGCGACGATCTTCGCCATCGGCGACGTGACCGGCAAGACGCAGCTCGCCCACTTCGCCACCGCGCAAGGGCTGGTTGCGGCGGAGAACGCGGTGGGGCTGAAGCCGCGCCGCCATCCGACGCTCGTCCCCAACGTGATCTTCACCGCCCCTGAAGTCGCGACGGTCGGGGTGAGCGAAGCCGAGGCGGCGGCGGCGAAGCGCGCGGTCAAGACGGGCAAGTTCCGCTTCTCCGGCCTCGGCAAGGGGCTCGCGGCGGGAGAGACGACCGGCTTCGTCAAGTGGATCGCCGACGCCGCCAGCGAGCAGCTCATCGGCGCGGCGGCGGTCGGGCCGCACGCGACCGAGCTGATCGCCGCCGCGACGACGGCGATCCGCGCCGAGCTCACCGCGCGCGAGCTCGGCGAGACCATCCACGCGCACCCGACCTTCTCCGAGGCGTGGATGGAGGCGGCCCATGCGTTGCGCGGCGAATGCGTCCACGCCCCGCCGCGCCGGCGCGAAAGGGAGCCTCGCCGATGATCGCAAGAGAACGACTGGAGCGCGAGCTCGACGACTTCGACCTCGGCCGGCGCCGCGAGGCGCTCGCCGCGCTGCAGCGCGGCGTCGAGCGCGGCGAGATCGCGCTTCCCGAACCGGGCGTCGAGGTCAATCTCCACGCCCATACTTTCTTCTCGTACAACGCCTACGGCTATTCGCCGTCGAAGTTCGCCTGGCTGGCGCGCAAGGCGGGATTGGCCGCCGCCGGCATCGTCGACTTCGACGTCCTCGACGGCGTCGAGGAGTTCCGCGAAGCGGGAAGGCTGATCGGACTGAAGTGCTGCGCCGGCCTGGAATCGCGGGTGTTCGTGCCGGAGTTCGCGACGCTGGAGATCAACTCTCCCGGCGAACCCGGCGTCGCCTACAACATCGGGGTCGGCTTTCCCGGCGCCCATCCTCACCCGTTCCTCGCCGCGATGCGCCGGGCGGCCGAGAGGCGGACGCGGGGGATGATCGACCGCGTCAACCCCTATCTCGACCCGGTCGCGCTCGACTTCGACCGCGACGTCGCGCCGCTGACGCCGAACGGCAACGCCACCGAGCGCCACCTTTGCCAAGCCTACGAGCGCAAGGCGGCCGAGCTCATTCCCGACCCCGCGCGCCGCGCCGCCTTCTGGCGCGAGCGGCTCGGCGACGCGCCGACGCAGAGCGCCAAGCTGCAGGGGCTGATCCGCGCCAAGACGATGAAGCAGGGCGGGGTCGGCTACGTCGCCCCCGACAGCGGCTCCTTCCCCGAGATGGCGAAGATGAACCGCTTCGTCATCGAAGCGGGCGCGATTCCGACCGTGGCGTGGCTCGACGGCTTAAGCGACGGCGAACGGCGCATGGAGGAGTTCGTCGACGTCGCGACGGCGTCGGGCGCGGCGGCGCTGAACGTCATTCCCGACCGCAACTACGGCTCCGGCCGCCCCGACGAGAAGCTCAAGAACCTCTACGACGTCGTCGCGCTCGCCGAGCGGCGCGGCTTCCCCGTCGTCGCCGGCACCGAGATGAACGCGCCGGGGCAGAAGTTCGTCGACGCGGTTGATTCCGCCGAGCTCAAGCCGTTGGCGCCGACGTTGTTGCGCGGCGCCTTCATCGTCTACGCGCATTCGGTTCTGCAGCGCGAGCTCGGACTGGGCTATCTTTCTCCGTGGGCCAAGGCGAGCTTCGCCTCGGCCGCGGCGAAGAACGAGTTTTTCGAAGCGGCGGGGCGCGCGTTGCGGCCCGGCGCGGAGAAGAAGCTCGGCGGCCCCGACGCGTCGATCGCGCCGAAACGGCTGCTCGAAACGTTGGAATGAGAGGCACGCCATGAACGATATTCCTCGGACGGAGCGCGCCGTCCAGCTCCTCGGACCCGACGCGATAACGTTCAACCCCGCCAAGCCCGTCGCCGACCCCGGACGCGGCCAGTTTCTCGCCAAGGTCGAGGCGGTCGGCCTTTGCTTCTCCGACCTCAAGCTGCTCAAGCAGTTCTCCGGGCACGCGCGCAAGTCGGCGGTCGCCGACGGCCTCGCCGCCGAGACGCTCGCCGAGATGCCCAACTACGCTCCGGGCGACAAGCCGATCGTCCCCGGCCACGAGGCGGTCGTGCGCGTCGTCAAGCTCGGCCATGGCGTCGAGCGCTACAAGATCGGCGAACGGTTTGTGGTTCAGGCCGACTATCGCTGGCTGCCGACGGAGAAGTCCAACGCCGCCTTCGGCTACAATTTCGAGGGCGCGCTGCAGGAATACGTGCTGTTCGACGAGCGGGTCATCACCTCGCCCGAGGGCGAGTCGACGCTCATCCCCGCGCCCGAGAATCTGTCGGCGTCGGCGTTGGCGCTGATCGAGCCGTGGGCCTGCGTCGAGAACGCCTATGCCGAGGTTCAGCGGCGGACGTTGAAGCCCGCCGGCCGCCTGCTCGTGGTCGGCGACGCGCCGGTCGACCCCGCCGTGGCCGCGCGCCTTCCCGG
>Ga0326728_10014881_pt1 | contig 16356 bp, 13 predicted proteins | sample MB3enrmetagenome_FD_207602 | JGI IMG/M metagenome (GOLD analysis project Ga0326728, IMG submission 207602) | Lab enriched peat soil microbial communities from McLean, Ithaca, NY, United States - MB31MN | ecosystem: Environmental > Terrestrial > Soil > Wetlands > Peat | place: USA: New York...
GACGCGGCTGACCGAAGCCGGATGACCCTGTTCATCTGAGCCGTACGGACGTCGATGACCGTTCGACCGCGGGCCCCGCTCTCGGGGCTCGACCTCGAAGGATTCGAGCTCGAGGCCGACATGATCCGCGTGCTGGCGAATCCGAAACGGCTCATGATCGTGGACCTGCTCGGACGGGGTCCGAGCACGGTCACCGAGATCGCCGACTGGCTGAACCTCACCCTGCAGAACGCCTCGCAGCATCTGCGCGTGATGAAGGACCGAGGCATCGTCCGCGCGCGCCGGGACGGTCGCGAAGTCCGCTACGCGCTTCGGAACCCCGTGCTCTCGCAGAGCTGCCAGATTGTCCGCCGGGCCCTCCTGGCGGAGTCGCGGTTCCGGTCGGATCGGTTCGACCTCACGGCCGAGACCGTGTCGATTTCGAACCCGCATCGCAACCGCGAAACTCGACGAACCCGTTCCGCCGTCTCCGCTACTGGTTGAAGAAGGAAGAAGATGAACGCAGACGAGTTGAAAGGACTGAAAGTGGACAAGGTCGTAGACGCCCGCGGGACCGCGTGCCCGGGCCCGCTCCTCGATGCCAAGCGGGCGATGGGGAGCGTCCCGATGGCCGGGATTATGGAAGTGATCTCGTCCGACATCGGTACGACTCAGGACATACCGCTCTGGGCGACCAAGGTCGGTCACCAGTACCTTGGCATGCTGACCGAGCCCGGCGTCTGGCGGCTGTACGTAAGGCGCGGAAAGTGAGGGTCTGGGTGACCGCTCCCCCCGCCGCCCGACGACCTCCGCCGAGGATCCTCGTCTTCTCGACGAACGCGATCTCGGACATGGCCATCGACCTGGCCGGGAGCTCTCACCTCGACTATCCGCCTACCGTCCAAGTGATCGCCCTGCCGTGCTCGAGCGGGATCAACCCGACGTGGATCGCTCACGCCGTCAACGCCGGGTTCGAAGGCGTGTTCGTCGCCGCCGACGGAGGGGAATGCGCCTACATCCCGGACTGCACGGCCCGCACCGCACGTCTGGTCGAGCAGGCCCAGAGCCTGCTCACGAAGAGCGGGTCCGACGCGCGTCGCGTGAAGATGGGGGCGCTCTGCTCGGTCTGCTCCGACGCGTTCGTCAACCACATGAAGCAGTTCGGACGGGAGCTCGAAGAACTTCGAGCCCCCACCGCGGTAGCGTAGATGAGCGAACCGAAACCGCCCACCGATTACGACGTGATGGTGGTCGGTGCCGGGGTTGGCGGAATGGAATCCGCCCTCTCCCTTGGCGACATGGGGTTCCGGGTCCTGCTCGTCGAGCAGGAGGCGAGCGTAGGGGGACGGATGATCCTCCTCAGCAAGGTCTTCCCGACGCTCGACTGCGCCAGCTGCATTTCCACTCCGAAGATGGCGGGGGTCAACAATCACCCCAACATCCGGACCCTCGTCTACTCCGAAGTGGACAACATCACTCCTAACGAAGGCGGAGGGTTCGAGGTCCATCTGACCCGAAAGCCCACCTTCGTGGATGCCGCCAAGTGCACGGGCTGCGCGCTCTGCGAGGTCGCCTGCACGGTCGCGTTCCCGGACGAGTTCAACTACGACCTCGCGGCCCGTCGGGCCGCCCACATCGCCTTTCCGCAGGCGGTGCCCAAGAAGGCGGTCATCACGCGTCAGGGAACTTCCCCCTGCTCGTTCGCCTGTCCCGCCGGGGTGAAGCCCCACGGATACGTTTCGCTCGTGCGTGCGGGCAAGTACGACGCCGCGTTCCGCCAGCACCTCGAGGATGCTCCTTTCGTAGGCGTGCTGAGCCGCGCGTGTTACGCTCCGTGCGAGGAGCAATGCTCCCGGGCCGGCCTCGAAGGAACGGTTTCGATCCGCGGCATCAAGCGGTTCATGGCGGACCGCTACTACGGCGAGCACGCCGACCCGGAGTACGGGTCCCCGTCGAACCGCACCGGGAAGAAGGTCGCGATCGTCGGGTCGGGTCCGACCGGGCTCTCCGCTGCCTTCTTCCTAGCTCGTTCGGGTCACGACGTCACCGTGTTCGAAGGCGACAGCGAGCCCGGTGGGATCATGCGATGGGGGATCCCCTCCTACCGGCTCCCGAAGGACGTCCTCGCGCGGGACATCAAGAACATTACCGCTCTCGGGGTCCGGATCGAGACGAACCGCCGCATCACTTCGCTTGCCTCCCTCCAGGAGTCGGGGTTCGACGCCGTCTTCCTCGCCACCGGTGACCGCGGCGGCCGCAAACTCTCCGTCCCCGGAGAGGGGCTCGCCGGCGTGACGGATTCGATGGAGTTCCTGCATGCCACCAACGCCGGCCATCCGACGGACTTCCACGGGAAGACCGTGGTCGTCATCGGCGGCGGCAACGTGGCGATCGATTCGGCCCGCAGCGCCCTACGGCTCGGGGCTCGGTCGGTCAAGCTGTTCTGCCTCGAGTCCGCGAGCGAGATGCCGGCCCACCGCTGGGAGGTCCAGGAGGCCGAGGACGAAGGGGTCGTGGTGACCAACTCCTGGGGCGTTCACGAAGTCCACGGAGAGGGAGGGAAGGTCCGGAGCATCGAACTCGTTCGATGCACGTCGGTCTTCGACTCGGAACACCGCTTCCGCCCGACGTTCGACGAGTCGGTGAAACAGACCGTTCCCACCGACGTGGTGATCACCGCGATCGGGTTGATGGCGGACACCGCCCCCTTCGCGTCGCAGCTCGAGCTGAACCGCAACGGAACCGTCCGTGTGAACCCCGAAACACTGCAAACCTCCTCTTCCTACGTCTTCGCCGGCGGCGACGCGGTGACTGGGCCGTCGATGATCGTCGCCGCGGTCGGGCAGGGAAAGCGGGCCGCGTACTACATCGACCGCCAGCTCGGTGGACAGAGCCTCGAGGGGGTTCGGTTCGACGAACGATTGCCGGTCTCTGACCGAGCGAAAGTGATCGCCCAGGCCCGCGACCATGTCACGCCCCGCGAACCGGTCAAGCCGAAACGCCGCACGATCGCCGAGCGGGTCGCCTCGTTCGCGGAATACGAGGACGGCCCGAGCGAGACCGATGCCCGCTTCGGCGCCAACCGATGCCTCGACTGCGGTGTCTGCTGCGAGTGTCGGGAATGCGTGGCGGTGTGCCCGGCCTTCGCGATCGACCTCCATCAGCAGGCCCGTCACGAGACGGTGACCGTCGGATCGGTGGCGCTGGCCACGGGGTTCCATCCGTTCGATGCCCGACAGAAGCCCGCGCTCGGGTTCGGTCGCTTCCCGAACGTGGTCACCGGCACGCAGATGGACCGGATCCTGGCTCCGACCCGACCGTTCAACGCCGTGTTCCGTCCCTCGGACGGCAAGGCTCCCGCCAACGTGGCGTTCGTGCTGTGCACCGGTTCCCGGGACGAGCAGGTGGGCAACCGACTCTGCTCGCGCGTCTGCTGCATGTACTCCCTGAAACAGGCCCAGCTGGCCCTCGGGGCCCTCCCCCTTGCGGACGTGACGATCTACTACATCGACATCCGGGCCTTCGGCAAGGGGTACGACGAGTTCTTCCAACAGACTCGCTCCATGGGCGTCTCCTTCGTCAAGGGGAAGGTCTCCCGCATCGAAGGGACGGACCACGACGACCTGATCGTCCATTACGAGGACATCGAGGGTGGAGGAGGGTCGAAGGAAGCACGCCACGACATGGTCGTTCTCGCGGTCGGCCTCCAACCGAACCAGGGGGCGTTCCGCCTCCTCCCGGAGGGAACTCTCGCCCGGGACGAGTACTCCTACGTGAAGGAGATGGACGAGGAGCTCGAACCCGGTCGGACCAACATCCCGGGCGTCTTCGTGATCGGCTCCGCGGCCGCCGTGCGTGACATCCCCGATACGATCCTACACTCCGAGGCGGCCTCGGCGCAGGTCGCGGCCTACCTCAAACGGCCGGAGGCGAAGGCATGACGGAGACGCCGCGCCGCATCGGCGTGATGATCTGCCAGTGCGGCGGCAACATCAGCGACTACGTGGACACAGAGAAGGTCCGCGAGGCGGCGAGCAAGGAGGGCGAGGTCGTCGCGACCCAGGTCCAGATGTTCGCCTGCTCGGACTCCGCCCAGGAGTCGATGGTGCGGATGATCCGGGAGAAGAAGCTCGACGGGATCGTCGTCTGCTCCTGCTCCCCGAAACTGCACCTCTCCACGTTCCGGGCGATGGCCCAGCGGGGCGGCCTCAACCCGTACGAGTACACCCAGGTCAACCTCCGGGAGCAATGCTCCTGGGCGCACACCCACGACAAGCCGGCCGCCACCGAGAAGGCGACCCGTCTCGTACGCGCCGGGATCGCGAAGACTGCCCTTTCTACGCCGCTCGAGCGGATGCGGGTCGAGACGATCCCCCAGGTGCTCGTGATCGGGGCCGGCATCGCGGGGCTGCGGGCCGCCCTCGCGCTCTCCGACCTCGGGATCTCCGTGCACTTGATCGAGAAGGCCACCGAACCCGGTGGGCATGTCGCCCGTTGGGGGAAGGTCTTCCCGAACGACAAGGACGGCCGAGGGCTGGTGGAGCACCTCGTCGAGCAGGTCCGGGCCCGGGAGAACGTCGTCCTTTACCTTGGCACCGAACTCACCGAGATGGGCGGGCGCATCGGTCACTTCACGGTCAAGATCCGGACTCCGACTGAGGAAACGGTCTCGTTGGACGTCGGGAGCATCGTGGTCGCCACCGGCTTCGACACCTACAATCCGAAGCCGGGAGAGTTCGGGTTCGGCCTCGACGGGGTGGTCACCTTGCCGGAGCTCAAGGAGCTCCTCGCGAAGAACCCGAGCCGGCTCGAATACCACGGAAAGCCGGTCCGTTCGATCGCCTACATCTACTGTGTCGGGTCCCGCGAGGAGGGCTCGGACACCAACCCCCGCACCTACTGCTCGCGGTACTGTTGCAGCGCCACTTCGCACATCGCCACGGTCGTGACCGGGATCGACCCCGCGATCCGCCAGTTCCACCTGTTCCGGGACATCCGAACGTACGGCAAGTACGAGGCGATCTACGAGCGGGCGCTCCGAGGCGGCTCGGTCTTCCTGCGCTTCGGCGAGGACGCGCCGCCCGCGGTCACGTCGGAGAATGGGGCGCTCCTCGTGAAGGTAAAGGACCGTCTGATGGCCGGCGAAGAAGTCGAGCTGCGGCCCGACCTCGTCGTGCTCGTCACGGGGATGGTCCCTCGGGAGGACGGGGAAGTCGCTCGCGTCCTCAAGATCCCGGTCGGCAAGGACGGCTTCTTCCACGAGATCCACGTCAAGCTGCGCCCGGTGGAGACGGTCGTGGACGGCGTGTTCATCGCCGGCGCTGCCCAAGGGCCGAAGAACCTCGCCGAAAGCGTCACAAGCTCGATGGCCGCGGTCTCGAAGGCGGCGGCCCTGCTTCTGAAAGGCTACGTCGACCTCGACCCGATGGTGGCGGAGGTCAACCCCGACCTCTGCGTCTGGTGCGACGCGTGCACCCTCGCCTGCCCCTACGGGGCGGTGGAGAAGGCCGATCAGGGGGGCACGTCCATCGCGCGGATCAACGGCATCCTCTGCAAGGGGGAGGGCGCCTGCGTGCCCGTCTGTCCTAAGCAGGCGGTCTCGGTCAAGGGCTACACGAACGATCAGGTGCGCTCGATGATCGACGCCCTCGTAGCGGAGGTCGCATGACGGGCAAGGCCGACCTGAGGGACCTCGGCGAGGTCCTGAGGGACGAGCTCGTGGAGCAGGACCGGATCGCCGAGCTGCTGCGCTCGGGTCCGAAGACGCTGCCCGAGATCGCCGCCGCGCTCGGTCGCCCGCCCCACGAGGTCACGAAGTGGGTGATGGCGATGCGTCGGTACGGACGGGTCCAGGACCTGCCCAAGGCGCGGGCGGACGACTACTACCAGTACCAGCTCGTGGAGGACCCCCGATGAGGGTGGACCCGGAGTTCCTCGCCCACATCCGCCGCACCGGCGCGTTCGACGCGAGCGTCTGCATGAACTGCGGGGTGTGCACCGCGCTCTGTCCGCTCGGGGTCGAGCTGCTCCCTCGGCGGCTCTTCCGGTACGTCCTGCTGGGCAATGCCGAAGACGTACGGGGACAGACGGAGACGATCTTCTCCTGTCTCCTGTGCCGGATGTGTGAGGCGAACTGCCCCGCCGGGGTCCACATCACCGAGAACGTCCGCACCCTGCGGACCCACCTCAATCGCGAGCAGTTCCAGCTCGCGGAGGCCTGACGGGAGGATTCATGTCGGTACCCATTGGAAGCACCCTCGGAATCCTCGGCGACAACCTCCGCAAGCGGCGGAGCGCGCTCCCGCTCTCGCGCCGCGTCTCGACAGCCTGGGCGAAGGGGCTCGACCTCCCACGGGGAGGCGAGACTGTGCTCTACACGGGCCAGATGTGGCAGATGGTGCCCGCGATCAACGCGATGAGCCGCCAGCTCGGGAAGTGCGAGGGGCGGGGCACGCGGCTGTTCGGGTTCGCCCGCTCGATGAACAAGGTCGTCAACCTCACCCCGGTCCTGGCCCGGACCACGCCGAGCGAGCGAAAGGCCTACAACGACCGATTGCGGAACATCGTCCGTCTCCTCCGCGCCGCGGGCGTCGAGTTCGGGTATCTGTACGAGAAGGACCTCTATCCGGGGACCCTGGCGTATGACGAGGGTCTAACGCGCGGGTTCGTCACCCATGCCCGCCGCGTCGCGAAGACCCTTCGCGAGAGCGGCGCGAAGCGTCTGATCACCGTCGACCCCCACACCACCAACATCCTGAGGAGCGTCTACCCGAAGGTGGTGGACGGCTTCGACCTGCCCGTTCAGAGCTACCTCGAGGTACTCGCAGAGCGCGAGCTCCGGGCGACGGCCCCGCTGCACGAGTCGGTCACGATGCACGATTCGTGCGTCTATGCGAGGTACGAGGGGGTCGTCGAGCAGCCGCGCCTCCTCCTTTCCCGCGGCGGGGTCGACCTGGTCGAGCCCGAGCTGTCGGGGAAGCTCACCTTCTGTTGCGGGGGACCGCTCGAGACGCTCTTCCCGGGAAAGTCCACGGAGATCGCGAAGAAGAGGGTCGACCAGCTCTCCGCGTGCAGCCCGAAAATCGTCACTGCGTGCCCTCTGTGCCTCGCGAACCTCGAGCGGGTCGCCCCGACGGGCGTCGAGGTCCGGGACATCTCGGACTACCTAGTTCGGGCGTACTGCCCGCCTAAGGTTTCGGCCTAGTCGTCCCTTCGGAACCCTGGTTCGGGTGGTCACCCGGACGACCACGGCCGCGACCCGAAGGCGAGGCTCTATCTTTCCGAGGCGACGTGTCCTCGGACGAAGGCGAGTCCATGACTCGATTGACGCGAGGCCGGTCTGCGGGTCTCATCTCCCAGGGTCGGAAGCAACGGGTCCGGGGCATCATCCTGGTGCTGACGGTGGTTGCGATCTCGCTCGTCCCGGCGGCCTCCCTATCGTCGGCCCTAGCCAAGAGCGCTCCCTCAGCTCCGAGCCCCGCCGTCGCGGCCGTCGCACTGGGCGGTTCCCTGGAACGCGCTCCGCTGGCGCCTTCCGACACGATCGTCCCCGGCTCGCAAGCTCTGGGTAAGCCTGGGACCACATCCTTGAACATTCTGATCACCCTTGAGCTCTCCAATCAGTCGGCCCTCGATACGCTCCTGGCCCAACTCTCCGACTCCACCTCGTCGCTGTACCACCATTACCTCACGTCGGCGGAGTTCAACGCCCGGTTCAGCCCGCCCATCGAGGCCTGGTCCGGGGTCCTCACATACGTACGAGGATTCGATATCACGAACCTCACGACCACGCCAGACCGCGTGTCAATCGCCTTCGACGCGACCCCTTCGGTCGCCGACGTGATGTTCCACACATCGATCGAACAGTACGTCGTCGGCGGGTTCGCTTACGAGGCCCCCGCCACCGCACCTCAACTCCCGTCGGGCGTGACCGCGGTCCTGGCTCAGGTCGAAGGCCTCAGCACGTACCCCCCTCACGAAATCCACACCGCTACCGGGGGATTGAGCACACCTTCGCAGCGGCCCATCGCTCCGATCCACATAGTCCCGGTCGCGCCGCAGGGGTACCTGGCTCCCGCGACCTACAACGGCGTCCAATTGGAGTACGCCCCGGACTTCCAAGTCGCGTACGATGAACAATCCCTCTTCCAGCTGTACGGGTACCCGACCAACGCCACCGTTGCGACCATTCTGTGGTCCGGATCGTACGCGGGTTCCCCTTCCACCAAGAGCACGGTATGCGGGTCGCCGGTTTCCTACGGTGAGGATGTCGGACCTTGGGTGCCGTCGGACATTTACAATTTCTACAACGAGACCCTCCCCTCCGGAGAACCCCACTCCACACTGACGGCGGTGCCCATCGCCGGGGCCGCCGAGCCGGGGTGCCTATCCTCCTACGATACCACGGGGGCGGTCGGGGAGAACACGCTCGACCTCGAGATGGTCGGGTCGACCGCGCCGGGGTCGCAGATCTACAACGTCTACGGACCGTCACCTGCCTATCTCGACCAGGCATTCGCCACGATCCTCAGCCCCTCGGGGCTTCCACCGGCGGTAGAGGCGGGCCTGAACAACGTGACCGCGATCTCGAACTCATGGGGCGGTTCCGACGGCTATGACTCTAGTTGGTACTCGAGCCTCCAACAGGCGCAGGTCCGAGGGATCAGCGTACTCGCGAGTTCGGGCGACTCGGACGACAACGCGGCGAGCCAGAAATACACGGGAACTACGGTCGAGTTTCCGTCATCGATGGCGTACAACGACTTTGGCACAACCGCGGTCGGTGGAACGACCGTCACCCTCGACCCGACGACGTTGCAACTTCAGCGCCAGGTTGCCTGGAACATCTCCGCCGCCGACTCGAACGACGGGGGCCCTGCTGGCTCGACGGGAGGGATCAGCCTCGTCTTCTCGGAACCGTCCTGGCAACTGAGCACCGAAGCCAACTCCGTCTTGCAAGGAGCGGGACGGGGAGTCCCTGACCTCGCAGCAATTGCCAACAATACCCTGATGACCATCACTTCCGAGGGGTACCAGTACAAAGCGACCAACGCCAGCAGCACCGGGCCTTTCGAATGGGCCTGGGGGACGAGCATCGCGTCCCCTCTGACCGCGGGCCTGGTCGCGGAGATCGACCACGTGCTCGCTGCGACGGGGAATCATCTGCTCGGCTTCCTCAACCCGATGCTCTACTCCATCGCGAACCTGGAGTACACTCCGCTCCCCACGTACAACGGGGAGGTGGGCGCTGACATCACGGGTTCCTACAACTACTCCCTCCCCACGACGCCCCTGAGGGACGTCACCTCAGGCTCGAACTACTTGTACGCGACGGCGTTCGCCTACGACCTCGTGACGGGCTGGGGGTCGCTGGACGCCTACAACTATACGATGTACGTCCTCCAGAACTCGTCTCCCGAGATCCTCGGTCGGCTCTCGGGGGTCCAAGACCGGCTAGACCTAACCGGATTGAACGTGTACTCAACCGGTTCGACCGACGTCTATAACGCCTCGACCCAGCAGAACTTCTTCCTCGCGAACAGCCTGGGTGCCCCGGTCTATTGGATCCAGAACGTCGTCTACATATCGAATGGAACCTTCAATGATCAACCCATCTGGGGCTTGACCTTCACGGGCTGGGTGGTCTTTCCGTTCTATGCCGCCTATCCGTCCCTCACGGTTTACGAGTACGATTTCCCCACGAACACCTACCTGGAGTTCACCCCGTTCAGCTGCAATTTCACGACGCAGCTCACGTCCCCCGGTACCCTCGGAGCCGAGGTCCACTTCGCGTTCGGGAATGTCGCGTCGAACCTGACCTTGCCCGTCCCAGGCGCAGCGTTCATCATCGGGAGCCTCAACTATAGCTACTCCTGGCAGGGCACGACGTACATCAACGGCGGACCCGCCTACTCGCCGGGCGAAGGCTTCCTATCTCCTCAGTTCGGATTGGTGGGCGGACCTAGCCTGGGACTGGGTCACTTCCAACCCCCCACTGGGGGAAACCTCTCAGCGTGGGTAGACCCATTGGGGTCGACCGGCTTTGTTCCGGCGGCAACCCAAACCTTTGGGCGTTCCAACACCCAGACAGGGGAGGACGCGACCGGCCTCAGCTTCACTCAGACGAGCGGGAATGCCTGGAAGATCGGCACGCAAACGGGCAGCTCGACCCAAGGGGTCCTCTGCTACGAGCAATCCGGCTACGCGGTCAAGTTCTTGGAGACGGGGCTTCCCGCCTCGACTAGCTGGTCCGTGACCCTGGGCGGGGTCAAGGAGAGTTCGACGACCTCGACGATCGTCTTCACGGAGGCCAACGGGACGTACCCCTATTCGGTTGGGGTCATTTCGGGATGGCACCAGAGCACCCTGCCCTATGTCGGGAACGTGACGGTGGCCGGCGCTGGGCTGACGGAGCCCACGCTGACCTTTACTCGAGTCACGTACCCGTTGGGGTTCACGGAAACCGGCCTTCCCACGGGTGGGACGTGGTACGTCAACTTCACGTTTGGTCCGACCGGGTTCACTCTACCCAGAGGAAGCGCCCTCGCGGGATTCTCGATCTCGGTGAGCCTGGCCAACGGGACGTACCAGTACACCGTCGCGACCAACGAAAAGAGGTTCGAGACGTCGGTGACGAACCGCGTCATGGAGGCGGCGGGCAACCCGTCGGCCCTGCAGGTCACCTTCACCTTCACCTACACGGTCAACTTCTCGGAGACCGGCCTTCCACTGGGGACCAGTTGGTCGGTTTCGCTGGGCGGGACCCTCGTGAGCTCGACCACGACGGTCGTCAATTTCACGGAAGCGAACGGATCCTATCCGTACGCTATCACCGATATCCCAGGCTGGCGTCAAGGGACGCTGAATTACTCCGGGACCGTGAACGTCCCCGGAACGGCCGTCACGGAACCGACGCTCTTCTTCGCTCCGGTGACCTACAACATCACCTTCACCGAATCCGCCCTACCGTCCGGGACCGAGTGGTGGGTGAACTTGACGAGCGGACCTGCGTTCAACTCCACGAACGCCTCCCTCTCGTTCGCCGAGCCGAACGGGACGTACAACTACACGGTCGCGACGGGGGACAGGCTGTACGACCTCGTACCGACCAACGGCTCGTTCGACGTCAACGGGACCACGGTCGGTGAGTCGGTAACCTTCCAACTCGTAACGTATGTCGTCACCTTCACGGAAACCGGCCTCCCAACCGGTACCGAGTGGTGGGTCAACGTCAACGGAACTCCCTCTATCCCCTCCTCCACCGCGACCCTCTCGTTACATGAGCCGAACGGGACGTGGGACTACTCGGTGGTGACGGCGAACCAGGAATACTCGTCCCCCGGGGGCTTGTTCGGCCTCCACGGAGCGCCCCTTTCGGTAGAGGTCTCCTTCGCGCTCGTGACGTACCCTGTGTTGTTCATGGAGAGCGGGCTACCGAACGGCACGACCTGGTACGTGAACCTCACCGATGGGCCGTCCCACACTTCGACCAGCGACACGATCGGCTTCGCCGAACCAAACGGGACGTACGGCTACACGGTGGCGACGACGGACAAGGAGGATGCCACGCGGTTCGCGAGCGGCTCGTTTGACGTGAGCGGAGCGGCCGCCAGCGAGGGCGTGAGTTTCGCTCTCGTGGTGTTCCCGGTCACCTTCACGGAGACCGGGCTCCCCTCGGGAGTAAGCTGGTCCGTCTCCGTGAACGAGGATCCGATCGTCTTCGCGACGAACATCGCCCCGTTCTGGTTGGCGAATGGCACGTATTCCTTCAGCATCGGCCCAGTCGCGGGCTACACCGTGAACCTGAGCGCCGGGTCATTCAGCGTGAGGGGCGCGCCGGTCGAGCTCTGGATTGGCTTCACGCACAATTCCGGGGCGGCAACGTTCCTGGGCCTTCCCGTGACGCAGGGATATGCCCTTCTTGGGGGGATCGTAGCGGTCGTGCTCATCGGTGCGCTGGTGGCTGTTCTGTTCCGCCGCCGGCAAAGGAGTCCCCCCGATCCCGCGGCGCCCCCACCGGGAGCCGGCGGGCCGCCGGCCCGACCGTAGTCCATCAACCGCTCGGCTCGAGCGCGAGGGTCATCCGCTTGTTACGCGAGCCCTTGTTCTCGACCCCGACCAGCCGGGCGAGGCCGACCTCCCCCGTCGAACGGACGTGCGTGCCCCCGTCTGCCTGCACGTCGAACCCCTCGATGTCGATGAGGCGGACGGTCTCGACGTCGGGGACCAGATGGGCCGCGACCCGCACCAGCGACGGGTCCCGCTGGATCTCCGCGCGCGGAACGAACCGGACCCGTATCGGTAGGTTCTGGCGCACGACCTCGTTCATCCCCTCGATCAGTTCCTCGGCGACCTTCGGGTTGAACTCAGGCAGCGAGAAGTCCATCCGAGCCCGGTCGACGTAGATCTGCCCACCGGTGATCCCGGAGCCGAACCGTCGGAACACGACCCCGCTCAGGATGTGGAGCGCGGTGTGGTGGCGCATGTGCGCCAGCCTGCGTGGCCAGTCGACCCAGCCGCGGACGGTCGTTCCGGGAAGGAGACCGGGGGCGTCGAGGAGGTGAGAGATCCCCATCGGCGTCTTGGAGACCTCGACCACACGGAACGACCGGCCGTCTGGGCTCTCCAGGGTGCCGGTATCGCACGGCTGCCCACCACCGGTCGGGTAGAATGCGGTGGTCGCGAGCACAACCCGCGGTCCTTCCGCGGCGACGACCTCGCTCTCGAACTCCGTCCGATAGGCGTCGTGGAGGTACAACGCTTCGGTCATCCGCGATCCGAGATAGGGCGGCCCCCCTTTAGCCGTCGGGAGGGCGGGTCCGCAGGCCCAAGTTCCTTCCCGCCGCAGAGACCGCGGTCGCCGCCCGGCTTAACTTCGAGCCAGTCGGGTCCGCTCGATCTCGGTCTTGATCCTCGCCGCGGCCTCGTCGGGGGTCACGGTGAGCGTCTCATGGCGTCGCCCGGCCTTCTTGACCTCTCGGAGCCCCGCCACCGCCGTGGGCGAGCCCTGGAGCCCCAGGTACTGCGGGTCGCCGGAGAGCTCCTTCTCGTTCCACACCAGCACCTTCGCGCTCTGCGCGAACGCCCATCGGTCGTAGTCGAGGAAGCGGGGCTCGTTCGACCCGACGACGACGGAGACCACTGCCGGGACCGAGAGCTCGACGGTCTCCTTTCCGTCCTCGAGGACCCGGGTCGCGTGCACGGTGCCGTGCTTTCCCGGAACGAGCCGCTCCACGTACGTCGCCTGGGACGCTTCGAGCCACTCGGCGATGCTGGGCGGGACCTGGCTCGTCCCGCCGTCCGAGGACTCCTCTCCACAGATGACGAGGTCGACGTGGCCGATCTTCCGGATCCCGGCCGCGAGCGTGTAGGAGGTGGCGAGCGTGTCGGCTCCGCCGAAGGCGCGGTCGCTCAGCAGGATCGCGTCGTCCGCGCCGACGGCGAGGGCCACGCGCAGGTACGGCTCGAACTGGGGAGGGCCCATCGATAGCACGGTCACGGTCCCGCCGTGGGCGTCCCGGTAGGCGAGCGCCGCCTCGAGGGCGTTCAGGTCCGAGGCGTTGATCACCGAGCGGGCGCCCGCCCGGTCGAGCATCTTGGTCTCGAGGTCGACCTTGACCTCCTCGGGTCGGGGGACGACCTTGAGGCAGACCACGATCCGCATCGTCAGTCCTCCCCGAGCGCCCGTAGGAGCGACTCGACGACGGGGCCGAGGTCCCCCACGATCCCGAGGTCGGCGTGGTCGAAGATGGGGGCCTGGGGGTCGCGGTTCACCGCGACCACTGTCCCCGCGCCTTCGATCCCGACGGTGAACTGCACGGCGCCGCTGACCCCGAGCACGAGCACGAGCTTCGGTCGGGTGATGACCCCCGTTTGGCCGATCATCCGGTCGCGGTCGACCCAACCGGCATCCGTGGCCACGCGGGTCGCGCCCACTTCGCCACCGAGCGCACGCGCGAGCTCCTCGATCCGGGCGAAGTTTCCGCCCGTTCCCCTTCCCCCGACGACGATGACGTCGGCACGGGTGAGGTCGATGGAGGTGCCCTTGGGTTCGAACGAGACCCGGTGCGAGCCCACGTCCTTCTCGGAGAGGTGCGGGGTCACGGTCGTGACGTCCCCGACCGGGGGACCTTCCGCCGGCAACGGGAAGACCCCGGGCCGGACGGTGACCATCTGGGGCCGCTTCACGGGGCAGGTGATCCCGGCCTCGATCCCCCCGCCGAACCCGGGGACCCAACCGACAAGCTGGTCCTTTCCTTCCAGTTCGAGCGAGGTCACGTGGGCGGTAAGGCCCGTGCGCAGCCGCACGGCCAGTCTCCCGGCGAGGTCCTGGCCGTTCCTCGTCGCGCCCAAGAGGAGGGTCGACGGGTGGGCCTTGTGGACCTCCGCGGCGATCGCCGTAGCGTACGCCTTCCCGTCGTGGCGGGCGAGCAAGGGGTGCGCAAGCTCGAGAACGTGATCGGGACCGTACTTCCGCAGGTCGGCCGCCGCGTGGCCGTCGGCCCCGACGGTGACCGCCGTAAGCTCGACCGAGAGCTGCCGGGCGAGCTCCCGGGCTTTGCCGAGGATCTCGAGGCTCACCGGGGTGAACGACGATCCATCGCTCCGCCGCTCGGCGTACACCCAGAGGCCGCCTTCGTCCGTGGCCGCCATGGCTTCAGGCCTTCGTCCGCCCGACGATGAGTTCGGCCACGTCCGTGACGGGGATCGCCTCGGAGCCCCGCTCGGACTCGAAGACGCTGATGCAGTACGGGCACGCCGTCGCGAGGAGCTCCGCCCCGGTCCCCGCCGCTTCCTTCACGCGTCGGGCCCCCGTCCGTTCGGGCGGGTCGGTCTCCATCCACATCCGTCCCCCGCCGCCCCCGCAGCAAAGCGCTTGAGCGCGGGTGTTGCCCATCTCGACGACCTTGAGGCCCGAGAGCTCGAGGAGCCGGCGGGGAGCCTCGTAGACCCCGTTGTGGCGCCCGAGGTAGCACGGGTCGTGGTAGGTGACCGTGCCCTTCTCGGCGGCCTTCCCGAGCTTCCCGGCGTCGAGCAGTTCCGCGATGGCCTGGGTATAGTGTACCACTTCCGGCCCGCCGTTGGCGGACTGGCCCGCCTTGAGCGCATCGAAGGAGTGCGGGGAGATCGCGATCACGCGCTCGACGCCCCGCTTCTGGAACGTCTCCGTGTTCCGCGCTTGGAGGTCCCGGAACAGCGCGTCGTGCCCGACCGACCGGGCCGCCTCTCCGCAGCAGACCTCCTCGGTGCCCAGGACCTGGTACTCCACGCCGGCGCGGTTGAGAAGGGTCGCGACCGAGCGGGCGATCCGCTGGGCCCGGGGGTCGTAGGAGGCGGCGCAGCCGACGAAGAGGAGCGTAGAGCCCTTCCCGGGGACCTTCACGTCCTGCATCCAGGAGGCACGCTGCTTCGGCGGAAGGCGGAACGTGTTCCCGTCCGAGTACATTCCCCACAGGAGTGTCGGCAGTCCCTTGGGCACGTCCCGGGTGCGCCACTGGCGCCCCCGGAGGGTCCGCACGATGCCGACGATGTCCACGCCGCGCGGGCAGGAGGCGTTGCACTCCGCGCAGGTCATGCACTTCCAGACGAACGGGTCGGTCTCGCCGAACTGTGCCTCGCGGATCAGCCGGCGCACCCGCATCGAAGTGTTGTCCGCGAGGGGGCAGGCGGCAGTGCACGTACCGCACTGGAAGCAGAGGTTCGCGTTGGTGGTGGCCGCGAGCGCCTCCCAAGTCCCGTCGTCGAAGCGGACCGGGGCGACCATCTTCTCGGAAGCTTGCGCCATGGTCCCTCCTCAGGCCGCCTCCGCCGGGGCCGCAGGGGGTGTTGGGGGCGAAGTACCGTTCTCCCGGGACGCGTTGTACCGGTCGAGGACCTTCGCCATCTCGCGGACCTTGCGCGCGAACTCCTTGCCCTCCGCCGCGGAGATCCATTCGAGCTGGAACCGCTCGGGGGTGATCCCCTTGCGCTCGAGCATGCGGCTCCAGGTCTTGAACCGCTTCTCCGTCCACGAGTTGGCGTTGATGTAGTGGCAGTCCCCGGGGTGGCAGCCGGTCAGGAGGACCGCACCGGCGCCCTTCTCGAACGCGTGCTTGACGAAATCCTCGGACACACGGCCGGAGCACATCGTACGCACGGTGCGCGCGACGGCCGGGTACTGGATCTTCTCGATCCCGGCCTGGTCCGCGCCGGCGTAGCTGCACCAGTTGCACGCGAAGACCAGCACCTTGTGCTGGGGGTCGCTCTCGAGGGCGGCATCGATCTGCGCGAGAACTTGGTCGTCGGTGAAGCCGGGGTTTGTGATCGCGTCGCGGTAACAGTCGGCGCCGCAGGTCCCGCACCCCATGCACATCGGCGCGACCACTCGGACCTTCTTCT
>Ga0326728_10014882_pt1 | contig 16356 bp, 17 predicted proteins | sample MB3enrmetagenome_FD_207602 | JGI IMG/M metagenome (GOLD analysis project Ga0326728, IMG submission 207602) | Lab enriched peat soil microbial communities from McLean, Ithaca, NY, United States - MB31MN | ecosystem: Environmental > Terrestrial > Soil > Wetlands > Peat | place: USA: New York...
TCCTCAACGCAACCAGTACACCGCTGTATCAAGATGGTCTTGTCAAGGTCTTCATCCACACCCGCAACAATGTGGTGCTCGAGTTTAGGGAGCGGACAAGACCTCCCAAGACCTATTCGAGGTTCAGGGATCTCATGCGCAAGTCCCTGCAGGAGATGCCCGAATCTGGGCTGATAAAGGTCTACCAGCTTCCAGTAGGCGCCCTTCTCAAGAGAATAGGCCCCGACTTTGTGGTTGGCCTTTCCATACAGGGAGGAAGTTCAAGCTGTGAAGAGTTGGCAGCTCAGTTGTCAGCTAAGAGAAGCCCAGCGGTCCTGGTGGGCGGATTTCCGCGCGGTCACTTCACCCCTGGGACGACCGAATCGCTCGACAGGGTTGTCCGGGTCGACAAGCGCTCTCTCGACGCGCACGTGGTTGTGGCGCGCCTAATCTATGAGGTCGAGAAACAATCTCGAACCTGAAAATCGGCCGGGGACCGAGGCGGCTTCTATGGTGCACGCCTTCAGGGTTATTAATAATAAAAAGGGGCGGATTTGGACGGATTGGAAGGCGGTCGTCGTCCAGATCTCAAGAGAGGACAGCCTGGTCCAGGACGTTAGCCCTCCAAGCAGGATTCCAGAAGGAAAAATGCGAGGTTAGCTAGCAACCCGGGTTCAAATCCCGGCGACCGCATCTTCTTCACATGAGACGGTCGGAATTTGCAAGAACCAATCGGGACTTGAACCTTAGGTTCAGTGAGTAACCACCGCACACGACCTACAACAAAGTCGCCCGCATACCTCCGCGCCGAATGAGGAGGAACTTCCTGATGACCTTCTTCGGTTTCATTGTCGTCGGGCTCTACTTCTTGGGCAAAATCGCTAGACGCAATCGGACTTGAAGGAAGGAGTACCTTGGTCAGCCAGATAGATAAGGGGCGACAAATTGTAGCTGAGTGGCCTAGACTCATCAGGTCACTTGGGCAACCCGGTTGGAAGTCTGGGCGACCGCACACCAGTTTCACGCAACCGCGGCTAGTCCGTCTAATATGACTTGAGTCTTAATAGGGAGGAAGTCAAAGGCCACACCATGACAGATTTCGTGCTTGTACCCGGTGCGTGGCTAGGCGCCTGGGCCTGGAAGACCACGATCCCTCATCTGGAGAAGCGTGGCCACAGAACCTATCCGGTGACACTCACCGGAATGGGCGAAAGGGTCCACCTTGCCTCAGCGGACGTCGGCATGGAGACAAGCATCCAAGATGTGCTGAACGTTGCGAAGTACAACGACCTCGAAGATTTCGTGCTGGTGGGACACAGCTTTGCGGGCAAGATTGCTGCAGCCGTTGCGGACCGCGCCCACGAAAAAGTGCAGAAGGTCATCTATGTCGACGCGTTCCGACCAGAGAATGTGAGGGAACCTCAAGGCGGGTTCGACCCAACCCGCGAGTTCGGACCTCCGCCTCTGGGAGGTAATGCGATCCCCCTCACCGAGGAGATCATCGACCGCATCGGGAAGGATGTCAGAGGCTCGAACCGGAAATGGATGATGTCCATGGCGACACCTTGGCTGGTCAAACTTGCGAAAGACCCAATCACGCTGTCAAAGAACTACGACGAGGTGAAGGAAGCGTATATCTTTTGCAGTCTCAGTGGTGATCCAGTCGACGAGATTATCGCCGGGAAATGGGGAAAGCTGAACGGTCCCTATAAGGTCATAGAGACGGGCCATTGGCCGATGATTACGAAGCCTGAAGAGCTGGCTAAAGACCTGTTGGCACTTGCCAGGTGATGAGTTATTGAGCAGGTAACCCTGTTCAGAGCTTTAACCAAGGATGTTCAAGGGCATAGTTGAGAATCCCGGGGCTACATCTCTCTTGGCATCCCACGGGTACGATATCTACGGAAGCCCTCAAGCGAAGATTTTCAATCTCCGAGCTGCGCATCTTCGGGGAGAAGGGGTTTCCGTGCGTTCCTTCGAAGAACAGGGCTCCTGACTCCTCTCTTCTCCCTAGTGACCGCACGTCATATAGCTCTCCAACAACTTAGTGCCTAGGTCTTCCCGGCACCTCTCTCCTGACAAGGATATCGTTCCCTCTTCGTATCCAAACCAGTCTTTCCATACTGCGTGGAGTAAGCGTCAGCTTCAACGCTTCACATATGTGCTTAGGAACGGCGGCCTTATCGCCTCGACTTAAGATCGTCTTTCTGAAATCCGACTGTGGGGTCCCTTTTGTGACAACGATTTCTTTGCCTTCCTGTGTCCAAAGTAACTTCTCCCTCTTTTGAGGTGAATAACGCAGCTTCAGCGCCTCCATCACTTGTTTCGGAATGGTCGTTCTTCCACCGTGTCCTCCCACCGCTGCCAAGACAGTTGCTCCGAGAATTTCCTCAGCCAAGTCATCGGTGAACGCAAGTCGCACGTACTTAATCTCGTCGGACTAGCCACAGCCTAACTTCCCTCGAAATGCTCAGGAAGATGATTGGGCAGACCACACAGTTTCGATTCTCGACGCGTGGGCTTACCAGATAGCGCCGTAACGCGACCTCAGTTCCTAACGACCAGCTTTACTGACCCGCTGGGTTGGGGCACTCCCACGCGGCAGGAAGCCGTAGGCTCCCTTGCTAAACCCTTGGTTTCCGTTGGAAGAAGCTCTTTGCCGAAAGCGGCAGTCCCACGAGCGGGGGCAGACCGAAGAAGAGAGATGTGTACCAACCTCCCCAGCTCAGATAGTCGAGGAGACCAGTAAGAAATCCCGCCAAAGCGAAAGCGAGTATCGAGTACCAAGCCCACTTCTCCCCACGCCTGAAAGCCTTGAGACCGATGGCGATTGCAAGGATTCCGATTGTTCCAATGTAAAGGTTGGAATAGAGATCGTCCCATGCGAGGTAGCGCACAGCCTGAGGAGGATAGCCGGTGGTTGCGATGCCAGGCGGTAGCGCCACTGAACCGCACGCGGGAAAGCAGGACACAATCTGAGCGCTGTAGAACGCTGCAGAGAACACCCAAATCACTCCACTAATCACAATGATCGCGACGCCGTACCTGGAGACTTTGTTCCCCGAATTGGTCATGCTGATTTGCGCTTTCGCTGCGCTCAAGCCTGGGCCACCCCTCTCTTGGCTGCGAGAGTTGATCCGACTCGCGCCCCGATTTGCTTGAACCTCTCCACTTCTCCCTCCTTGAGCAACACTACGCCTCCCTTCGCGCCGGCCACGATTGCCGACTCATGCGAGGCAATCATGAGAATGCCAAGATCCTTCAGCTCTCTCTCGATTAGCTTGGCTGCGCTGCCGGAGAGCGGAGCAGCGAACCTTGTGTCAAAGGCGAAGCCGTACTTTCCAGATAAATCGATGCCCTTGAGCTTTCGTAGGAACCCTTTCATCGGCTTGGACGCCGTGTGCCATTCCGTCGGACCACCAACGCAGATTAAATCGTAATGAGCCAACGAATCATCAAAGTTCAGGTCCTTCGCATTGACGCAGAAGGTTTCGATTCCGACTTGGTCAAGCCCAGCCTCGAAAGATCTTGCAATCTTTTCCGTATTCCCGTATCGGGTGTCGAAGACCACGAACGCTTTCATAGATGGTCAACTTCATTACTCAATTCAACTCATTTGAACCGGAAACACGATTCTCATGTGTGATAATGAGGTCAGACGATTCGCACTCCCTGAGGGAGATACCCATGGGAAGGAAGGAATGCCTCCTACGGTAGCCCGAGCAAGGCATGCGGGATTTGAACTTAAAGTTCAGGTTGCGGCGACCGCACCTATTGCCACGAGGTCAATCCATGATTGCTACTGCGCGACCCTGAAAGGCTCTCCCACCTTTGGACGCGACGTTCGACATAATGAGGCCTGTCACGCCCGCCCACGAAGCTCATGAGCCTTCCATACAAAACGCATCGAGACGATGTAGCTCACAGGAAACGAGATCGCCGCCCCGATGATGTTTCCCAAGATTGGGGAGATTGAGAACTCGTCCAGGAGCGTGAGCTGAACGCAAACAATGATTACATTTCCCACAAGTGCAACCAACTGGTACCTCGCCAATCTAACCGAGACGATCTTCGCGCCTCCTGCCTTGTATCCGCCCGGAATCCGAACGGTGATGCGTTCGTTCAGGAAGAAGGCCACTGTGACGCCAACCCCAAAGGCAACGACATCCAGTCCAACTATCAGAATCGACGCGGAGGCAAGATTGGGGACCTTTGTGGCGTGATAGAAGACGAGGACTCCTGCAGTCAGGATGGCTTCCGAGACCAGGAACCCGATGACGCTGGCTACGGCGAAATTACTGGCGCTAATGAAGCTACGTTTGTTTTTCAAGTCTTTGCCTATCTTCTTGGCTTCGCGAACTGCGGAATGCGGGGCATCAGATTAAACCCTTCCGCGACGAGATGGATGTTCTGATTAATTATCAACACCGCGGCAGACATCCCTGCAGAAATGCGACTCATGGTTTCGTCAGAATAGACTTCGGGCGCATCTATTGCAGGAGCGCCGCTGAGAAGAATCCCTGGTGGCGAGCTCAATGCCCGGGAAGCTCTCCTCAGGGGTACTCCCTTATCTCTTTCTTCACCAGAGGGTGAATCCCGGTGGGAGACCCGCAAAAGGGGCCGTGAAGGGACGACGTCACACCAAGGGAGGAGAAATGGGATACATCATTTACAAGGACGACTTTTCACCGCAACGGCGCATGAGCTTCTGCGAAAGGTGCGGCACGAGCATCCCGGAGGACACCCAGTACTGCCCGAGATGCGGTGCCAGAGTCGGTAGAGGCAGAGGCGTCTCCGAGCTTCCGTGCAGGTTCTGTCAGGCGTACAATCGCCTGGACCGAACGTTCTGCTTGAACTGTCGCAGGCGGATCATTCCCTTGACGGCGTATGACATCACCGAGAGTGATTTCGTCTACCAAGCGGACAGGGCCAACCTTGAGATGCTTCAGGGGACTGAACCGCTGCCCCACCTTATCCAGGGCCTCGTCACAGGCAGGCGAGAGAAGTCCATTCGTTCCTGGCTCGCCACACATGCCGCCAAAGTCGAAAACCGCTCGAGGCTGGACTCCCTAATCAGAGGCTGCGGTGAAACCCTCGGTCTCGAAGTTCTTCCCGAGACCTTCGTCACTCCTACACTGGAGCTGAACGCCTCCACCTTCGGCCGGGACGACAAGCCAATCCTCGCAATCACCTCCTCAGCGCTCGAGGTGCTGAACGAGAAGGAGTTGATGGCACTTGTCGGTCATGAACTCGGCCACGTGAAATCGAAACATCTCATGTACCACACCCTCGCAGAGTCATTCGGAGCGGGCGCCCAGTTCCTTGCCAACTTCTATGGTGCAGGCCTCATAGCGATGCCAATCCAGATGCTCCTGCTCTCCTGGCATAGGGAGTCGGAGATATCAGCGGACAGGGCGGCCCTCCTAATCGTGAATGATCCAAGGGTATTCAGGTCAATGATGCTGAAGATCATGGGGCGCCGCGCCCCGGCGAACGACGCGCCCGGTGACTCGCTAGCCGAGGCCTTTCAAACCCATCCGACCTACGGCAGGAGGCTGGCGATGGTCAAGGAGTTCCACGCCAGCGTCGAGTACGCTAGAGCGAGGGATAAGGTCAAGACCAGACTAGGACTCAGGAACACTTTCGTCCCAGCGTGCCGCTTCTGTGGGGCGAGCAAGCCGGTCACCGAGCTGTACTGCAAGACCTGCGGGAAGAGTCAGTACTAGATTTTCACGCCACGCCATTAATCGGGTTCTAGGCTTTTCGCTCGATGAGTTCCAGCCAGATACCATTGGGGTCCTTGATGAAAGCTATGCGACCCGAGCCTAGAGTGTAGGGCTCTTTCGCTATCTCGACGCCATTCTCCTTCATCTTTAGAACGAACCTCGCGACATCCTCCACGCCGAACGCGATGTGGTCGAGCTGGTCTCCCTCGTAATAATCCTTTTTGTCCCTCCACCAAGTTAGCTCGATTCTATGATTCGTTCCTTCCAACCCTAGGAACGCAATCTCGGCGTTGTTCTGCTTGATCTCTTCTCTCCCAATCAGGGTCATCCCAAGCCTCCCGGTGTAGAAGGCGATGCTTTCATCCATGTCCTTCACGGTTATGGAGGTGTGCAGCAACTGCATGGAACCGGGGCGATTCTCGTCGTCTATAAACTCGTAAGGGAGATGGTGGTGTTCTCCTGTACCTATGAATGAGTGCGATTCACAATCGTTCCTAGGCTACTAGGCCGTGCAGCCCTGTGCAATACTGATTCTGCTAAATAAGAACAAAGAGCGAGAGGGTGCGTCTTGAACCGCTATGCCGCGCTCGCCGCGGTCGCTCTTCCAACGTTGGTCTACGGCATGTTTCGATTCTCTATAGGGATACTCATTCCAAAGATAGAGAGCCAGTACTCAATCAACGATTCGGTCATGGGTCTGATAGTTTCAATCTCGGTCGGCGTTGTGGGAATCGGGGTCTTCGTGTCCAGTTACGTCGCAGAAAGGTACGGCGAACGAAAGACCATACTGCTCGGTCTGACTCTATTCACCGTTCCGCTCGTCGGCATGTCATTCAATGCGAGCCTCGTGACATTCTCGCTGCTCCTCATGTTGTCTTCGTTGGGTTCCGGCCTCTTCATCCCAGCCGTCTACGGCGCGGTTTCGCTGCTCTTGCCCAAGCGGAGAGGGGTAGGAGCCGGATTCGTGTCATCCGCCTACAACCTAGGCGGCCTGGTGGGACCTGCGCTCATAGGTTACCTTCTACTGTACTACTTTTGGGGGACATCGTTCCTCGTCATCGCCCTTGCGGGTGCAATCTCCATCGCGGTACTCCTGATCGCGTTCCGTGGTGAGATGGGTGGAAAGGACGAAGGCATCCGGGGCCAAGTGGGATTGGTCCTCCACAACAGAAGAGTCATCGTGTTGGCGCTCGCAGCTCTTCTCGCGGACGGCGGCTTCGTGACCTATCTCTCTTGGACTCCGGAGTTCCTGCTCCGTACCTTTGATGTCTCTGGTAACTTCACCGCGGTAGTGGACCTCCTGTTCGGGGTCGGGATAGGTCTGGGCGGCATAGGCGTGTTCGTGGCGGGGTTCCTCCTCGACAAGGTGGGAGGGAAGCGGAGCGCTGTCTTTGGAGGAGGGATAGCCACTCTGGCCACCGCGGGGCTCTATCTGTCGAGGTCGCTATTCGCCAGCGTGTTGCTCATGCTGGTGGGAAGCTTCTTCCTCAACTGGTTTTGGACTTTGGTGACCGTGATGTCGCAGCTGAAGGTGGGTGCGAATCAGCGGTCGGCGGCTACGAGCTTGGTGCAGGCGGCCGGGTTCATCGGCGCCTGTGCGGGACCGGGACTGGCTGGATTGCTGGGAGGAGCCAGCGCGGTCCCTCTCATCCTGACTGTGGTCTTGCCCTACGTCGCTTACGTGGCAGTGATTGCTTTCCTCTACGCAGATTGATCAGTCGGGAAAGATGTCGCGCGAAATCATCGTCCCGACCACCCAGTTCGGCTGGTCGACGACTTCGTGGACTCTCACATCAGCAGCGACGCTGCACAACACGTAAGCTTCTTCCCTTGTCAGTCCGTAACTGGTTGTGAGGTAGTCGAGCATGTTGCGGACCGACTCTTTCGTGGCGGTCATGAGGTCGGACGCGATGCCCGTCGCCCCATAGTACCCCTCTTCCAGCTTCCCATCCCCCTCGGTGAAGTATTGCGGCCAGCGAAGCTTCGCGTCACGCTCAATCTTGAAGCGCAGAGTAGCTTCTCCCGCGCACTCGATGGCGCAAAGGCACACCTCACCATCACCCATCGCGGCATGGATGTCCCCGGTCGAGAAGAGTGCGCCATCGACCCAGACAGGAATCTTGATCCGACTTCCGGCGGTCAGATGGCGGATGTCAAGGTTGCCTCCGTGCTTGCCCGGAGGCATGGTCTCGAACGAGCCTTCCTCTGGAGGCGCCACCCCCAAGACTCCGCAGAACGGCCTCAGCGGTATCTTGATTCCCTTCTCGAATGTGGCGTACTCCTTGTTCCTTAGGTTCCATTTGTACAGGAACGGTTCACTGAATTCCTCGAGCAGCCCGAGGCCCGGGATTATCGCCGACCACCCGAAGTCAGCGACTTTGACGTCGAGGGTCTCGACCACGAGAACATCCCCGGGGTTCGCTCCCTCGACGTAAACCGGTCCCGCCAGGGGATAGAACTTCGAATCGTCGATGCGACTCAGGTCTTGAGAGGTTGTGTCTTGTGTGACCTGCCATGTGGAGACGTCGTTTATCTCGAACGTTACTACGTCACCGTCTCGGACTCTCAGGACTGGCCGGTGTGACCGATCCCACCTGTAATGAAAGGTATCGCGCGCTATCCGGTGATGCGCCGCGGAATGCGTCATACCTTGCCGGTGCGCAGAGAAGCCTTGTAATCGTTCTCCAGATGCCGACGGAAGATGTCCCACTCTTCGCCTAGTTCCTTCTCCCACTTCTTCTTGTCCTCAACCTCGTCCTTGCTGTCGTAGCTCATCCGGAACTTCATGTCGAGCCGCGTCTTGTTCTTACCCTTTTGCGTCAGTTTGTACTCGCCCAGCTCTCTATGATCTCCACAGGTGTCCAGCGTCCACGAGTTAGGGGGGTGCAACCAGACAACCCTGAGTCCCTCTTTGGGCTTGCCCTTCTCCTTGTACTCGGACCACCAGACCATCCTCTTGTGAGTCCGCTCGAGGAACTTCCTCCTCATGCTGGAGCCGGTCATCTTCCCGTCATCCTCCCTGAAATCCGTGCACCATGCGAAGACAAAGTTCAGGGGCGCCCTGAATGTCTCCGAGGCCTTGTACGTCTCCACGAAAGTCTTCTTCAAACTGAAGGTGGTCACGTGTCGCAGACGCTTTAAGCTTTCACGTGAAGAAATTCTTAAGTGACGTCGTCACGAAGGCGGGTCTGGGTGCCAAGGTAGCTCAGCCTGACCACGAGGGCTACGGAGAGCCCCCGGCTGAAGCGGAGAGCCTTTCTCTCCTCGGTGACCGGGTTGTCGTCGGTTCAAATCCGACCCTTGGCACTTTTTAGCTCAATGAAAGATTTGTTCCTTAAGGAATTGAACCCGTCAATACATCCGTAGGCTTCGGTCTATCTCTCGCGTCCAGGCCCTGATGCCGCCCTTCAGGTTCTTGACCTTCTTGAACCCGAGGTCGTTCAGGAAGCGGACCGCCTGGGCGCTCTTCACCCCAGTGTGACAATAGACCACTATTTGGTCGGCGGTATCGAGCTCGTTGACCCTCTGAGTGAGCTGCCCGAGCGGAATCAGCTTTGACCCTTCGATGTGGGCAATCTCGTACTCGAACGGCTCTCTCACATCCAAGATGAAGACGTTCTTCTTCTCGACTAGTGCCTGCTTCAGCGCCTGCACAGGCAGGTCGAACTCGGAGTCCAGCTCATCTTCGATCCCGCAGACCGCTTCATAGTCTATCAGCTCCTTCACGGTAGGGTTTTGACCGCACACGGGACATTCGGGGTTCTTTTTCAGCTTGAATTCCTCGAACCTCATGTTCAAGGCGTTGAATAGCAGGAGCCGACCGATGAGTGGCGTTCCATTTCCCAGGATGAGGTCGATCGCCTCCGCCGCCTGGATGCATCCCATTATGCCTGGCAGGATTCCAAGCACGCCTCCCTCGGCACATGAAGGTACCAGGCCCGGTGGAGGGGGCTCAGGATAGAGACAGCGGTAACACGGACCCTCTTTGGCATAGAACACTGAAGCTTGTCCCTCGAACCTGTAGATGCTCGCATAGACGCTGGGCTTGCCGAGCAGCACACAGGCATCGTTGACAAGGTAGCGCGTGGGGAAGTTGTCCGCCCCGTCTATTATGACGTCATAGTTCCTGAGTATGTCGAGTGCGTTGGACGAGTCCAAGCGCACCTTGTGTAGCTCGATGCTCACGTTCGGGTTTATCTCGAGCAGCCTCTGCTTCGCGACTTCGACCTTGCTCTTGCCGACGTCCTGCTCCGAGTAGAGAACCTGCCTGTGTAGGTTGCTCCTCTCGATATCGTCGAAGTCGACGATCCCTATCCTCCCCACGCCGGCGGCAGCGAGATACGTCGCTGAGGGCGTACCGAGCCCGCCGGCTCCGATTATCAGGACGCTGGAAGCCTTGAGCGCCCCCTGCCCCTCCAGCCCGACCTCAGGCATTATGAGGTGCCTGCTGTAGCGGGCCAACTCGTCGCTGGAGAAGGTGACGTTCGGACGGTCGTGAAGATGCTGGTGTTCTGAACCGCCAGCGACAGCGGGGACTATCATCAGCCTATCTCCGTCTTTGAGCGGCGTCTCTCCGCCGCTCAGGTGTCGCACGTCCTCCTCGTTGACGTAGATATTGACGAAGCTCCTCAGACTTCCGTTCTCCGAGCAGAGGCGGCGCCTCAGGTTGGGAAAGGCCGTGACCAGTTCTTGGATTGCGCTCTTCACGTTCCTGGCGTCGAGCTGCAGCTCGTCTCGGTTGTCCGTATGCTGCCTCAGCGCGGTGGGGATTGTTAGTTTCACGAGCAACTTTCTCATCACCGCTCTTCCAATATCTCTATCTCTTCCTGAAGGGCTGATTTGGGGCTCTCTCTCGGAGTCCAGGACTTGGTTTCCCCCGCGCGGCCCTTCGGGACGGATATGACGACGTAGGAGTACCATGGAAACGAATGTTCGAGGTCGAACTTCGAAAGAGAGGCCGGATAGTCGGGGTGCGAATGGTAAATCCCGGCTATGGTCAATCCCTTCTGCGATATCGCCCTATCGGCCTTGAACAGGTCTAGGGGGTTGATGTTGTACCTGTCGTGCCTCGGGCCTTCGTAGGCGTTGTTCATCCTAATCGACTCGGTTATTGTCTTCCTCGAATTGGAGGCTGCGACTGCGTCGGCGCTGCCCTCCCCGATGAGCAGACCGCAACATTCCTCAGGATATGTCGCTTCTGCGTGAGCATGGATTTCACTGAACACCTTTCTTGCGATGCATATAGTCATCTCTCTTCACATCATTGCTGAATATCAAGACAGCTCCGAAACAGGCGGGTCATAGCCCTCAGGCTCCCGAGGGCCTGGGTGTCTCATAAAGATGACGGTGGCGATATTCTGAAAAAGAACTGAAGGGGACCGGGGCGGCTATCTGACCTACGTTCAGCCCATGCCGCCGCCGGGAGCGCCGCCAGCTGGCTCCTTGTTCTTACTGGCGGCGATGACGTCGTCTATGCGGAGTATCATCGAAGCGGACTCCGTGGCGGCTTTCAGGATCTGTGCCTTTACCGCCTTCGGCTCGATGACCGACTTGTTCCACATGTTCGCGACCTTTCCGGAGAGCGCATCTACACCTGCCCACTTCTCACCCTTGCCATGTCTTGCCCTGAGCTCGACCTGGGTGTCGATTGGGTCCATTCCGGCGTTCTCGGCCAGAATGATTCCGATAGTCTCGATAGCGTCAGCGTACCTCAGAGCTGCCAGTTGCTCTCTTCCGGAGAGTTTCTGCGCCCACTCTCTGACCTTGCTGGCTATCTCGACCTCTGGCGCGCCACCTCCCGCCACGATTGATGGGGTCTCGACGACGTCCTTGGTGACCATCAGAGCGTCGTGAAGCGCGCGCTCAGCCTCGTCGACGACCCTTTGCGAGCCTCCGCGGACCAGTATCGTCACGGCCTTCGGGTTCTTGCAACCCTCGATGTACACCCACTTGTCCTCCTCGATCTTCCGCTCCTCGGCGAGCTTCGCCTGACCCAGGTCCTTTGCGGAGAGGTCGTCGAGGTTCGTGACTATTCTCGCGCCCGTGGCCTTTGCGAGCTTGGTCATGTCGCTTTCCTTGACCCTTCTGACCGCGAGTATTCCTGCTCTGGCGAGGTAGTGCTGCGCGACATCGTCTATGCCCTTCTGGCAGACGACCACGTTTGCACCGGAGCTCTCTATCTTGTCCACCATTCCCTTGAGGATATTGTTCTCCTCCTCAAGGAACTTCTGCATCTGATCAGGGTCGTTAATCCTTATCTCCGCACTGAACTCGGTCTTCTCTATCTCAAGTGGGGAGTTGATTAGAGCGATCCTCGCGCCCTCAATCCTCTTTGGCATGGCAGAGTGGACGACCTCCTTATCCAGGACGATTCCCGAAATCAGCTTGGTGTCGACCAGCGAGCCGCCCGCCTTCTTCTCGACCTTCACGTTGTCGATGTCGACCTTGTAGGTCTTCACGCCGTCCTTCTCTGAGGGCTCGGCCACCTGAACCACTGCGTCGACAACCAGCTGTGCGAGATGTGGGGCATCGTCTGAGACGAGCTTCGTCATCATGCTGGTCGTGGCCACCTTCAGCAAGTCGGCCTTCGAAGATGGGTCGATCTTTTCAGCGATGTGATCGAGCACTTGCAAGGCCTTGTCGAGGGCCTTCATGTAGCCGTCGACGATTACAGTAGGGTGAACGTCCTTGGATATCAACTCCTCCGCCTTCTCGAGTAGGGCTCCTGCGAGTATCACCGCGGACGTCGTGCCGTCTCCCACCTCGTTGTCGGTGGCCTTGGAGACCTCGACGAGCATCTTCGCAGCCGGATGCTGCACGTCTATCTCCTTCAGCATGGTAGCGCCGTCGTTGGTGATGGTGACGTCACCCAGAGAATCGACGAGCATCTTGTCCATGCCGCGAGGACCCAGAGAGGTCCTGACTATCTCCGAGATTAGCTTCGCTGCCTGAATGTTGTTTCTCTGGGCTTCTCTGCCCTTTGACTCGGCTGTGCCTTCCTTTAGAATAATGTATTGTGGACTGCTCGACATCAATAATTCACGCCACTATACAACTTCGAGTTGTATATATGATTTTTGCTGTGCGGGGGAAATCGCCCGCCGATAACGTCGTTCCGTCGCAAAATGACTGTGTGCGCGTCCCTTGCATCGAAAACCGCTCGTCAAAAAGTGCGGGTGCTCGTTGAACCTCAGGAGGGGTGAGAGTCGAGGGACTGAGAGGAATCGCACTCAGGATAGAGAGCGGGGGGTCCGGCTGCTTCTTCCGTTCTGACCAGATCCTACTGGAGTACGAGAAGAGACTTGACGCCTCGAAGTGCCGGGTTACGCTGGGCGCATGGCTGCCCGCACGAAGACCGTCAACTTTGGGCCACGTGCCTCCCCAATAGGGTTAGGGAATAGGCTTCTCCTGGTAGTGAGAAGGGAGCTGGCCGAAGGTGAGCGAGAGCGATTCGTCGAATGCAGGCGACTGTACAACCAGCCTAATGGTCAGAAGAAGAGATAGCAGGTCCCGAAGGCTGCTGCTTCGAACCTTGATTTTGAACTCCCGCGCGATGCGAGAAGCGGGGACCAAGCGCTTTGGATACCCCATTCAGTAGAAGATAACCTCCAACGCTTACAGCTATTATCTCGCCCACCAGCACTCCGATCCAGCTAAGCCACACCGAGATTTGAAGGAGGAAGGAAAGGTACGTTCCGACGATCAGGGTGATTACCAACACCTCCACCGTCGTCCCGGTGAGCCAGGCCCCTTGGAACCTTCTCTTTCCGATCTGCCAAGCTAGAAAGGTCGCTATGAGGTTGGCGACGGCTCCTCCCACTATGTCGATGACGCCAAAGGGGCTCGACAGGTTGCCTACGAACGTACCGATTGTCAGACCTATGATCGCAGGAGGGCCGAATAGAATCGACAGCGGGAGCAGGATATCGGCTACTCTCACCTGGTAGACCTGAAAGCTGATGGGCGCGAGGACGGTTACCCCTACCGCGTAGAGAGCCGCGAACACGGCGGCCAGCGCGACCTGTCTCGACCTTACACTTGTCTTTTTGTCTACCATCTCCCCCAACTCCGGGATTTTGCCTCAGTCAAGGCGGAACGGGTGGAGGCCCTCTCACCCGCCTTCACCATCTGGATTCAGGTGTCGGTATTTAGCTGTGTCCCGTGTGCGAGCATTATCTACGCGGCTGGGTGCACAGGGTTCGAATCCATTCCTAGCCACGCTTTTAAGCCCCAGGAAGTGGGAGAACGACAGCGCTGAATTGGACGAACTCGATGACGAAGACACTGGCGAGACGCGCATCCGTGGTGGGTACCGATAACAGAGGAGAGATGGGCTGCGGTCGACCGCTACATAATGGACCTGCTTGTGCCGCCGGACGCAGCACTGGATGCAGCGGTTCGGGAGAGCCGCGGGGCGGGTCTGCCGTCAATCAACGTGACGCCAAACCAGGGCAAACTGTTGAATTTGTTGGCGCGGTTGCAAGGGGCACGCAGTGTGCTGGAGATTGGTACGCTAGGCGGCTACAGCGCAATCTGGCTCGGTCGGGCTCTGCCTGCAGACGGCCACCTGATTACCCTCGAGATTGAACCGAAGCACGCAGAAGTGGCCCGAGCCAATATTGCTCGAGCAGGACTTGCAGATGCCGTCGAAGTGCGCTTGGGCCGTGCCTTGGATACTCTACCACGACTTGCGGCAGAAGGGCGCGGACCGTTCGACCTCGTCTTCATCGACGCCGATAAACAGAGCACTGCGGACTACTTCATCTGGGCGCTGAAACTCTCTCGTCACGGCAGCCTTATCATCGTGGATAACGTCGTGCGCGGCGGAGAAGTTATCGACGCCTCGAGCAAGGATCCCAACGTCCAAGGCGTGCGCCGCTTCAACGAGCTGCTTGCGGTTGAGCCGCGCGTGATCGCGACGGAGATTCAGATCGTTGGGAGCAAAGGGTATGACGGTTTCGCCTTCGCGCTCGTCAAATAGGCGCAACTACGCGTGGAATGGTTTTACTAGCATCTCCATGTGAGGGGAAACGATGTTCCGGGAAGAAATGCGACAAGAGCTAATCAAGGCAGCGGTCGAGAGGAGAACCGTAACATATGGATACCTAATGGAGAAGTTCGGGATATCGCGCGGTTCCTCGGAGGGGGACACGGTCGTGGGAGCCCTCGGAGAGATTGATAGGCGCGAGTATCAGGCGGGTGCGCCAGGGTTTGCCGCAATCGTGGTGCGAAAGGACACAGGTTATCCCGGGGGAGGGTTCTTCTGTTGGGATGGCGTCCCGGCAGAACTGAGGAGGCGGAAGGAGGAGGGCGGAAACCCTCAGTTGTCAGATCCGGAGAGACGGTATATCAAACAGGAACAGGAGAAAATCTGGAGCTATTACCTGAGCCGCTATCCCACTCATCATGACCTAGGAAGCTTCACCGAAGACCGCTAGAGACCCCTTCTTTCAGCAGGTGCCGGGGAAGTCAAGAACCTTCGGGACTTCACAATCTCGTGGATTTCGAAGGAATCACTCCGCCCTCAGCACCCTTATCGCTGCGAGCGTGCCCAGGTCAGCGAGGACGATAGCGAGGATGATGAGATAGAGCATGTCGCCCGTGAAGGTAGAGAGCTGGCTTGCCGAGAGGTTCCCGTTGACTATGAGTAGTCGGGCTGCCTCGCTGGCTTTGGAGATTGGGTTGACTTCGGCTATCGCTTTGAGCCAGCCCGGAAAACTGCTGGATGGGAAGAGGGCGCTACTGGCGAATATTAGCGGGAGCGTGAGGAAGTTGACGACCGCTACGAGCGAATCGATGCGCCTCAGGGAGAGCGCAAGCACCGTGAAGATGCAGCTCAGACCGAAAGCCAGGAGGATGAACGCGCTGAATACCCCCAGCAGGTCTAGGACGCCGAAACTCGAAGGAAGTTCAAGGCCGTTGGGAATGAAGAGGGCTATGGTAAAGGCCAACACTGCCAGAAACGCGGCCTTTACCACATTTTGGAGCACGCCGGAGAAGTAGATAGCCGCCCTTGGTATCGGGTTCGTGAGCAGCGTGTTGAGGAAACCATTCTGCCTGTCTTCAACTAGGTCGATGCCCCCGAAGGCCATGTTAAATACGAGCACAAGGCATATCACACCCGCAGTCAGGTACGTGATGTAGGTCCGAGCGCCGCCGAAGGCTTGCCCGAATATTGCTGACTTCATCAGCTGAATCATGAGCGTCGGAATCTGAACGCCGTTGAGCTGGGTCGGAATCAGGTTTGTTGGGTTGAACGAGCTTCCGAAGAGGGCTAGGTAGAACGTGGCCGTGAACACGCTCGGCATTATTGCGGCAGGGTTCCTTACCCACTTTTTGAGCGCCCTGGCTGTCAGCGCGACAATCTCATCAATCATCTCAAGTCGCCTCCTCCCTCACCGCACTCTGCCCTGCAGAGTCGGGACCTCCCTCGTCTTGGTCGCGCATCGATTTGCCAGTGATCTCCAGGAAGACCTGGTCGAGAGTAGGTTTCGTGAACGAGATTTCTGTGATTCTGAACCCCTTCTTGGTCACGCCCTCGAGTATTGCAGGAAGGGCCCGTTCAGCCCTGGGCAATTTGAGCCGGTATGCATCACCCGCCCGGGTCACCGCCGAGACGTCAGGAATTGTCTTGAAGAATTCAGTTAAATCC
>Ga0326728_10014883_pt1 | contig 16356 bp, 12 predicted proteins | sample MB3enrmetagenome_FD_207602 | JGI IMG/M metagenome (GOLD analysis project Ga0326728, IMG submission 207602) | Lab enriched peat soil microbial communities from McLean, Ithaca, NY, United States - MB31MN | ecosystem: Environmental > Terrestrial > Soil > Wetlands > Peat | place: USA: New York...
AAGTATGATACGGGTTCATCGCCATGCTGCGCCTCGGTCTTTGAGAAATCTATGGAACGCCGTAGCAGCCTGGACGGCGTGCCGGTCTTTAGGCGTCCGAGTTCCAAGCCTAGCTCCTGGAGTGATGCCGAGAGGTTCATGGCTGCGGCATCTCCGGCCCGCCCCCCCGACTGCTGGTTCGTGCCGATGTGCATCAGACCCCTGAGAAATGTGCCGGTGGTGATAACGATGCAAGTCGCGTGGTACTGAACTTCCAAGGTGGTTTCGATACCGTATGCGACACCGTTCTTGTGCAGGATGCGGGAAGACTGGCCTTGCTTGACGTCCAAGTTCGGCTCTGATTCGCAGACCCATTTTAACCTGAACTGGTATGCTTTTTTGTCGCACTGCGCTCTCGGTGCCCAGACGGCCGGACCTTTCTTGGTATTCAACATGCGAAACTGGAGGCCAGTCATATCGGTGGCCTTGCCCATTTCCCCACCCAAAGCGTCAATCTCGCGCGCCAAATGTCCTTTGGCCAAGCCGCCAATGGCCGGATTGCAGGACATTTGGCCAATCGAATCGGCGTTGATGGTCAACAGCAAGGTTTGGCAGCCCATTCGCGCTGCGGCCAGCGCGGCTTCAACACCAGCGTGACCGGCGCCAACCACTATGACGTCGTATCGCTTTGGATAAACGTACATCGGTCGAGCTAAATGATGCGATACTTGGCCCCAAACGGCGTTTTGCCCGGTTTTTTCTGAATCTTACGCACTTGGTTGGCCGCGAGGTGTTCCAGGATTTTGAAGACCGTTTCGATGTCGTCGCTCCGGTTGATACCTTTGGAGATTTCTTCGAGCGTGAACTGTTGATTCAAGCTGGATTTGAGGAACGCGATAATTTCCCTTTGAATCGCCAGCACCGTGCCAGCCGCTTTCTTGCCGGCCTCGACGCCAGGCTGGTGATAAGCGTTGATATTGACCAGATTCGCGTAGAAGCCCACCGTTCGCTCAAACAAGCAGATCAGCAGACCCACGGTCTGGGGGGTGACATCCTTGACGGTTATAGTCACCGACTCACGATCGTTCTCAGCCAAGGCGGCACGCGTTCCCAGAAGGAAGCCTTCCAGAAAATCACCCGAGGTGGCGTCCGGTTCGGTAAAAAGCGGGTCGCCGAGCTGGTCTTTCTGGACTTCAATGAAGGTGGCAAAGAAGTTGTTTAACCCATCTCTAAGCTGCTGAATATAAGAATGTTGGTCAGTAGAACCCTTGTTTCCAAGCACGCAAATTCCCTGATTGACAACATTCCCATCCAAGTCCTTTTCCTTGCCCAAAGATTCCATGACCAATTGCTGGAGGTACTTTGAAAATAGCTCGAGCCGGTCTTTATAGGGCAAAACAACCATATTCTTGGTTCCTTTACCGTTACCGGATGCATACCAAGCCGCCGCCAGAAGCGCAGCAGGATTATCTTTAACGTTTTTTCTTCGCGTGACGACGTCCGCCATCTGTCCGCCTTTAAGCATGGCGTCAATGTCAATTCCCTGCAAAGCGGCTGGCAAAAGGCCGACGGCGGAGAGTTCGCTGGTGCGGCCACCGATCCAGTCCCACATCGGGAAGCGCTCCAGCCATTGATGTTCGGTGCTGAACTTGTCCAGTTCGCTGCCGGCCATCGTAACGGCCACAGCGTGCTGGCCAAAGTTGAGGCCGGATTTTTCGTAAGCGGCCTGGGCAATGAGCATTCCATTGCGGGTTTCCTTGGTGCCACCGGACTTTGAAATGACAATGCAAAGGGTGCGGTCGAGCTTCCGGCCAATGGCGGCCAGAGTGCGGTTCATGCCATCGGGGTCCGTGTTGTCAAAGAAATACGGCCTGAGTTTGTCCTTGCGCGGATTGCCGAGGGCGTGGGCCACGAATTGCGGGCCTAGAGCCGAACCGCCAATGCCGATGACGAGGAGATTCTTAAATTCTCCGGACATGCCGATGATGGCGCCGGAATGGATTTTGGCGGCAAAATCCTTGATTCTCGCCAGCGTCGTCTCGATTTCCTGCCGGATTTCCGGGGTGGGTGCCAGAGCGGCATCGCGAAGCCAATAGTGGCCCACCATGCGCTGCTCGTCGGGATTGGCGATGGCGCCCTTTTCCAGCGCGTCCATGTCCGCAAAAGCCTTCTGCAACCGCGGCTCCAGGGCGGCAAAAAAGGCGTCGTCCACGTTCATGCGGCTTAGATCCACCGCCAGGCCGAGTTCGGGAAACTCGGTGTAGTATTTTTGAAACCGTTCCCACCATTGCAATTTCGTATAGTTCATAAAAAATCGAACTTAATAAGATGGTTGGGGTTGCGGTTCTGGCAAGTAAAATCGGCAGTTGCAAATGGGACCCATGGGACGAATGGCAATCACCGCTTGACTCCGGTGCGGCGGAAACTAGACTTTCTCAAACCAAGCAGCGCGGATGGAGGCTATCGCGCGCGGGTATGAAACATAAGCTGGTGAACCATGCGGGCGGATGCCCGTGCTACTAAATATGAAAAACTCAACACTTCGTTTATTGACCATCACTCTGTGTGCCGCCGCGTCTGTGTGCCTGGCGTCGCCGCTTTATCCTGTGGTTTCAGGGGGCCGTTGGGGATTCATGGACCGATCGGGCAAGATCGTTATCAATCCGCAATTTGATGCCGCCGAGCCATTCTCCGAGGGCGTGGCCGCGATAAAGCTGGGCCGCTGGGGCTTCGTGGACACTTCCGGGAAAATCACCATCAACCCGCAATTCGACAAGGCCGGGGATTTCACTCATGGGCTTGCGTGTGTGCGGCTGGGGGGCAGTGTGGCGCCGCCGTTTGACCCGTTCGGCGTGGCTCCGCACGGCAACTTCGGGTTCGTCAATGACGACGGCAAGTATGTCATCAACCCGCAATTCGACGATGCGCGCTCCTTCTCCGAAGGTTTGGCGGCGGTCAAAGTCGGTCACTGGGGGTTCATTGACAAGTCCGGCAAGATCGTCATCAACCCGCAGTTTGACGACGCGGAATCTTTTTCCGAGGGCCTGGCGGTCATCAAGTCAGGCGGGCGCTGGGGTTTCACCGATACCACGGGCAAGATGGCCATCAACCCGCAATTTGACCGCGCCGAAAGTTTTTCGGAAGGCCTGGCGGCAGTCCGCAGCGGCGGTCATTGGGGTTTCCTCGACAAGAGCGGGAACCTGACCATCAATCCGCAGTTTGACGACGCCGGCAGTTTTGTCAAAGGTCTGGCGCCGGTGCGGGCAGGGAAGCGGTGGGGCTTCATTGACCGGTCGGGCAAATTCGTCATCAACGCGCAGTTTGACAACGCGGCGACGTTCTCCGAGGGCCTGGCGCCGGTGAAGCAGGGCGGCCGCTGGGGCTTCGTGGATGCGACCGGCAAGCTGGTCATCAACCCTCAATTCGACGATGCCCGATGTTTCACCAACGGGCTGGCCTGGGTCAAATCCGGCGGCGCTTTCGGCTACGTGGATAATGCGGGGAAATACGTGTATAATCCCACGAAGTAACACCTCAAGACGCGGAAGGGGTTGGCCACAGATGAAGACAAGTGGTAGGGCGCGTCACTCCGTGCGCGCCGTTCCTCCACAACCAACGCCCCGGCGCGCACGGAGTGCCGCGCCCTGCCAATCCGCCCAACGGCAAAATGCAGAAACTTAACATCCTGTTCATCCTGTCCAAACGCCCCCTTCTTCTTTTCTTCGATATTGGGCGTTGAATGTTGAATGTTGAATGTTTCGGTGCCTTTTGAAAACTGTGTCTTTCCGCTGCCTTCCTTGGTTAAACTCAACGGGTGCAACGGAAATTCAAACTGGTCATCGCCTACGACGGCACGGCTTACGAAGGCTGGCAGGTGCAGAAGATCGGCACCGGGGTGCAGGAACTCATCGAAACGGCCCTGGCAAAACTTTTTCCGAGCACGCCGCGCCTTCACAGCTCCAGCCGCACGGACACCGGGGTTCACGCGCTGGGGATGGTGGCGCATTTCGCCGTGCCGCGGGCCGAGGCGCGCATGACCGCCCGCAAAATGGTGCTGGCGCTGAACGCGCATTTGCCGCCGGACATCCGGATCGTTTCCGCCGCGCCGGTCCCCGACGCTTTCCATGCGCGGTTTGATGCGGGCGGAAAACAATACCGTTACTTTGTGTGGAACCACCCCGCCATGAATCCGCTCCTGCGGCATACGGCGTGGCATGTCACCCGCAAGCTGGACCCGGCCCTCATGCGCGCCGCCGCGCGTTTCTTCGTGGGCCGGCACGATTTCCAGTCGTTCTCCTCCAACCCCGGATACAAAAAGCAAACCACCGTGCGCGCGCTTTCCCGGTGCGACGTGAAAAAGTCGGGCTGCCAGTTCACCTTCATCATCGAGGGCGACGGTTTCTTGTACAAGATGTGCCGGGGCATCGTGGGAACCATCGTCCAGGCGGGCCTCGGGAAATTTCCCCCGGAGGAAGTGAAGGTCATGCTGGCCAAGGCGGACCGCCGGGTGGCGGGCATGACTGCGCCGGCGCACGGACTGGTCTTATGGAAGGTGTTTTATGGCGCTTCCAAAATTGATTCAATGCGCTTAAAAAAATGAACATCGTCCTGGTCGAACCTGAAATCCCGCCGAACACAGGCAATGTGGCGCGGCTGTGCGCCGCCACGAAATCGGTGTTGCACCTCATCGAGCCGTTCGGTTTCAAATTGGACGACGCGCAGCTCAAGCGCGCGGGCATGGATTACTGGCGGCAGGTGCAATGGCATCGCTGGCGGAACTGGAAGGCATTCGAGGAGGCGCTGCCACCGGATGCCCGGCTTTGGTTTGTAGAATCAAACGGTCCCCGCCTTTACAGCCAGGCAAGCTATTCGCCTGATGACTACCTGGTGTTTGGCCGAGAAACGGCCGGTCTGCCGCCGAAGCTGTTGGAGACGCACCGGGACCGCTGGGTGCGGATCCCCATGTTCAACGCGCAGTCGCGCTCGCTGAACCTGTCCAACTGCGCCGCGCTGGTGCTGTTCGAGGCCCTGCGGCAGCAGGGATTTCAAGGGGAGATTTGAGGTCTCAGCCAACGCTCGTAACGGAACTGTATCAGCGGAACGGGTCAGGCGACGTTTGTAATATCTCGCTTTTTGGGTTTGACTAAATAAGCCACCAACCGCAATAAATACATCAGCACGAAACCCCACAAAACGCTGTTGATAAACAAAGCCAGCATACAAATCTCGCCATAAATGTGATCATATTTCGGGAAGAATGGATTGTCCGGCACGAGATACTGCAACGGAAAAACGACGTTGTAGGCCACACGGAGCGATAATGGCACCTGTGACGTCTCTTCCCAACCAGCCAAATCCAACGTCAGATATAAGGAAAGGAGCCAAATAGCCGGCACAATCCAAACTAAGCCAGCAAAGTATTGGAATCGTCTTGTCATCACAAAAAGTTCATGTCGCCTAACGATGAGCCACGGCGACCGGCCAGCGGCTTCGCAAGCTCGATAATCGTTGTATAACCCAAACCATCCATAAACTCACTTATCCCGCCATAGCTTCCGAGCAATGACGGAAGTGGCTGTTGGCATTGGCTCCAGGCATTAGCCTGCTCGGCTCTTGTTATCTAATCTTTGGTAAAAGTGGCGTAATATCCAAATCACGGCAAGTGTCAAAAGCCAACACTCGCACAATGCAAAGATGTAAAACAAAATGTGTGCTCCAATTCCCGGCCACAGGCTCGCTGGATAAAATATCTGCGTCAGCTTCGCCGCCGGCCTGTGAACGAATAAGTCTAAATCGCACAATTTGTCTGCCAACGTACCGGGGCCGAAAGATGAACCAAGCCAATAATAAACTCCGGTACTGATACCCTCAATCAACAAGCTGAAAATCAGCGCCAAAACCATCATGTTGAACTTGAAAAGACGCATAGCAGCCTAACAGTATTGACATCCTCACCTGTTGCCGATTTCGGCGGAGATGGAGAATAATTTATTATCACTCTAGGCCCGAAAAAAGGCGTGTCCAGCCTAATGTTGCGGCCTGTTCCGAAGGGCCAAAGGCCCGGTTCATACCAGCATGGGGCAGCGCCCCATGTGCGGGGACAAAAAATTTCCGAGCACCAACGGCGCGGTTCATCCGTAGCGATGAAATCGGGATGTTGGTTGTGCGCTGGCACGATGGCGCGATGTTGTGACGGGCCTTCAGCCCTTGTCAGGTTTGCGGGCTGATACCTGGGGCGGTTGCCCCAGGCTGGTATGAAATCGCGCCGTTGGCACTCAAAAACGGTTCCTGTTATTATAGTATTGACTGACAAATTTGGTTTGCCCATACATGGTTCGTCATCACTTTCGCCCGACTTCCGCAAATACCTCAGAAGCGGTTTTGCGGCTGAGGGCGGCCGCTTTTGCAGCCTGGGCTCGGCGTTCAATCAGCTTTTCCAGCTTCACCAAGGCGTCGTCCGCTTCCTTGGCTCCCAGCGTCTGTTCGAGGATGTAGTTTTTGATCGTTTGCCCGCGAAGCGCGGCCATGGCCTTGAGTTTTTTGTGTTGGTCCTCCGTGATGTCAATCGCGATTCTGCTCATCGTCTTCATTGAACAAGAATACCACCCACCCACATTTGTGCAAAACTTACAAAACTTACAAAACTTACAATACTGTCAAAATGTAGGTCGTTTTTGGAGCAGATCCTTGAAAACCCCAGCAATTCGGGGTCATTTTGAGAAAAATGGGGGGGGCTTGTATGGAAAGGGGGCGCCCGTAGCATGATTCATCTTCCTCCGTATCGGATTTCGATTCCCGCCGTTCCCCAAACTTTCCAGGCATTTTCGCGCAGCATTTTCGCGCACATATTTGCCAATGGCCGCGCCTTGGCTACAATAACTGTTCCTGGCCATGCAAGACGCGCGCGTAGAAGAAATCCGGCGGTTGCTGCCCCAAGCCATGTTGCCCGACTGGGTGCGGCTTGGCGGCAGGATGGTCCGCCTTTTGCGCGACCGGCTTCATCCCCAGGCACACGCCGCGGTTTTGGAACGCATTCACGCGCAGGTGACCGCGTCGGTGGCCTTGCGCGAGCAACGCGCCCAGAATGTTCCCCGCATTACCTATCCGCAAGACCTGCCCATTACCGCGCGTAAAGACGACATCGTCGCCGCCATTCGCGCCCGCCAGGTGGTCATCGTGGCGGGCGAAACCGGCTCGGGCAAGACCACGCAACTGCCCAAGATGTGCCTGGAAGCCGGCCTGGGCATCGAGGCCAAAATCGGCTGCACACAGCCGCGCCGCGTGGCCGCGCTTTCCATCTCCCGCCGCATTGCCGAGGAGCTGAACGTGAACTGGGGCCGCGAGGTCGGCTGCAAAATCCGCTTTGACGACCGCAGCAGCCCCCAGACGTACATCAAGCTGATGACTGACGGCATCCTGCTGGCCGAGACGCAGGGCGATCCGCTGCTTTCCGAATACAATTGCATCATCATTGACGAAGCGCACGAACGCAGCTTGAACATTGATTTTTTGCTGGGTTATCTCAAGGGCCTGCTCGTCAAACGCAAGGAACTGAAACTCATCATCACTTCGGCCACGATTGACACCCAGACCTTTTCCCGGGCCTTCGACAACGCGCCGATTATCGAGGTGTCCGGGCGCTTGTATCCGGTCGAGGTCTTCTACTCGCCCCTCGATGCCGTTTCCGAGGAACAGGGCGACCTGACTTATGTGGATGCCGCCGTCCGGGCCGCGGAACAAATCATGGCCGAATCGAGCGACGGCGACGTGCTCATTTTCATGCCCGGCGAACGCGACATCCGCGAAACGGGCGATTTGCTCGAAGGCAGGTTTGGCGGCCGCGCGGAAATCATCCCGCTGTTTGGCATGTTGAGCGCGGGCGAACAGCAGCGGGTGTTCGCCGAATGCGACCGCCGCAAAATTGTCGTGGCCACCAACATTGCGGAAACGTCGCTGACCATCCCCGGCATTCGTTACGTCATTGATCCGGGGCTGGCGCGCATGAGCCGCTACAATCCCCGCACGCGCACCAAACGGCTGCCGGTGGAAAGAATTTCGCAGAGCAGCGCCAACCAGCGCAAAGGCCGCGCGGGACGGTTGCAGGACGGCGTGTGCATCCGCTTGTATTCCGAGGACGATTTTTCGGAGCGCAGTCCTTACACGCAGCCAGAAATCCAGCGTTCCAATCTCGCGGAAGTCATTCTCCGCATGAAGGCGTTTCGCCTGGGCGACATTGAAACCTTTCCGTTCGTCAATCCGCCGCCGCCCGCGGCCATTGACGACGGCTACCGCTTGTTGCAGGAGCTGGGCGCGCTTGATGAATCGCGCCAGCTCACGCCGATGGGCGAGAATCTTTCGCGGCTGCCGATTGACCCCACGCTGGGCCGGATGCTGCTGCAATCCCAACTGGAACACGCCCCGCGCGAACTGCTCATCATCGCCGCCGGGTTGAGCATTCAAGACCCGCGCGAACGGCCTTTGGAAAACCGGGACGCCGCCAACGCCGCGCATCAACGGTTCGCCGACCGGCAGTCGGATTTTCTGACCCTCCTGAAAATCTGGGACGGCGTCCACGAACAATGGGAAACCCTTCGCTCGCAAAACCAGCGGCGTAAATTTTGCAAGGCGAACTTCCTCTCGTATCAGCGGATGCGCGAATGGCAGGACCTGCATGCCCAGTTGCATGACGCGCTCGAGGAACTGGGGCGGTTCAAACTGAACGAAAGCAGCGCGGATTACGCCGCCATCCATCGCTCGATTCTCACCGGCCTGCTGGCGCACATCGCCACGCGCAAGGAGCGCAACCTGTATCAAGGCCCCGGCAACCGGCAGTTGGCGCTCTTCCCCGGCTCCGGCTTGTTCGACCGCAATGACCGGCAGGCCAAACGTCCGCACGCGCCCAGCCCCAAATCGCCGCGCGAACTGCCCTCGCTCAAACAGCCCGCCTGGATTGTGGCCGGCGAAATCATCGAGACCTCGCAGCTTTTCGCGCGCACGGCGGCCGGCATTGATCCCCTGTGGATTCCTGAGCTGGCCCCGCACCTGTGCAAGGTCACGCATCAGAATCCGCAATGGGTTCCGGCGGCGGGCAATGTTCTGGTGGAAGAAAAAACCACGCTCTACGGCCTCGAAGTGAAACGAATCAAGGTTTCTCACGGCAACATCAATCCCGCCGAAGCCACGGAAATTTTCATCCGCGCCGCCTTGGTCGAGGAAAATCTGCTGCCGTCCCAGGCGAAGCCCGACGATGGGGACGACCGGGACGACACCCGCGTGTTTGCCTCTTCCCGTCGCCAGACTGTGCTGCCTCCGCAATATGCCTTCCTGCAACATAACCGCGCCATCCGACAGAAAATCGAAGTCTGGCAAACGCGGGTCCGCCGCCACGATTTCGGCAATTTGGACGACACGCTGGCCGATTTTTACGCGGCCCGGCTCCATAACGTCTCCTCGATTCACGAACTAAACCGGGTCATCGGCGAGTGCGGCGGTCCCGGTTTTCTTTGCGCCACCGAGGCCGATCTGGCCGGAAGCCAGTCGCTCCACTTCGACAGTGACGCTTTTCCCGACGCTGTGCCGCTGGCGGGACAACCCGTGGCCCTGAGCTACGCGTATTCGCCGGGCGAGGACCACGACGGCGTCACCGTCAGGCTGGGATTCAACCTTGCGCAAACCGTTTCACCGTCCGCGCTCGAATGGTCCGTGCCGGGTCTGCGCGAGAACCTCATCAGTGAACTGCTGCGGTCCCTGCCTAAAAGCATCCGCCGCGAATTGCAGCCGATCCCGCCGAAAATCGCCGAAATTCTGGCCGCCTTCCGGTCCGGCGGGGCGTCGCTCCGGGAAGATTTGGCGCAGTTCATTCGCGCCCGCTATGGCATAGAAATTCCACCCGGCGCATGGCCCGCCGACGCCATTCCCGCGCATCTGCGTCCACGCATCGAAGTTTTTGGCAACGACCAGAAAATAATCAGCACCGGACGCGACTTGGGAGCGGTGCGGGAATCGCTCGAAAAAATGAAAAGCGCGCCGGTCACAGACGATGTCGCTTGGAGACGCGTGGCGAAAAAGTGGGAACGTGCCAGTCTCACTGCATGGGATTTTAGCGAGCTTCCGGAGAAGATTATCGTTACCGAATCTGAAATTGTCCCTGTTTTGGCGTGGCCGGGCCTGCTTTTGGAAAAGGATATGGTCCATCTTCGGCTGTTTCGGACAGAACAGGCGGCCCGGGAGGCGAGTCTTGCGGGTATTCAAAAACTCGTCGAACTCGCTTTATCCAAAGATTTTGCGTGGTTGCACCGCGACTTGCGCTCATTGAACCGTTTCGAGGGGCTTATCCAGGGCCTGTGTACGTTGGATGAGCTTCACGAGAGGGCGTACGCGAACCTGAAGCGCCACATTTTGCCGGCGGAAGTTTTTTATCCGCTGAACCGGGCTGGCTTTGACCAGGCGGTCCAGCAGACGCGCCTGCAAGTTTCGGGGCTGGCAATGAGGCTGGTTGATACTCTCGGCGCCATCCTCAAGGCGCGGCGTGAGGTCCGCCAATTGTGCGGAGCGAATGCAGGTCCGGCGGGAGTGCCCGCGAGCCGGCCATCCAAAACCTTGTCCGGTTTCAGCCAACTGAACCTTGGCACCGTGCCAGCCGCCAAACCGGCCAACCTCTGGGAGGAAGAGCTGAACCGGCTGGTGCCGCCGGACTTTCCGGCCACAGCGCCCTTTGAGCAATTGCAACATTTTCCGCGCTATCTCAAGGCCCTGGCCACGCGCATGGAAAGGGCCAAAATCAATCCTCAAAAAGACCGGGACCGCGCCCAAATGCTTGCGCCATATTTGGAGAAGTTGAAGAATTTTGCCGCAAGCGCATCCGGTAACGCGGGCCTTCGGCGAAAGGCCGAACAGTTTCGCTGGATGGTCGAGGAATACAAGGTCTCCCTGTTTGCGCAGGAACTCGGAACGGCATTTCCCGTTTCACCCAAACGCCTCGATGAATTCCTCAGCGCGGATTGACACTTGAAAACGACAAAATCGCCATCAACACCGCCCCTCAAGCCGGATCTGTTTTTTGTCGGAATAGCTTACACTTTGGGGTTAAATGGCGCAGGCTTTTGAATTGCCCTAAAATCATGTAAGGCTCTTGTAATAAGCATTTTGAGAAATACTTTTAAGCACTGAAAACAGTTGGCACCGGCATTGCTATTTCCCTTGTCAGTAGAAAGTAGTACAACAACAATAAACCAACCAACATATGAAAAACATGATCAAATTTGCAGGCGTGGCCGCAGTGGCGATTGCCCTGACCCAGTCCGTCCAAGCCATTCCCGTCACCGGCAACATCGGTTTCACCGGTGGTGTGGAGTACAATAACACCTCCGCTGGCAATGCCACGGCGGTAACCGCTTGGATCACTCCCATCGCCACGCTCGATTCAGGCACGTTCTCCAGCATCGCCCTCGGCACCCCGGTCACATTCACTTCCCAAGTGTGGAGTTTCGTCACCGGCAGCCCTGGCATCAATAACTTCTGGTCGGTCGGCGGTTTCACGTTTAATTTGCTCTCCTCATCCATTGTCAACCAGGGCGGCACGGTCTTCAGTGGTCCCACCGCCAACGGCTTCGTGGTGGTTTCGGGCACCGGCACTGTCAGCGGCAACGGTTACACCCCCACGACGTTGTCCTGGAGCTTCACCAGCCAGGACCCGAACTCGGGTTATGATGCCAATCAAAATCCTACCTGGACGTTCTCGGCCTCGGCCGCTTCTGTTCCGGACGGCGGCGCCACGGTCATGCTGTTGGGCATCGCTCTTTCCGGCGCGGCTTTGCTGCGCAAGAAACTGATGGCCTGATTTGTCATAATTTCAATCACCTGCACGAGGGCCGGGAGCAATCCCGGCCCTTCGCTTTTTGGGGGAGGCGCGAGTTTTGCCACAAATGAACACAGGTGAAAACCGGGGATGGAAGATCGAGGATGACAAAAAACATTCAACGTCCCACAACGAAGGTTCTTCTGCCGGCAATTCCTCTTGAATTGATTGCGCTTGCCAGGCGCGGCGAATCTGACAGAATAATTTTGCGGCAATCACCCCCGTCGCAGGGCTGCACCCATAGCTCAATTGGATAGAGCGGCTGACTACGGATCAGCAGGTTTCAGGTTCAACTCCTGATGGGTGCACCATTTCCAATGCGCGACTCTCCGCCACCGCCAGCAAGCGGAGCTGGCTCCCGCCTTGATTATCAATTCTTTCCTGCTCTCCTGCCTGATTTGATTAATGAGCAGCATCAGCCGATGAATTGGTGAATTGGCTAGCCACGCGGTTGAAATAGGGGTTCATGTCGTAGGAGAATGTTTTTTCACATTTACTTCGAAATGCTGCCGCACGTGTATTTAACCCTTTTAATAAATAAAGCTCATAAAGTTCGGTTGGCTCTTGCGAGCCGGTGTTGCCGGCGTTTTCGAGCGCATCCAGGCAGCGCCCCAGCTTGCCTCCGGAAAATTCGCCGGCCGGCAAATCATGAAGGTGTTTATAGATAATATTCCAGCACTGGAAATAAGTGCCGGCCAGAGCCATTCGGGATTCGAAGTAATTGGTTTTGGGCTCCACCCCGCTTGCTTGAACTTCTTTCCAGATTCGTTCCCTTCTGGCTTCCAATACTTCAACCAGGTTCGTCAGCCAGGGCCCCGGATTTTTTTCCGCGAGTTTACACAAATAATTTGGTCTGAATGCGACATCGTTCAGATTGGCGGCAAGAATGTTGCTGACTTGATCAAGGTCAAATTTCAACAGGGCGAAACCAGCGCTCGTATGCACATCCCCATTGTTGTCGGCCCAGGTATCCCCGCCCTCTTGCACTTCTTCCAGGGTCAGCGGCGGAATGGGATTTGTCCGGCCGGCCGGATCTGCCAGGAGTTTTTCAAGAGTCGGCAGTAGATTCTGAAATTTACCATTTCCGATGGCATCAGCCACAGTTGCGCGGACTTTGGCGGAGGTATCAGCAGCGTGGTCCCGCAAGGCTTGCTCTGAAAAATTGCCGGGGTAAGACGGGAGCAATCCAATTGCCCCAGCCCGGACGTTTTCATCCGAATGATTCAGCAACTGTGCCAGGGAATTGTAAACTGCTTCAAAGTGTGTGCCTGACAAGGCTCTGATGGCTTTCAGGCGGCGCGTGGGCGAAGCGCCGCTGTTTGCCACCTTTATCAAGGCCCCGGTAAATGGCTCGAGTCTGGCAACACAATCCGGCCCCGCTCCAAAACAGTCAATGGCGCGGTTCGCGATCTCTTCATTGCCGCCTGCCATCAAAGGCAGCAGGACATTCAACACCCTTTCCAGTTTGAAATCATCGGACTTGAACCATTCTTCGTTTGGCTGGCACCGCTTGCACATCGAATCCAGCTTTTGGATGGCATAGAGCTGGTTTGATGGATTTGCATCGTTCAGCAACAGATTCAATTCAACCCAGCCGGCTTCTCTTACGGGAAGGCCGGCAAGCGGGCGCGCATCCAATGTGCGATAGGCGATTTCCCCGCGCATGAGCTGGCGAAATTCATCCGGACCCGAAATTCCCTTTGACGGAGGGGAGTAAAGCCAGTCGGATTTGTCGGCCTTCACAGCAAAGACGAGATAGGATTGACCGGCTTCAAAATGATAACTTTGCGGCGGCTCCGAGCCGCTCCAATCCATCGGCTGCCCCGTAATGTGCAGAAACGTAATTGTATTTGTCTCAACATTTCCTTTGAGAATCGAGATGACTTTGAAGGCAGTGGCGTTCGGTTTCCCCCAATCAGGAAATGCCCTGTTTGTAACTGTGTGAGTAGAAATGACCCGGCCTTTGAACACCAAGTCCGATGCCGCCGCCATTTCCTCCAGCCGTCCGTGAGGCTGGACAAAAACACTGGACGGCACACTGCCTGTCGTGACCGCCAAATCAAAATCCATTGCGGAAGCAATCGTCACGACATTGCTCAAGCCGACGGGCACAGAGGTTTGCCCGGAATAATTAGCCCCCCAGGCGACGACGGTTCCATCGCGTTTAAGAGCCAAACTTTCATGTTCGGCGGCGGCGATGGCGGTCACATTGCTCAAACCCGCCGGCACCAGCGTTGCGCCATTGCCCCACGCCACCACCGTTCCATCCCTTCTGAGCGCCAGATTGTGGCTGTCTCCGCTGGCAAGCGCGACCACATTGCTTAACGCCTGGCCGTCAATTAATACTGGGTCTGCCGAGGTGTATCTGTATGGAATTTGGGCGCTTTCTCCGCCGAGATCAACTTCAAGGGTGGTCTCATTTATCTTGGTGTATTTTGGTTGTGCCGGGGGTTTGCCTGGCGTTTGGTAGCTCAAACTAAAAACCGAACCATCGCTTTTTAGGACCAGCGGGTTCATTCCCATCGAAGCCAAGGCGACAACATTGCTCAAGACTTGCCCCTGAACTTTTACAAGTCTGACCGGAGATTGGTCAGGGGTTGGAAGGCCGGTGGCCGGATCTATCATGGGAGAACCCCGGTTATCGAAGTTCATGCCCAGCACCGTCCCGTCCTTCTTCAAGACCAGATAATTTCGAAATCCGCCCCAGGCAATGGCGGTGACATTGCTCAACCCACTTACAATGTTGGCATTGTCCTGGTCACTGTTTCCATTACCCCATCTGGCCACCGTGCCGTCACGCCGGAACGCCCAACAGGAGTTTCCCTCCACTGCGATGGACACCACGTTGCTCAAACCGGCGGGCACATTGTTTCCGCCATACATGTTGTTCCCAAATCCAAACACCGTGCCGTCGCTTTTCAAGGCCAGTCCTTGCCATTGACGTCCGGCCACCTTGACGACATTGGTTAAAAACTCATTGTCGCTTTCAATCAGTCCATTGGTGTGGTTGGAATAATAACGTTTCCAAAAACAATCCCTGCCCCACCACACAATTCGACCACAGGGCATATCAGCACAGAGTCCATGCGATGCAAAAAAGGAGAGAAATGAAAGAGCCGGCAGCAATAGATGCAATTTCGGGAAGTAAATTCTTTTTGAATTGGCCATGCATGCTCGATATGCCCACAATTTGAAAACTTAGTCAACCCACACTTTTGCACGCCGAGGTGCCAGGAAGGCGGAAATTATTTCCGCCGTCCCATTAGCCAAAGCGATACCCCGTCCTGGTTCATCACATCGTAGGCAATCAAGTTTTTCCTATCGTGAACAAAAACCACTCACCATTGCAAAACCACAGGCAGGGAAACCTTTAACGCTTGAGCCAGGCACGGACTTGTTCGTGTGTCATCAGATCGTAGGCCAGCAATCTGTCCGGCAGGTGAACCAAAACGATTCTCAAGCTCAAACCAATCCTCGCCTCATAGGAGCGCAGGGCAATTTTTCTCAAACCAAGCCCGGCGTGCTGGTGTGGTCTTCCAAAATCGCGCGCAATCAATGCCAGTATTTTTTCCAAGTCGCCAGCTATCTCCGGCTGGCGGCGGATGGACTTGATTAAACGCTGTCCGATTTCGATTTTTATCATCGCGGCAGTTTTCCGGTAAACATCACCGTTTTTCCAGCCTTGCGTTCGGCGTCAAATTCCTTGATCACGGCGTTCTCGGCGGCGGTGGCCTGTTCCAAAGTCGCACCGTATTCTTCCAGCGCGGGAAAGTTGGAGGGGCGAAACGGCATTGCGCGCAGCTTTACCAATTGCGAAAAAAACATGGATACCGCCGCCGTCGGCGTAATGCCGAGCTCGCGGCACACCTCATCGGCATCTTCCGCCAGTTCGCTGTCAATCCGAAGTCTGATTTGCTCAGTCATGTATCAATTGTGCCACTTGGTTTAAGGTTGTCAAGCCGGCGCGGCTTTTGGCATGTTCCCCGAACCGATGAAAACCTTCTTTATTCTGTGCGCTCTTGCGCTGGCATTTCAGTTTTCGGCCAGCGCCCAAACGAACTCCCGAACCGGGCTACGGTCCGGCCATTCACATCACCACCGCCATCACTCGCGCGGGAGCCATGCGTTTTCCCACAAAACGCATGGCGCTCACAGAAGTCACGGACACGCCGGGCACTGGCGGCATCGGGCTCAGTCGTGAGGCGGGGACGAACGCCCCAGCAAGGTGGCCCGGACATTCTTTTCGTGAAGACGCGGTGATTCCGTGGCACATTGCGTCATGAGCAATGAAGTCACGCCCTTGGAGCCGCCGGAGGCCATGTCCCTGAACGCCGCTTTGGGCTGGCTGGGACTCGGCAACGCTCAGGAAGCCGTGAAAGAACTGGACGGCATCGCTTCCGCCACGCAGCTTCATCCGGCGGTGTTGTTGGTGCGATATGAAGTTTACTCGACAGCGCATGATTGGGACCGGGCGTCGTCGGTCGCCCGCACGTTGACCGAACAAATGCCCGCCAATGCTT
>Ga0326728_10014885_pt1 | contig 16354 bp, 7 predicted proteins | sample MB3enrmetagenome_FD_207602 | JGI IMG/M metagenome (GOLD analysis project Ga0326728, IMG submission 207602) | Lab enriched peat soil microbial communities from McLean, Ithaca, NY, United States - MB31MN | ecosystem: Environmental > Terrestrial > Soil > Wetlands > Peat | place: USA: New York...
AGGAAGTCTGCCGGTATTCGTTGGTGATCAGCGGACCCACGTTGCCTTGCGTGTAGGATTGGACACGGCCGGTCAGTTCGTCCGCGTACGGGTTGCCCGTGCTGGCGCCGCCGTAGTTTTCAAACTCCAACTGTCCGTTGGTGGGTTGGGGGCCCATCGACTGGGAGTTGAGGTTCTTGTCCCAGTAGAAGCCGAACTTCAGGCTGTGCGTTCCCCACACCTTGGTGAGGTTGTCGTACACGGCCGGGTCGGACTTGATGGCGCCGAAAGTGTTATTGCCGGAAGCGTAGAAGTCCGCCTGCGGCATGAACTCCGCGATGGGGCCGCTCCAGCTCAGAACGTTCGGCATCTGCTTCTCTTGGACTCCGAACAGTCCCTTGTAAGTCATCCCGAGTGCGGTCGGATCGACGGCCGCGGGATCGGCGAGGGTCAGGAAGTTCGTGTAACGTGCGTAGGTCATCACGACTTCGTTGACCAGCGTGGGGCTGAACACATGGGTGAAGTTGCCCATGATGACGTCGGAGGGAGTATTAGCCGGCATGTTCGAAGGATACGGAACCGCCTGGCTGGGCGCCCACCACGTGGCGATGGGGTGCAGGTCCGCTTCCTTCTGGTAGGTGTAGGATACCGTCAACTTGGTGTTGTCGTTGAAGGCATAGTCCACCTTCTCGCTCTGCTCCCATCGATTGGTCGCGGTAAGGAAGCCCGTGCCCGGCTCGATGAAGTTGTAGTTGAAACCGCCGTTGGTAGCCGGATTCATGTTGGCGGGCGGTACAAGCTTCATCAAGATCAAGCCGTTGGGATCGATTTGGCTCTGCGGAATCATCCCGCCGGGGGCCGGCAGAGGCGTAGATCCCGTGGGCGAGCAAGTGCTCGTCCAATTCTCGCTCGAGGGGCAGAGCTGGCTGGTGGCGGCAGACCAGTTGGAACCCGCATACTGCGCCAGCTCCGACGGGGAGAAATTGCCACTCAGCATGGCCGAGTCCGGAACGAAATACCGGTTGGTCTGACCGACCGGCACCTGGTTCATGTACTCATAGCCGAACCAGAAGAAGAGCTTGTTGCGGTTGCGGTTGAAGTGCCAGAAGGGGAGCAGAACCGGGCCGCCGATGTTGCCGCCCATGTAGTAATAGTGCTCCGGGGGCAGATCCGCGCGGGTGGTTCCCACGGCCTTGTTGGCCGAGTCGATGGAATCCAGCACCCCGTTGCGGAAGTAGCCGTAACCTTCACCGTGGAAGTCCTTGCCGCCGCTCTTCCCAAAGGCCTGGAAAACCACCGGGCCCTTGGCGTACTCCGCGTCGTAGGACGACATCAGAACTTTGACCTCGGAGGTCATGTCCTGGTTGACGTTGGCGATCTGGGTACCCACGTTGCCGGGATCCAGGAGGTTCGCGCCGTCCAACATGTAGGCCATGGCTCCGTTAGGCTGCGTGCCGTTCGAGGAATAGGAGCCCACCGGTCCCACGTTGCTGCTGACCGACTTGTCGGTGAAACTAGACCCCTGGGTCAAGCCGTTCGTGAATGCCATGCCCGGCATGATCTTGATCAGCTCGCCGGCGTCACGGCCAGTCAACGTGAGCTCGTGAACCATTTCCTGGTTGAGGACCTGGCTAACTTCACCGGAGTCCTGCGGGGCAACCGCCTCGGAGCTCGATACGACTTCGATCTTGTCAACCACCGACCCAACCTTCAGGGCGATGTTGGGCAGGGTACGAGCGTCGCCCTGGGCGAGAGCGATATCCTTCTGCTCCCATCGGGCGAAACCCTTGGCGGCGATGATGACGCTGTAGTTTCCAGGTTGCAGAGCCGTCACCGAGAAAAACCCCGCCGAGTTGGTGACCGTGTTGCGCACGTCGCCGCTAGCTTGATTACTGACTTGGACGTTCGCGCCGGGGACGATGGCCCCTGCTTGATCGTATGCCGTGCCACTGATTGTTCCAGTGAGCTGCTGGCCGAATGCAGCGGTGCTGATGAGCAGCCCCGCCATGACCAAAAACACGGCAAGAATGATGGAATTGCGCTGGACCAGCGGCTTGCCGGCCCGCGCAAACGCTTTGAAATTACTTTGCATTGTTCCTCTCCAAACCCAAAGGACTGCTACGGGAGCGCTCACTCGTGCTAAGACCCCATCCGGGCAGTACGACACCCGGAACGCTACTTCCCCGTAGTAGGTTTATATTATTACCAAGGGCCTCGCCAGTCAAGCTCTTTCTAGTGCTTTTTGGGTAGGGGAAGCCGGTTCCGAAGGCAATGGGCGAGGGGAGAGTGGTTTGGGGGCGGAAGCTGGCGCAAATGCGGGTATCGGCTAGCCGCAAATGGGGTTATGCCCCGCCTCCGACCAGGTCCAGCCAGCCGGGGTTTCTACTTCCCAGGGCCCGCCCGCCGCTCGGCTTCGGAGAGCCGGTCCACAATCTGGCGCTCCCGGGCACCGTCCTCCACCCGCTTCAGGCGAAAGTAAAGCGTAGCCAGCTCGACGTGCGCGTTGAGGAAGTTCGGATCCGCCTTGACGATGGTCTCCAGGTCGGCGGTAGCGGCTTCGATCTGTCCGGCGGCTTTCTCGACCAGCGCCATTTCATAGCGGGCGAGGATCGCGGAGGGATCGATTCGCAGGGCCCGATCAAGATGGGTCCTGGCCGCCTCCAGGTCCCGCTCGTAGTACAGAATCGAGCCCAACCCGAAGTTGGCCTCAAAGTCGTTCGGTTCCCGCTCCAGCCCCTTGCGGAAGGCCTCCATCGCCCCCTGGTTGTCGACCATCTTCTCGCGGGCAAGGCCCAGGGCGGTGTAAACACCCGGCAGGTTGGGATTCAGGCGGACGGCGGTTTCCAGGCTGTCCCTGGCGCGCTCGAACTCGTTGAGGCGGAACAGGGTCCGGCCGGCCAGCAGATACGCATCCGCGGCCTGCGTTTGCTGGGCGACCCGTTCCACCAGCGCCACGCCTTCGCGGAGGCGGCCGTTTGAAATCAACACCGACCCGAAGACCCATAAGAAGTCGGGGTTATCCCCGGCCATTTTGGCAAGCGGCGCCAGCAGCGTGAGCGCGCGGTCGTACTCTCCCAGTTGGAGGTAGCAATCGCCGAGCAGGATGGCCACCCGGAGGTCTTTGGGATCGGCCTTGGCGAGCTTCTCCAACTCCGCGGAGGCGCCGAACTCATCGCGGTTCTTGAGGTAGGCGAGGGCCAAGTAGAGCTGAACGTCGCGGTTCTTAGGATCCAGAGCCAGCGCCCTTTTGTAACTCTCAATGGCATCCGGAAACTGCTTGAGCTGGACCAGCGCCACGCCCAGGTTGACCCACGCCGAAAAGAAGTCGGGACGGGTTTCCACGACGCGGCGGTACTGCTGAACCGCCAAGGCGTTATCCCCCCGCTGCTGCGCGCTCACGGCCTCCCGGAACAGCCGCTCGGGATCCGCCGCCGGCTGGCCCCAGGCCAGCGCCAACAGCATCGCCAGACACAGAATCGCCCGCAGCGCGCGCATACCTTACGATTATGCCAGAGCCATCCCGCCGCGGCACTTCGGAGGCAGGCGCGGTTGGGGGGCGCCGGCCGCAGCCGTGGAACCAGATCCTTGTACTCGTTTTTCCCCCAGGGGCGTACAATAGCCAAAGGAGAAAGAAAAGCACCGTGCAACTTCCCGTCGCCCGTTTTCGCTGGCGCGCCGTCTCCGCGGTGGCGCCGTTCTTATTGGTCTTCTCGGCTTACGCCCAAACTTCTGCCGCCCCCAGCGGCGGTGCCGCGCCGGAGGTATCCCTCGACCTGGTGGCGCACGACAGGAAGGGCGCCCCGATTCGCGACCTCAAGCCCACCGATTTCGAGATCACCTCCAGCGGGTCGCCCGTGCGCATCGACGATCTTCACCTGGTGAGCGGTGGGCCGGGACCCGGCCATTCGCACCTGGTGACGCTGGTGTTCGCTCACGACGTGCCCGGATACGCGCGAAAGGCGCGGGATATCGCCGCGGAGCTGCTCAAGACCGCTCCCACGACGGGCATCCTGTTCGCCGTTCTCCGCGTAGACGGCCGTCTCCGCCTGCTGCAGGAGTTCACCGCGGATCGCGAGGCGCTGAACAAAGCCGTCGACCTCGCCACCGTGAATTACAAGCGGGACTTCGACGAGCCGGAGAAACAACTGGCGGCGGAGTTGAAGTCGCCCGCCGGCAACCAAGACCAGAATCTGGAGAAGGTGCTGCTGGCCATGCTGCTGGACTCGCAGGATATCGTCCGCGATCCCCACACGCCGCCCGCCATCGCCTCACTGACCGCCGCCTGCCGGCAGCAGGCCGGACTGCTGGGCAGGAAGACGCTGGTCTATTTCTCGGCGGGGCTGGATTGGACCACCCAGGACCCGGAGATGCCGACCAAGGTCGCCGAAGTGGCCATCCGTAGCCGTGTGAGCATCTATTCGATCGACGCCGAGGTCCTGGACCCGCATAGCTTTAACTCGGCCAATGCCGGGCTGAGCGTCACCCGAGCCCAAGCTCTGGGCGGTATCAACTCCGCCGCGGGGGGCACCGCTGCGGCGGGCGTGTCCACGTCGGTCACCGAGCAAATCGGCCGGATTCAGACGGGCGACGAAGACGCCACCGCAACCCGTCTTACCATCCTCTGCCACCAGACCGGAGGGGAACACGCGGCCGATTCCGGCAATACCCAGAAGAGCGTTCAGAGGATTGTGGACGACATACTGTCCAATTACACGGCCTACTTCGTGCCGCCTATGACCCAAGCCGAGAAGTTCCGCCCCATCCGGGTTAAGGCGTTGCGAGCCGGGATCACGGTGCAGGCGCGCGGCGGGTACTACCCGGTGCATAGCCGGGCTCCCCTGGCGGCGCCGGCGGCCGGAGATAAGATGCTGGGCGCTTTGGCGGGGCCGGAACTGCCCTCCGAATTGCAGTTCCGCTCCTCGGTTTTGCGATTCGGGAGCACCCCGAAAGGCGCCATGAACTCGGTGGCGTTCGAAGTGCCTTTGAGCCAGATCGAGATGCGGCCCGACCCGGGCGCGAAGGTCTGGGTGGCCAATGTGTCCGTGCTCGCGCAGGTCCGAGACCAAACCGGCGCCATTGTCGAAAGATTCAGCGAGGACATCCCCAAACAGGGCCCGCTGGACGCCCAGGAACAGGCCCGGCTCGGAACGGTGAGCCTCCGGCGCCACTTCATGGCTCCGCCCGGCGAATACGTTCTGGAGACCGTGGCCATGGATGCCAACAGCGGCAAGATCGGAGCGCAGCGCACCAAGTTCGAGATTTCGGCCGCGGCCGCCGGTCCGGCGCTGGGAGACATCGTTCTGGTGCGCCAAATTGAAGCCGCCGCCGGCGCCGAGGATGCGTCGGAGCCGCTCCGATGCGCCGAGGGCAAAGTGGTTCCCAACCTCTCCGCCCGGCTGGTTCGGGCTACCAACCCGGCCATCCAACTGTTCTTCGATGTCTTCCCGGATAACGGTTCCACCGAAAAGCCCGATCTCAAGCTGGAGGTCCGCAAAGACGGCGACCTGCTGGGCAGCGTGCCGCTGAATCTTCACCGGGAATCCGCGCCGGGGCCTATTCGCGAGCTGGCCAAGATCGGCACGAAGTCCTTGTCGCCTGGCGCCTATGACATGACCGTGGTGCTCAGCCAGGGGGCGCATACGGTGCAGCGGACCACCTCGGTCACGCTGGAATAGCGGGCCGCGGCTACTTGCCGGACACCTTGGCCTGGTAGCGGGCGATTCTGGCGGTCAGAGTCGCGGCCAGTTCCGTGTCGCCGCTGCGATTGGCCAGCGCCAGCGCCTGGCGCGCCGAATCGATGGCCTCCGGCATGCGGCCCACTTCGGCATACATCGCGGCCAGCAGGCTCAGGATCGCCGGTTCCCGGGCATTGGACAGCTTAACCGCCCGCTCCATGTGGGGAATCGCCTCCTGGAATCCGCCGGTTTGCGCCAGGAACCGCGCCAGATTGTACTGATACTGGAGGGACTCCGGCTCCGTGGATGCCGCCGTGCGAAAGTGGCCGATCGCCTCGTCAATCCGCCCTTGCTTGGCCAGCGCGAGTCCCAGGGTGTTCTCGGCATCCATGGAGGTGGCGTCGAGTTCCAGCGCCTTCTGGCAATGCTGGATGGCCTCCTCGAGCCTGCCTTTCTGATACAGGGCGGTGCCCAGGTTGGTCTGGGAACGAGCATTGGCGGCATCGATTCCCAGGGAGGTCGAATAGGCCTGGATGGCCTCGTCCACCCGGCCCATCCGGACCAGATCGTAACCCAGGCTGTCGAAGGCCGGGGCGTGCTCCGGCGCGATTTCGGTGGCCTTTCGATACTGCTCGATGGCCTCCTCGGCCTGGCCCTCATGGTCCAGAGCGGCGCCCAGATTCACCCGCGCGCGCTCGTCTTCCGGGTCCAGTTCGATGGCCTTGCGCCACTCGGGAATGGACTCGGAGACGTGCCCTTTCTGCATCAGGTCGACGGCCACATCGAAGATCCGGTAGAACTCCGAGGCCGGGATTTCCAGCTTCTGGAAACCGTCCGGCGGAATGTTCAAGAACTCCGGGATATTGGCCGCGCGATTCGAGGCGGTCGTGTTCTCGATCAGAATCGGCGGGCTGTCGTTGCCTTGGGGGTCGAGGTGGGTCAGGTACAACTGCGTGTACGGCGATCGCGCCTTGGAGGCGAACACCATCCACCTGCCGTTCGGCGAAAAGCTGTGCCACGAATTCATGAGCGGCGTGTTGCACTTCATCGGCCGGGAGCTCCCGCCTTCGAAGGGCACGATGAAGAGGTGGCTGTCGGGACGCATCAACTGCCCGTTCTGGCAGCGCACGTAGACGATCCAGCGGCCATCCGGGGTGACTTTCGGGAAGTTGTTGCTGAAGCCGTTGTCCGTAGCGCTGGGGATAGGTTCCGGCTTCCCGCCCCGGCCCTCGTTGAAAGGAATCCGGTAAAGGTCGTACTTGACCTGGGTCTCGTTAGGGTCGTTGGCAAAGGTGGCCGGCGGCGCGCCAGGGGGAAATGCCGTGGTGGCCTTGGCCCTGGAAAACACGATCCACTTTCCATCCGGCGACCAGACCCCGTCGGTCTGCACAAACGCGGGATCGTCGGCGCCGGGCAGCGGCTCGGTGCGGCCAGTGGCCACTTCGCGCCAGAGCAGAACGCCCCGCGTCGGGTAGAAAACCTGGCCGAAACGGTAGTCCTTGTAGACCGTGAAATAGAACTTCTCCTCCAGCCCATAGGCCCGCGTGAGGGCCAGCGGGTCCCGCTCGTCCATGGTCGTGACCACGTACTTGCCATCCGGCGAAACCTGCGACATGAACCCGGCGCGCAGTTTCCGGCGGCCCATATCGCTGCGGACGTTCCACTTGAAAACATCCCGAGTGCGAATCACCGTTTCCTGGCGGAGCGGAACCACGGCATAAAGCGATTTGTCGTTCATGGGGCCGTCCACGTCCAGCCCAATGGTCTTGCCGTCGGCCGAGAAGGAGTGGCAATTGGCGCAGGTCGGCAGACCTTCCATCAGAACGCGGCTCTGCGTTTCGGCCAGGTAGCGGAGGCGCCACTTGATCAGTACGATGGCGTCCTTAGGCAGAATGCCGAGCTCGCCTTTGGTCTGAGCCGGAATCAGCGGCACATCGCGGTAGAAGATGGGCGCGCCGACCGGGTCCGCGGAAGTCTCGAAAGTCGATTGTCCGGAGGAGACCGAACGGCCCGAACCCTGGCTCGCGAATCCGGTGATGGTGATGGTAGCACCCGGTTTTCCGGAATGCGCCTTGATAGCCGCCCAGGTCTTGCTATCGGGCGTCCAGATGCGGCCCGCGGCTTCCTCGGGGGTTAACACCGGCGGGCGGTTGAGGGGCGCCACGCAGCGAGGATCCAACTCCGCCACACGCATCCGCGCGCCGGGGGTCTTCACATCCAGGGCCGGCGATCCGTCGGCAAAAGTAATCGCGATGCGCCACAGCGCCGCATCCGGCGAGCTGTCGCGCCAGCGGAAAGCGATGGGTGGCAATTCCGGAGGAAGTATGGCCGCCTGGGGAGGATAGTCGATCGTAATGGGAGCCGCTGGCCCAGCTTCGGAAGTAGTGGCTGGGGGACTCGCGCGTTGCGCCCCCGACCTTTCAGCCAGCGCTACCGAGAGCAGACCCGCCGCCCCCGCCACGAGCAAGCAAACTCTTATAGACCTCACTTCCTGTACCCCCCAACACCATAGTATCTACGATCGCCGGCTAAAAGCCCTGATAGCGGATACTGGTCTGGCTGCCCAGCCGGTGATAATCCCGGAACTGCACTTCATTGCGGACCAGCACTCTCCGCGATTGCTGCAACTCGATGGCTCCGGAAGTGGGAAGCAGGAAATCGGCATCGCCGGCCCGGACGTAGGCGTAGTCGACGCTGAATGTAGAGGCCCGGATCGGGAATTCGGGCGGGATATCGATGGCCTCCAGCTTCACTCGGCGGATGTTGAACGTGGCGGCGTCGATGTACACGCTGGCGATGTAGGCCACGTCGATGCCCCATTGGCCGTTGTTGGTGGCGATCGAGTAGCCGGAATGCGCCCGATCCACCTGGCTGGCAAAGACCTCGCATCGCACTCCGTCCAGGAACGCGGTCTCCTTCCAGGTGAAGGTGGCGTGCGCCCTCTCGCCGAAGACGACCCTCAGAAGATGGCCAAACTCCCCGCTGGATAACGTCCCTTGCAGACTCGACCGATCTCCCGTGGCCGGCGCGCCGTTGATTTCGATCAGCTTGCGGTCTTCCTGCCCATCCACGTAGCGGACCAGCTCGGAAAGAGTGTCCTTGGGCTTCCAGTCTTCCGTGCCCGCTCTCGCCACGGAGCGCTGCGTGGTCTCGATGCAGGTGAAGTTGGGCAGGGATTGCGAATAGGCCAAGGCCCGCTGGCGCGCCCCGGCGAGCATGGCGGCCTGGTCCTTCTCACTGGGCTTCGAGACGGCGGCGCCTGCCCGCAGCGCCGCGACGGGAACGGCGGCGGGCGCCTCCGGCTTGGCGGCGTTCTCGGCTGGAACGATGGGCTTCGGCTCGCCGGGCACCAGGAAGTCGACCTCGCGCTGGATGGGCGCCGCGCCTTGCCTAAAGGTGGCTCGCACCTTGTAGTTGCCGGGCGTGAGGTTCTTGACGGGGATGTCCACGACATAGGGAATCGCGCTGCGTCCTTCGGTCTTCCCCAAGGCCAGCCTGGTCTCCTTGAAGGAGGTGACCGAGCCCACCACCTGGACCGCCAGCTCCGGCTCCGCCTTGACGGAGGGGTCGGGATACAGAATCAGGAACAGCGGCAGCGTGTCGTCGTGATCCTCCGTGATGACGGGGTGCAAGTCGGGAACCACGCGCTTGGCGCCGTACAGCATGGGATCGTCGAGATCCGCCGCCGATGGCGCGGCCTCCAGGCGGCGCGCCAGGATGGCTTCGCTCACCGCCGGGGCATTGGCCGCCTGAGCGTCGAAGGTCGTATGCACCAGAGCGATCTTATCGGCCAGCCGGTCCTGGATTCCGACTTCCACCTGGTACTTGCCCGGCGGCGCGGCAAACGGCCGCGCGAACGTGTAGACCTCCTGCAGCATGCGCTCCTTGGCCTCGATCGCCACTCGCTGGGGCACGTCCTCGCTGCACCGCGCGACCTCCCGGCCGGATTCGTCCAGGATCAGAGCCAGCACCGAGAAATGCAGCCGCATGACCTTTTCGGTACTGATCTCCTGAATATGCAAGCGGGATAGCGGGACCTCGACCACCACTTCTCCAGTGACCGTCTTCGCGCCGGGGCGCAACTCGTAGGCGTGCACCCGGATCCAGGGATCCGGTTGGCCGCTCTTCTCCAGGATCGCTTTGGCCAGCGGCGCCTCGAAAGCGCCAAACTGCGCTACCGAAGTCGATCCCGCGAAGTAACCGCTGCGGCTTTGGACTAGGAGGCCCTGACGGGTCGTCTGCACGCCGACGCTGCGGAATTGGCCGGCCTGCGGTTCCTCGTGCGGGGTGTAGACGATCTCGTAGTAGTTGGCCGCATCCTCGGGGATCCGGCGCAGCTTTTTCTTGGTCTCCAGGTCGGCACGCACGTAGATTCCACCGGTGGAGACCGACAGCTCGCGCAGGGTATCCTGGGCGCCCGTGGGCATCCCATCGGAGATATCTCCGTACTGGTGTTCCACAGGATATGGGTACTGCTGCACGTTCCCGGGGGTGGGTACGCGCGGGCTGGGTCCTCCGGCGGCTATCCCGGTGGCGTGCATGTTCGAGGTGGCAGTGGAGACCGCCAGCATGGCCTGGGCCGAAGCTTGAACCGCGGTCGCGCTGGCATCCACGGCGTACAGGCTCACGCGGGCCAGGTTGGCTTCACTGACCAGGCTCTGAAACAAAGTCGCTTCCGAGGTCGACAGTTTTAGCCCATCGCTGAAATAGACAATCGTCTTGCGGCCGGGCAGCTTGGCCAGGGACTTGGCCAGCCCCAGTAAGGATGCCATGGCCGGCTTGGCCTTCTGGTCGCGCGCCGCCAGTTCGGAGGCCGACACGGCTTCCAGCAAGAGCTGGGCCGGTGGCGCCCCGCCCGTGGCGGCAGCCTGCGCCGGCAAGTTCCGCAACCCTTCCTCGGCCTTTGTGATCTCCACATCGCGGCGCGTTGCGGCAATGGTGGCTGTCTCGACCGACTTCTTCAGCGCGTCCTTGTCGGCGGTAAAGGATTGCAGTATGCCCAGCCTGCTTCCGACGCACACCACCGCCACCAGCGCATCCGCCTCGACGGCTCCCCTGGCCACCTCCATGGCGCCCTCCCTGGCGAAGGCGGCGGAGTCGTGCCCCAGGGCATCGAACATCAGCACGATGGCCTGATGCGGTCGGTTCTCCCGGGCAGTATGTTCGGATGCTCCGGACAGGTGGACCGACCGGATTTTGGCGGGCTGGCCGCCATCGCTAAGCTGGATCTCTTCGGGCCGCAAATCGCGGATCAGACGGCCGTTCTTATCGCGCACCACCAAGTCCAGCGCGACCTCGCCTTCCGTGGAGGACGGCGCGACCTCGGTCTTCCCCCCACTGGAGGGTGGTGCTGGGGTTTGAGCGGCTGCGCCGGAGATGCACACGGCGGCGATGAACGTAGCTAACAATACGATAATGTACTGGCGTTTCATGGCTCCCCTGATTCTACACCCGCGCGCAAATCGCGGGGGGACTTCCGTTGTAAACAGCCGGCATGCGCACCCGGAACCGCGCCTCGCGGTCTGTCGGGGATTTCCGGGAACGCGCCTGCGCCCGCCAGCGTAAAATAGTTACTGGAGGAACAAACCATGCAGCGCACAGTCGCGGGAACGGTGCGGAGGCTTCTTGTTTGGACCGCTCTGGGAATCCTGCCGGCGTTGTTCCTGCCTTCTTCCCAAGCTCTCGCGCAGACGGGCTCCGCTCCTCCGGCGGCCCCGGAACGGGCGCCTACCGCCGTCTCCAATGTCGATGAGGTGGCCCTGGATCTCGTCGCTCGCGACAAGAAGGGCAACTTTGTCGCCGATCTCAAGCCCGAGGATCTGGAAATCGTGGATGGAGGTTCGCCCGTTGGCATCCGGGATCTTCGGATCGCCGACACCTCCGCCCATCCCCGCGCGGTGACTCTGCTGTTCGACGACATGGAGCCGGGAAACGCCCGGAGCGCGCGCGACGCGGCACTGGAAATCCTCAAGGGCGCTCCCGCCACTGGCCTCTCGTTCACCGTTCTCAGGGTGGATGGCCGCCTGCACCTGGTGCAGGGTCCGACGGGGGACCGCGAGGCGCTGAAGAAAGCCGTCAACGCCGCCACCATGGGGCCCGCCGCGGAGTACCTCGCCGAGGTCGCGGCGGCGGAGAAGCAACTGACCCAGGATACCCAGGGCGGACCCAACCAACAGAGTGCGAAACTGCTTCTGGCCCAACTGCTCGCCTCCCAGAAGATGATCCAGGATCCCCACTTCACCCCTTCGGTAGCCGGTCTGCTGGCCGTTTCCCAGGGCCAACAGGAAGTGCCCGGAAGAAAGACCGTGGTCTATTTCTCACAGAGCCTCTCCTGGAACCGGAGCGATCCGGAGGCCCTGCGCTCGATCGTCAAGGAGGCGAACCGGTCCCGTGTCACTATCTATTCCATAGACGCTCACGCGGTCGATCCGCAGGCCGGGGCCGGCATGGCCGCGACCGGGGTGCTGGCCAGGGCCGCCGCCGCGGGTCAGACGGGTGTGGCTCAGACAGCCTCTCCGAACAACCCGGCTCCCACTTCCGACACCGTCTACAGCCAGCAGATGGGGCGCTTCGAAGACAGCGAAATCATTGGAGGCAAGAGTCCTCTCGATGCCATCTGTCAGTCTACGGGAGGGTCGCATGAATACGGCGGCGAAACCCGCAGAAGCGCACACAAGATCGACGGCGCGCTGGGGCCTTACTATGAGGCTTCCTTCACTCCGCCCATCCAAGCCGGCGAGGGCCGTTTCCGGCAGGTGAAGGTCAAGGCGTTGCGGGCCGGAATCGTTCTGGAGGCTCGCGAGGGTTATTTCGTGCCGCCACGCAGGATTGTGCCCCTCCCCCCCGCCTTCGAAACTCGGCTGCTGGAAGCGCTGGCCTCACCGAAACTGCCGTCCGAACTGCCGTTCCGCTCGGCGCTGCTTCACTTTGGCGAGTCTGGAGATGGCCGTGTGAACTCGGTCGTCATCGAGACGCCGCTCCGCGACGCGGACCTACGGAGCGACCCCGCGGCCAAGGCTTGGTCGGTTCACCTGGCTGTGGTCGCGCAGGTGAGGAATAAGGCGGGCGCCGTGGTCGACCGATTCAGCCAGGATCTTCCCCGCCAGGGCGCGCTCGACGAGCAGGACGCGGCGCGCCGCGAGGTGCTCACCGTCCCGCATCACTTCGACGCCCCTCCCGGCGACTATGTCCTGGAGACCGCGGTCCTGGACGTGAACAGTGGCAAGATCGCCGCGCAGCGCTCCAACTTCACGATTGCCCCCGCGGGCAGCGGCCCGGCCTTGAGCGACGCCATGGTGGTCCGGCGCATCGAACCTTTCGCCGGCGACCAGGATACCGGCCAGTCGGATCCGCTGCGCTGCGCGGACGGCAAGGTGGTCCCGGATCTCTCCGGGCATGTCTCCAAAGCGGCCAGCCCCAAGCTGACCTTGTTCTTCGACATCTATCCGGATCGCAAGTCTCCCGAGAAGCTCCTGCTCATGGCCGAGGTTCGCCGGGGCGACGCTATGATGGGGATCGTGCCCCTGATCATCCAGGAGGATCCCGAAAGAACATCCATTCCCTACCTTGCGGAGCTGGCCACCGCCGATCTGCCGGCGGGCGCGTACCGCATGACGGTGATTCTGAAACAGGGATCGCAGATGGCGTCGCAGACCGTGGCGTTCGCTCTGGATGCCCAGTAGCTGCGCCTTCAGGGCGCTTCGGCCGGTGTGTTAAGCTGGCGCTTTGAACCCCTCGAGCATGGCCGCTCTATGTCTTCTCCTGGTGGCCCCGGCGCCGGCCGCCCAGGTCGCCCGCGGCGATTTTGACGACCTCGCGCGCCGCGCCGCGGCCGCGTCGGACGCGCATCCCGAGGAAGCTGTCGCTTTGTACCGGCAGGCGCTCGCCATCCGCCCAGACTGGGCCGAAGGCTGGCTCTATATGGGCGCAGGGCTGTATCAACTCAAGCGCTTCGCCGAGTCGCGGGACGCCTTGCGTCAGGGCGTGGCGCTGGTGCCCAAGAAGGGCACGCCGTGGGCCTTTCTGGGCTTGGCGGAGTACGAACTGGGGAACTACCGGGACGCACTCGCGTTCCTCTTGAAAGGGGAGGCCACGGGGCTGGCCGACCGGCCCTCCTTCGTGGCGTCGGTGCACTACCACGCCGCGCTCGTCTACCTGCGGTCTTCCGATTTTCTTCGGGCGCTGGAGCAGTTGCGGCCCCTGGCCAAAGCCGGCCTGGAAACTCCCGAAGTGATCGAGGCCATGGGCCTGACGGCGCTGGCCATGAAGACTATGCCCGCGGATTTGCCCGCCTCCCAGCGCCCGCTGGTCAAGCTCGCCGGACGCGCCGCCTGCGCCCTGGTGGCGGAACGCGCCGAACAGTCGCGCCCGCTGTTCGAACAACTCGTCGCGGAGTTTCCCAACCAGCCGGGAGTCCATTACATGTACGGCGTCTTCTTGATGGACCACCAACCCGAAGCCGCCGAGGAGGAGTTCCGCAAAGAGCTGCGCATCGCGCCTCAACACGTGCTGGCCCGCGTCCAACTGGCGCTCCTGCTGATCAAGCGGGGCGAGACCACCGAGAGCGTGGAATTGGCCGGGCAAGCGGCCCGCCTGGATACTAAGGACGCTCTTTGCCAGGCCACTCTGGGCCAGGCGCTGCTCAACGCGGACCGATCCAGCGAGGCGATTGCGGCCCTGGAAAAGGCGGTCAAGCTGGCGCCCGAAGCCGCCAAAGCGCACTTCTACCTGGCGCAGGCTTACAGCCGGGCCGGAAGAGCCGCCGACGCCCGCAAAGAACGAGCCGAGTTCGACCGTTTGCGCGCGCAGCAGGAGCCGGTTATCGTTCCCAACCCTTGATTTACGGCTCGGCAACCACCAACACACGGTCCCCCGGCACGTCGCGCAGTACCTGCCGAATGCCGCTGGGCCATAGGATCTCGATCTCGCTCGCCCGTGCCGCCCCGCCCAGTCCAAAGTGCACTCGGGGATCGCTCGAAGCCGCATAACCGGTGCTGATGGTCGCGTGATTATAACGAACGGCCCCGTCGCTCGCGGTGAGCCGTATCCGGGAGCCCAGCCCCATGCGGTTGCTTTTGGTCCCCAGCAATTGCAGCAACAGCCAGTGATTCCCGCTCTGGGTGGTGTTGTGAAAGACCTTCGCCTGGCCGTTCCACACGGAAACGGCAATATCCATCCGCCCGTCGTTGTCCAGATCTCCGAAGGCCAGGCCCCGATGCGCCCCCGGGATCTGGAACTCCGGGCCGGCGGTTGCGGAGACCTCCTGGAAATGCCCGTTTCCGAGGTTGCGAAAGACCGCGTTCGGCTCCTCGAAGGAGCGCTGCGAGAATAGGGCGATGTTATCCGTCACATTGGACCGGGCCACGATCAGGTCCTTCCAGCCGTCGTTATCCAAATCCACGATGGCGTTGGACCAGCCGGCCATCAGGGAGGTCTGCCAGGCCAGTCCCGCTCTGGCCGTCCAATCCTGAAACGGACCGTTCCCAGCCCGGGCGAATAACGGAAAGGTCTGCTGTTCGAGGGCGCTCACCCAGATGGCCGGCCGGCCGGTGTTGAACACATCGCGAAAGTCCGCGCCCATGCCCGAGATGAGCTTGCCGTCTTGCGCGAACGAGACCAGTTGATCTTCGCCCACCTCTTCGAAGCGTTTGCCGCCCAGATTATGGAACAACTGGTTGGGAGCGTCGTCGTTGGCCACGAAGATGTCGGGGAAGCCGTCACCGTCGTAGTCCGCCACCGCGATCCCCATGCCGCGCCCCGGATGCTGCGCAATGCCCATCTCCACCGAGACGTCGGTAAAGGTGCCGTCGCCGTTGTTGCGGTACAACGAGTTGGGAAGCTGCTTGTAGTAGCGCGGGCTGCAGTAAATGCGGTGCCCGTTGACGATGCAGTCCGGATCGGCGCCGGGGTACCACAGGCAGTAGTTCGACACGAAAAGGTCGAGCAGGCCGTCGTTGTTGTAATCCAGCCAGGCCCCCGCCACCGACCACATCTTCCGTCCCGCGAACACTCCGCCGCCCAGGCCCGCTTTGGCGGTGACATCCGTGAAGGTGCCATCGCCGTTGTTGTGAAACAACTGGTTGCCGGTCAGGCTGGCCAGGAAAATGTCCGGCCGGCCGTCGTTGTCGAAGTCGCCGATGGCTACGCCCATCCCATATCCGGAGCCTGCCACGCCGGCTTTCTCCGTGACATCGGTAAAGGTCAGATCTCCGTTGTTGTGATACAGGCGGTTGTAGAACTTCGGCCCGTCTCGGGTGAGCGAAGGCATGCCTCCACCATTCACGAAGTAGAGGTCCGGATAGCCGTCCCCGTCGTAATCGAAGATCGCGACGCCGGCCACCATCGGCTCCGGCTGATACTTCCGGGGCGTTGGCGAAGTGTTGGTCACGAAGCGGACTCCGGCGCGTCCGGCGATTTCCTCGAAGGTGATTGGCGCCACCGCCACCGCGCCAGCCGCCAGCGCGGCCAGCGCCGCCGCCGGTACCAGCCAGAGCGGGCTTCGCAACTTCACCTAGCGAGTCTATCACGCCGGCGTGGGGCGGACCCTTCAGGCTGCCGCCGGGCTTCGGCCCATACGCGCTAACTTACGCTGTGGCGCACGCAGTCGTGCCCAATGCCACTTAGTTTTGCGAGCCCAGGGTTCAACCGAAACATTCCATTGTAGTTATGGTTTAGGTATGGACTCGCCTGCGATTTTCAGC
>Ga0326728_10014886_pt1 | contig 16352 bp, 16 predicted proteins | sample MB3enrmetagenome_FD_207602 | JGI IMG/M metagenome (GOLD analysis project Ga0326728, IMG submission 207602) | Lab enriched peat soil microbial communities from McLean, Ithaca, NY, United States - MB31MN | ecosystem: Environmental > Terrestrial > Soil > Wetlands > Peat | place: USA: New York...
AGTGAGCGCCCTCCCCGTGTGGCGCTGTTCTGCTCGCAATATTTGCACTGCATGGCGGACCTGCTGCACCGCTGGCGCACCGGCGAACTGGCCTGCGAAATTCCGCTCATCGTCTCCAATCACCGCGAGGTCGAAAAGCTGGCCGCATTCTACGGCGTGCCCTTCGAGCACGTACCGGTCTCGGCAGAGACCCGCGTTGAGGCCGAGGCCAAACAGATCGCGTTACTCTCGCAGCATCAGATCGACCTCGTTGTTCTCGCGCGTTACATGCAGATTCTGTCGCCGCAGTTCGTCGCGCACTATCCTGCAGCAATCATCAATGTGCACCATTCGTTCTTGCCGGCGTTCACCGGCGCACGTCCTTATCACGCGGCGCACGCACGCGGTGTCAAGCTCATCGGCGCCACCAGCCACTACGTGACCGAGGTTCTCGACGACGGCCCGATCATCGAGCAGGATGTAGCGCGCATCTCGCATCGCGACCAGGTCGAGGATCTCGTCGCCCGGGGCCGCGATCTGGAGCGCGTGGTCCTTTCGCGGGCCGTCCGCTGGCACATCGACCGCCGTATCCTCTGCTACGGCAATAAAACGGTTGTATTCGACTAAGACTGAAAGTTAGGAGCAAGAAACAGGGAATTGAGGAGAGCGTTGCGGGAGGCGAGACCGTATGAGCGAATCAGCCGAGGCTGTTGCGAAAGCATTTATGCGGGCCATCAATCGGCAGGATGTGAATGCGCTGGCGGAACTGATGACGGAGGAGCACCGGTTTGTTGACGCGCTGGGAAACGTTGTCGAGGGCCGGGATCGAATGCGGGTGAGTTGGGGGAGCTATTTCGACATGGTTCCGGACTACACGATCGCTGTGGATGAAACTCACTGCGATGGACCGGTTGTGGTGATGCTCGGCACAGCACAGGGCACATTCGCGGCAGGTGGGCGGCTCTTGTCCGAGAATCGTTGGCAAACACCGGCAGTGTTCCGCGCGCTGGTGAACAACGGGAAGGTGGCGGAGTGGCGTGTGTATGCCGACAATGAGCCGATCCGACAGATCATTGCCCGGCAATTAACGCCGAGGTCATCCATAAAGGCCTAAGAATCTTAAAGATATAAGATGAGGTGGAAGCGGTTCCACCAAAGGACTTGCTTTTGGGGTTGAACCTGATGTAATTTACTAACCAGTTAGTTAATTCCCACCATGACCCAAACCGTCCATCCCGACACCCAGGCCGAGCGCTCTGCAGAGACCCGCAGCCGCATCCTCGACGCCGCACTGAGCGAGTTTGCCGCCAACGGCCTCGCTGGAGCGCGTACGGAACAAATCGCTCAGGCCGCTGGCGTCAACAAGGCTCTGCTCTACTACTACTTCGAGAGCAAGGAAAAGCTCTACTCCACCGCGCTGGAAATGGTCTCCGCGCGAATCCGCGACCGCTCCATGGCAGTTTTTCTTCGCGAGGCCAGTCCGGGCGAGCGTATGCTTCGTGCTGCCCTCGATCATTTTGACCGCATTTTGACGCAGCGCGAATTCCAGACCCTCATGCAACACGAGATGATGCGTTTGCATAAGGGCGAGGAGGGCGAGCTGCTGATTCTCGTCAAGCGAATCTTTGCGCCGCTGCACGCCATGTTCCAGTCCATGGTCCGCGAAGGCATCGCTTCGGGCGAGCTCATTGAAGCCGATTGGCTGCAGATGGTGCTGACGGCACTCGGCGGAAATGTCTTCTATTTCCTCAGTGCGCCCATCTGGCGTCACATTCTGCCATTCGAGCCCTTCGACAAAGAGGCTCTGCAGGCGCGCCGAGTGGCGCTGGTTGAGTTTCTAGGCAAAGCGATCTTTCAGGACCGGGAGCATGGCGGGGAACTCGCGACAAAGGTTCTCAACGATACCCCAATGCCGGAGTTCGCAGATTTCAAAAGTTTGAGGTGATAGACGAGTGAACGCGCGAAATCGAGTTTTTCTGATCTTGGGATTGCTGACCGTCGGATCGCTGATCTGGTACTTCGCGACTACGAATCGTGGCGGCGATCTGCAACTTGTCGGCACCGTCGACGCCAACGAAGTGATTGTGAGCTCAAAAATCCCCGGCCGCATCCAGAATTTGGCAGTTCAGGAAGGCGATTCGGTAAAGGCGGGCCAGCTCATCGCCAATATCGAGAGCGACGATCTTGCCGCGGCCACGAAGGCCGCTGAGGCAACCGCCGCCAGCGACTCGCAGAAGTTGCGCGAGGCTATGGAAACGGAACGCCAGGATCAGGGCGAGACTTCCAGCGCAACACTCGCGGCGGAAGCGCAAGTAAAGGCCGCGCAGGCCACTCTCGCCCAGGCTCAGGCCAATCTCGAACACCAGAAGGCCGACACCAGCCGTACCGTTGCGCTCGCTGCACAGGGAATCATGAGCGCACAGGCAAAGGAAGAAGCGGTAACCAGCCTTCAGGCTGCCGAAGCCGCCGTCAATACGGCCAAGGGGAATTTGACCGCGTCGGAAGCACAATTGAAGCAGGCGAGAGCTCATGAATTGCTGACCCAGGTCTCGGCCCACACCGTCGATGAAACGCGCGATGCAGAAGAAAACGCGAATTTCCTCGCCGACGAGGCAAAGGTTGATCAGAGCTACGCGCAGGTGGTGTCACCCATTGACGGAAAGGTGGACGTGTGGGCCGCGCGGCAAGGCGAGGTGGTCACCGTCGGTGCGCCCATCGTCACCATCATGGATCTTTCGCAGACCTGGGTTTACGCGCCACTGCCTGAAACGCAGGCTGACAGCGTCGAACTTGGGGATTCGCTCCGTGTCGTCATGCCCAGCGGCGACACGTTTAATGGCAAAGTCATCGCCAAAGCGGCGGAGGGAGACTTCGCTACGCAGCGCGACGTGAACAGCATGAAGAGGGACATCAGGACCATTCAACTCAAGCTCCTCATTCCCAATCCCGGCGAAAAGTTCGTGCCGGGCATGACCGCCTACGTCTACATCCCTAAGGCCAGGCTGGTGAAGAAGTGAGCGCGGCGATCAATCACAATCCGGCAATCGGCGATGGAGCCTTGCCTCCTGCCATCGCTGTCGAGAACATCTGCAAGCGTTACGGCGATTTTGAAGCGGTCAAGAGCGTCAACTTCAGCGTGGCAGAGGGCGAAATCTTCGGCCTGCTGGGTCCGAATGGCGCTGGGAAGAGCACTCTGATCCGAATGATGACCACGCTCATCCCGGTCACCTCGGGGAAGGCCATCGTCGCCGGGCACAATGTGGCCGACGATCCTGACGATGTACGCCGCGTCATCGGAGTCATTCCTCAGGCCCTCACCAGCGACCAGGATTTGACGCTCGGAGAGAACCTGAGCATCTACGCCAAGCTCTACGGCGTGCCGCGCGCCGAGCGCGAAAAGAACATTACTGACGTGCTTGAAGCCGTAGACCTCACCAAGTGGCGTGACGCGCAAACCAAAACGCTTTCCGGCGGCATGCGGCGCCGGCTCGAGATTGCGCGCGGCCTGGTGCACAACCCGAAGATCTTCTTTCTCGACGAACCCACCACCGGCCTCGATCCCGTTTCACGCATCGCAGTGTGGGAGATGCTGAACAAGCTCAAGTCCACGCGCAACCTCACCATGCTGCTTACCACGCATTACATGGAAGAAGCCGACAAACTGTGTGACCGCATTGCCATCGTGGATCACGGCACGCTGGTGGCGCTCGGCACCCCGGTGGAGCTAAAAAACAGCGTCGCCGGTGCCAACGTCGTCGAAGTGCACTTCGACCGCGAGACGGAAGAGTGGGAAGAGCGGCTGAAAGAACTCGATGGCGTAACCAGCGTGCAACCGGAAAGTGCCGGTTTCTATCGCGTGCTCACAACTTCGGGATCAAAGACCACCATGCAGATCGTTGAACTCGCGGCCGGCCTGGGCGAAACGCTCACTTCGCTCAGCGTGCAGAACACCACGCTCGACGATGTATTCATCCACTACACGGGACGGCAATTGCGCGATGAGCAGGTGAAGCCGGTGTTCACGATGCCGCCGCGGCCGGGAGCGCAGCCATGAACAGGATGTTTGCCATCATTGAGCGCGAGATGCGCAAGTTTTTCCGTTCGCCCACGCTGATGATCATGTCGTTGATGCTGCCGATCCTCCAGCTGATCATCATCGGCAACGCGTTCGGCGGCAAGATTGTCGGCACGCACGTGGCAGTGGTCGACCATGACCATGGACCGCAAGCGGTCAAGGTGCGCGAGGCGTTCGACGCCGTCGCCGCCAACATCAAGACCTTCACCGTCGTCGATTACCCCAATGAGGTTCAGGCGCGCGAAGACGTGCGCACCGGCAGAATCGACGCCGCAGTCATCATCCCCGAACAGTATTCGCGCCGCGTCTACGCGCAGGACGCGCCGCAGCTCGGTCTCGTCGTTGACAACTCCGACCTGTTTACCTCGGCAACCCTCGAATCCGAGATGCAGTCGTTGGTCGACGCCATGAATGCGCCCGAGGTTCAGGACCGTCTGTCGAAATCAATCGCGCTTGAGATCGTCGAGCTTTATCCCTACGTCAATTATTTGAAGTACCTTCTGCCCATGACCGTCGCCCTCGCGATGTATATCTCGGTAATGATCGGCGGCGGCATGCTCTACATCGACGACAAGGCGCGCGGCGTTCACGAAGGTTACCTGGTCACCCCGATTACGAAACTCGAGCTGGTCTTCGGATTGAACATCGCCGGAGCCATCAAAGCCACGCTCAGTGGAATATCGATCGGGGTCATCGGGTCGCTCATCGCAGGTCTGGGCGTGGTCTTTCATCCCATGATCATGCTCCAGATGTTGTGCCTCATCATCGCCGGGTCCATTGCCTTCAATGGCATGATGTTTTTGCTCATGGTCCGTGTCGACGATCCCCTGGTGCCGCGCGCCATGTTCGGCGTGCTCAACGTGCTCCTGCTCTATCCCTCGGGTGCGATGTATCCCACAGTATCGTTCCCCAAGTGGATGCAGGCGATGTCTGTTGTCGATCCCTTTACGTACGCAATTCACGGCTTCAAGGCGGTCCTGCTCAAGGACGGTGGCTGGACCGCCATCAAGGGCGACCTGGCGTTCCTTACCATCTTCGGGATCACCACGCTGCTCATCGCCACGCCGCTCTTCAAGCGCACGCTATAGCGATAAAGTCCCACCACGTTGTTTGCGTTTCCGCTGGAGAGTCCAACCCGGTTCCTGCCGAGTTGTCGACCACCCGGCCCCGAACTCGCCACGTGCCGAGCCAAGAGCATGCCTCGTCGTGTCGGCGCCACGTTTTGCCCATGTTTCGCCGCTGGACGCCACAGCGGCTCGGAAATGCCGAGTGGCTTTTTCCACAAAGAAAGCCACCTTGCAATACGTTGGAACGGGCACCTTAATTGCGGACCCAGTCTTAGCCCCGCGTCAGGAAAATCGGTAGGCCCAGCTTACGATCGTAAATCGGTCGGCAGCGCTCCGTGTTATACATGGTCGCGACTTCCACTTTGCGTGGCCCGAGCTCGGGGTCGGGGATTGGCGCCATCGCATAGCAGCCACTGTTGATCGCCGTCATCAGGCCCGCCTTTCCCTCTTTCACGGCGTCCATGGCCATTCCGGCGAAGGTGATGGCCACCATGCGGTCGATGAAATCTGGACTGCCGGAGCGCAGATCGTATGTCAGGTCACTCACCACAGTTTCTTCGCCCGTGGCAGCCTTGATCTCGTCGCTCAGATCTTCCGCTACGCTCATCTTCTTGCGGTGGCCAAAGGCATCAGCTGGGCCATATTCCTTTACCGTGTATCCTTCCCATTCTGCACCCTCGGAAAGTATCACCAGCGAATAGTTGCTGGGATTGTTGTGCTTGTCGTCGACCAGGATTTCGATCAGATGCTTTAGATTCACCTTGTACTCGGGGATACAGCAGCGCAAGGATGTCACATACGCGGTGTAGAGAGCGGTGTAGCCGGCGTCGCGTCCGAACACCCGGAAAATACCAATGCGCTCGTGCGAACCGATTGTCGTCCGTTGCCGTTCGATGGCGTCCATGGCACGCGTAATGGCGGTTGAGAACCCGATGCAATACTCGGTGTTGCGAACGTCATTATCCATGGTCTTCGGCACCGCGATCAGCCTTACACCATGCCGGCCAAGTTCGGCGGCATAACTAAGGGTGTCGTCGCCCCCGATCGCCACCACGTAATCAAGCCCCAGCGTCTCGATATTCCTCAGCACCGCAGGCGTCACGTCGTACTGCGTGATGGTTACGCCATCCTTGGTTGATTGCTTGCTTGAAAACTGTTGCCCATTGAGTGCCGGCGGTAGCTTTTGCATCTTGGTGGGATTGGTGCGCGAACTATGCAGATAGGTACCGCCTGTGCGATCGATGGTGCGAGTGTTCTTGCGGTTGAGCGGTTGGATATACCGCGACCGGCTGGCCTGATCCTTCAGATCGACATGCGTCAATCCCTCCCAGCCGCGTCGGATACCAACGACCTCGTACCCGAGTTCAGTTCCCCGGTAGACGACCGACTTGATGACCGAATTCAGTCCCGGGACGTCGCCGCCGCCCGTGAGAATGCCAATTCGCTTTGCGGACATGGAATCCACCCTTTTCTTGCTGAACCCCTCAGCTTCAGCTCTTAGTACGGAGATTAGGCTGCTCTTTGGCTGTATCGCCAGACCCGACCTTCCTCAGCGGCCGAGGAGGCAAGCAATTTTGAGAGCTATGGCGAAGGCTCCAGCAGAAGCGAGAACCGGATGCGGCGCGCAGTCCGGACTCGCTGCTAGCCGCCGTGAATGCGCGACCATTCCCACAATGCACGATCGAGGGTGCGCAGCGTTGTGGGGCCAGGGAGCTGGCTCTGCGGCTTGACGATGTTGCTGTCGGCCAGCCGCGTGCAAAAGGCCAGATACGCCTCATAGAAATGCACGTCGTGCCTGGCATATCCCACCGCTTCCAGAACATGGTAGTCCAGCACCGTGTACCGCTCAGGGTAGATCGCAGCCAGAATCGCTGATGCCACGCAGATATCTACGCCGTGTAGTTCGAGCAGAGCCTTCATAGCGGCTTCAGTGGCTGTCTCGGGCGCCGCAGCAACGGCCAGGACGCGCCGGACATGCTCGTCGCTATTGCCGATCAAGTATTGCACCGCGTGTTCCGATTTCCAGCGCACGATCGCTTCCAAATTGGCCAGCGAATAGTCCCCATTGCGAATCGCTTCTCCGGCTTCGAACGCTGCCTTTTCAAGCTCATGTTCTTTCTCGCCGGACTTCTGCCAATATTGCTCTGCTAACTGCTGGAGCTCCGACTCTGCGGGCTGAAGCTGAAAATAGGCAACCATTTCAACTTCCTTCCTTTCATAAAAACGAAATCACATTAGGCCCCGGTGATGTCTTTGTCAACAACGCGGAGGGGACCCGCAAGAGGCGTATCGGCCTGGTTGAGCCATCCTGGCCGGGGTCCAGCTTTTCGGGTGGCCGCCCGCGCGAAATCGATCTGCTGTTCCCGCCTTGTCAAGCCCCCTGCGCTCAACTTTTCTCCACATTTCGTTGCGATTGTCTCCTAACCTCCTTTCAATCCCTCACTTGCGGTGCACTCCTTCAACCAACATTTTCCGCCCCAAGTTTGCCGATAATTATGCAGCTCCGGCGCATCATAGTTACAACATCAATTTCCATCAAGGAATCTTGCCATAACAAAACGCCCCAACGCATCGTCATCCTCGACCACCTTTGTCGCTGAGTCGCCAAAATCGTTGTGGCCTCCTCAAGGCGAGCCAAAATCGGCCATCCCGGCCGCAGAATTTTTTTTGAAAACTGCCCCATTCTCGTTGCAAATTGGGCGATTTTCAGGAGGATTTCAATAGAATCAACGGGTTACCTATTTGCATATCGGTAAACAGGCTATGTACTTATCCGCCAACTTTCCAGTTCGTCGTGTCTCCAGGCGGCGCCTCACAACTTCAAAAGCTTCTCCCAGTTCCATGACTCCGACGTCACTTTGCCCGGCAGCGGGAATCCGAGCTGATGCGCAAGCATCGCGATCTGTCCGCGATGATGCGCCTCGTGAGAAATCATGTAGCAGAGCATCTCCGGCCCGGCAGGACACGGCCGCGCCCATCCGTCTCTGCGAAACTCCTTCACGCGTCCCTCGCCGCCGAGCGCTTCGGCAAGCATCTTTCCACACTGATCGGCGCTCTTGGCCAATGCTTTCCGAGTCTCGCTCGGCGTGCATCGCGCGCGATTGAGTTGGGCCGGAACTCCCAGGTGCGGCGCCGTCAGCCTGATCCACTTCGTGCGCACGTTGTGCATATGCGCAAAGATGGCTGCTATCGTGCGCACTTTGCCAGGCGGTTGGGCTTTCCAGACGGAGGGATCAAGATTCGTGATGAGGATCTGGTTCAAGCGATCGTTGACGGCAAAGATGCGGGCTGCAGATTCCGCAAGCCTTGGATCCGCCTTCTGTCGACGCGCGGCCACAGATTCGACCATCCTGACCTCGGATTCGGGAATCGCCGGTGGAAGGAGCAGGGGCCTTTAGGCCCCTGAATACCATACTCCTGCTCGACGCGCCTTTAGGCGTGGGCCCTATTGCGCCGGCGGCGGTGTTGCCGGAGCGGTAGGCGGCGCGCCTGTATCCGTCTGCTTGGTGAACTGGAAGCTGCACGGCCGGCCCAGAATTCCCGCGCCTTCTTCACGCTTGCCAGTACCCGATGTACCGTCAAACTTCGCATCCACGTAGTAGTCGTACTTGTTGCCTTTGAGCTGAGTTACCAGTCCCGCTTTACCCGCCGACACCTTGCCTTTGGCGTGGAGCTTCGCCGATCCATCTGCACCGATTGTCCCGTCCATGACCATATAGCCCGGTCCGCCCTCTTCGCCGTGCTGGCCGTGGTACGTGCTGTTCGTAATCGTGCTCACGAATGTCCACGTGTAGGCAGGCATGTGTTCGCTGGCCTCACAGGACATGTTCGTTGTCCACGTGCCGTCGAATGGGCCGCCCGCAACCTGGGCCCAGAGCAGGGCCGGTGCGCAAACCGTGGCAAGAGTCAGTACTGTCCCGAGTCTCATGGATGACCTCCAGATGGATTTGAGAATACGCGCAGGGGCTGTGATTTTGGCAACAAGTTTTTCGGGAAGTTCCTATCGGCCCGGCTGCGCAAGCACCTGCTCGTAATATCGGACGTACTGCGGCACGACTAAGTTTGCGCAGAAGCGCTTTTTTGCAGTCTTGCGCGCGGCTTCGCGCATGGCCTCGAGGCGCGGCGGGTCATTCAGCAGGCTCAGCGCGCCTGCGGCCATCGCCTCCACCTCGCCGACAGGGAAGAGCAGCCCGGTGACGCCCTCGTCGATCAATTCAGGCACCCCGCCCACGCGCGTGGCGATCGACGGCACCCGGCAGGCCATTGCCTCGAGCGCTGCCAGCCCAAACGATTCCAACTCGCTCGGCATGAGCATCAGATCGGCAATCGCCAGCAACTCCGCCACGCGCTCCTGCTTGCCCAGGAAGTGCACGCGCTCGTGAATGCCAAGGTCGTGCGCCAGCCACTCAGCGGCCGACCGGTCGGGGCCGTCGCCGACGAGGATCAATTGTGCTGGGCACTCGCGAGCGACAAGCGCAAAGATCTTCACCACGTCGGTAACTCGCTTGACCGGCCTGAAATTCGAAAGGTGTACCAGCAGCGGCTCATCGGGCGCGGCGTAATGCGCGCGGCAGCGTGCGCGCTTCTCCTCATCGGCAATCGGCGTGTAGACGTCGCAGTTGACGAAGTTGGTGATGGTCTCGATGGGATGCGTAACGTCAAAGTCGGAGATTGTTTTTTCGCGCAGGTAATTTGAAATGCTGGTCACGCCGTCGCTCTCCTGGATGGCGTGACGCGTTATTGGCAGATAGCTGCGATCCAGGCCGACCAGCGTAATGTCGGTGCCGTGGAGCGTAGTCACGAATGGCAGGCGGCGGCCGCGTGTCGCAAGCATCTGCCGCGCGAGCAGCGCCGAAACGGAGTGGGGAATCGCATAGTGCACGTGGAGCAGGTCGAGAGAGTTGTACTCGGCCACTTCGGCCATCCGCGATGCAAGTGCGAGATCGTATGGAGGGAATTCAAATAGCGGATAGCTGGAGACAGGCACTTCATGATAGAAGATGCCGTCGTCGCGGCCATTCAGCCGGAAGGGCTGGCTATAGGAGATGAAATGGACTTCGTGTCCGAGGGCTGCGAGCTCAATACCCAGTTCGGTGGCCACAACGCCCGAGCCGCCGTAAGTCGGATAACAGGTAATCCCGATGCGCATGAGGCCTTCTTACCTTTGGTTTTCCTTTGCCGCTACGCTTTGGACGCGCGGCAGTAATTGGAGGATGCACAGAGTCGGCAAGCTGCCGCTTCATCATATTAGTGGTCGAGAGAACCTGACGACAGACCCGCAAAGGAAATCAGCTTGATAGAGGGAAACTCCTTGAGCGCGGCCAGCGCCGCCCGCTCAACGTCGCGCGTGGAGCGCAAACGCGTTCGGACGCATTCGAGATCTGCGTCATTGTAGCCAGGGTGCGTGACCAGCTCCCACTGACCAGATGGGAGGCTCCGAAGCAGGGAACGCAGAGTTGCAGCATCCAGAATGCCCGTGCCGGCCACGGCGACGGTGCCGCTGGTGGTCACAAAACCTTCCTCCTCGATGATCCGCCGGGAAGCAGGCTCCAGCCAGCGCAATGCGCCCACCTGTGCCAGTCGCATCCAGTGAGCGCGTCGCGTCGCACGAGTAGACCAATGCGGTTCGAAGGGATTGCGGATGGCGCGAATTCCGGCGCCGCGCGCAGCTCTGAGCAACGGCCGCAGAACGGCGCTGAAAACGTGCGTGTGCTTATGCGTGTCCACATGCGTCAGGCGAACTCCGCGTTGTTGCAGAAACGCAATCTGCGCGGAGATTTCTGCTTCCATTTCAGATGTGCGGATGCGGCCCCTGAACAGGCGGTGCAGAAACGTAGCCAGCGAGTTCGGAAAATGGCCGGTATTCGCATCGACGAGCGTTGGAATCCGCTCTGGCGGGAGCACGGGCTCGCCGTCGACCAGAACCACGTGACAGCCCACGCCGAGTGTCGTCGTTCGTACCGCAAGATCTATGGCTTCTTCTGATGCCCCTGCGCGGGCCATGAGCGAAGTGCTGGTGACAAGGCCTGCGGAATGAAGCTCCATGATGGCGCGATTGACGCCAGAGGTCAGCCCGAAATCATCGGCGTTGATGATGAGAGCGCCCACCAGGTGAGTTTATCAATTGGCTGCGCCGCGGCTTCCGCATCATGAATGCGCTGGTATCATGAAAGAAGGCCGCAACCCATTTGCGGCAGAGTGGGCGGTTAGCTCAGTTGGTTAGAGCGCCTGCCTTACAAGCAGGAAGTCGGGGGTTCGAGTCCCTCACTGCCCACCATTAAATTCAAAATCTAGTCGATATTCGACTTGGACTGTGTCGTTGACTGAGGTGGATTTTGCGGGCCCCTGCCGCAATTTCAGGTCGAATATTGACGCGGATCGATTCGACTGGGCTGCGCAATCCTCGATCTCAACCCCCGGGATCGCAGCCCAAACAGCACTCGATGTGCGGGAGGGCAGTTCGATGGGGCCGCAAGCCAAGCGCCGGCGAGCATTGCTCACTTTTTTGCCGATGTCATTGGCTCTACAGCTCACGCTGGCTGGGTGTTCAGGGGGAATCTCGTCCACGGAACAGCAGGCCCCGACAACGCCGACCGCTTATGTGGTCAACCTGAGTTGGATTGCGCCCGACAACTCTCCCGACCCCGTTGCCGGCTACAACCTCTATCGCGCGCCCGGCGGCGGCACTACCTATCAGCAGTTGAATGCCTCGTCCCTAACCCAGACCGCTTATGTGGACGACACCGTCCAGGACGGACAGACCTACAATTACATCGTCGAAAGTGTCGACGCCTCTGGCAACACCAGCGTTCCCTCCAACATGGCCAGCGTGACAATCCCCTAGGCCACTCGCATCGAGGCGACTTCCGGACGTCGAGGATCTCTTTGTCAACCAAGGGCCGGAAGTTTCACCTAGGAATTACAGTGCCTTTCGGTGATTGCGCTCCGCATAGGCAATCGTGCGACCAGCAATCTACACTGCTAACGGAGCAATGCAGACAGACGCGGTAGAGGCGGTAATTCCAAAATCCGCGGTCGTGGTAGGCGGCGGTGTGGCCGGCATGAGCGCGGCGTGCGCACTAGCCGAGGCCGGCCTCCACGTCAAGCTTGTCGAGCGCCGCGGCTACCTGGGCGGTCGGGCCAGCTCTTACCATCATCCGGGTGTCGACGAAGTCATCGACAACTGCCAGCATGTTCTCTTTGGCTGCTGCACAAATCTGATCGGCTTCTACCGGCGTATCGGCGTCGCGGAGCGCATCCATTGGACCAGCTCGATGACCATGATCGAACCCGGCGGCCGGCAAACTCGCCTGGCATCTTCCCCGTGGCTGCCCGCTCCGCTGCACGGCCTGCCGAGCCTGCTCGCCGCCCACGCTCTCACGAGCGACGACAAGAAGTCGCTCGCGCGCGCTTTCCGTAAGTTAATGCGGCCGGTGCCTACTAACTCCACCGAAACTTTGGGCGAATGGCTCAAACGCAACGGGCAAACGCCCGGTGCCATCAATCGCTTTTGGCGGCTGGTGATTGCGAGCGCGCTGAACGCAGACGTGGATGAGATCGCGCTGCCCTATGCGGCCAAGGTGATCCGTGAGCTATTTCTGAATTCAGCCGCAGCGGGCACCATGGGAATGAGCTCTGCGCCGCTGAACGAGCTTTATTCTGGCGCGAAGCAGTATCTGCTCGAACGTGGCGGCGAAGTGCTCTTCAACGCAAGTGTCGAAGGCGCGGCGTGGGATGAGGAGACGTCGCAGTGGACGCTAACAACACGCGCAGGCGACCAGGTCGCAGATTTTCTCGTGCTTGCGCTCCCGTTCGAAGCCACAGGAAAACTGCTGCCGGTCATGCCCCCGGCGAATGGCGTCGAGCAACTCGCCAACCAAATAGTGCGGCAACAACATGGGCCAATCTGCAGCGTGCATTTGTGGTTCGATCGTGACATTACGGACCTCGACCATGCCGTCCTGCTCGATCGCCAGATTCACTGGATGTACAACAAGAGCCGGCTGCAGCCTTGGCGCAAATCAAAAGGCAGCTATCTGGAGCTGGTTGTCAGCGCCTCGCACGAGTTTGCCGCTCTGGGTCGTGAAGAGGCAATTGAGTTGAGCCTTCGAGAACTCGCGGAGTTTTTCCCGGTAGTCGCCGCGGCGAAGCTTGAAAAAGCTGTACTCGTCAAGGAAGTACGGGCAACGTTCACCGTTCCGCCGGGAATCGATGCAGCGAGGCCCCATGCCGTATCGCCTTGGCCCAACTGCGTCCTGGCTGGCGACTGGATTCAGACCGGTTGGCCTTCAACAATGGAAAGCGCCGCGCGCAGTGGCCACTTGGCTGCGGAGGCCATATGCGCTGCCATCGGCGAGCAGAGAAGTTTCCTCGTCGCAGATCTCAAGCCGCGCGGCTTCATGCGATTTGTGAAAACTGCGTCTCCCTAGTGCTCGTCCGCAACCTTCGCCTGGAGACTCAGGACCGAGCGCCGGGGATCTTGCAGCTCGAAGCCGGGGGCTTTAGTGCGCCAGCAGATACACACCAACGCAGACCAGCCCTGCCGAAACCCAGCGGCGGCGGTCTACATTTTCCTTGAGGAAGATTTTGCCGGCGACCGCGTTGGTGACCAACGTTAGCGAGGCCGAGGCCGGCGCGACGAGGCTCAAATTCAGGTGATTGAGCGCAAACAACAGTGAAAAGAACGCGGCAGCTAGAAAGAAAACTCCGGCAAAGAACAGAGGGCAGGTGAGAACGGCGCGAATGGCGCCCGTCAAGCCCGATCTGGCACGAATCACATCGAGGTCACCGATCGACTTCATCGCCGCGGCGGTGAGCACTTCGCCCGCCGTCGATGCAAGCACAATCGCCGCGATCATGGCCGCAGCTGTCCACGGGTTTGTTGTGAGTGCAAGCGTCGTGGCTGGAATCGTCATCGCGTCTGCGCCTCCGTGGCGACGGGTTCTTCCAGTTGCTGTTCCTCATCAATCGGAGCCGGGCGCTCGGTGAGGGCAGGTCCTTGCGCAACGAAACCCACGCCGAGAGTGATGAGAACGATTCCTGCCCAGCGCTCGATCGAGATGGATTCGTGGAGCCAGAATCGCGAAATGAGCGCGACAATGACGTTGCCGAGTGCCGTTGCCGGCAACACAAACGTCAGGTCGGCCCACGAAAGCGCTGTCAGGTAGCTGGCAAAGAAGCCGATCAGCAGTGCGATCCCCGCGACGATCCACGGAGTGAAGACCGCTGCGACGAGCGCGCCCGGATGAGCCAGAGAAATGGCTGGCATCGCAGACATGCCGCGCGCCAGGCAACTGTCGCCGAGTGGGGCGCAAAGGGAAACCAATCCCAGGATCAGGTATTGGCGCGGCAAGAGTTTGTCATGAGCCATTGGCGCAGTTTCTTGCAGTTCCGATGTAGAAGGCCTAAAGAAAACGAGGGCAGACGCAACTGCGCTGCCCTCGACGTTGCGACTCGAAAGTCGTTTACGCGCCAGCTCCGGCGGGCGCGGTCGGCGCTGCCTGCTGGCTGCGCGCCACCTTAACCATCTTGTTGCGCTGCGCACGCAGCTTCAGAAACGCCTTGGCCTCGACGTACAGACGAGGCAGATCGCGATTCATCATCGCCTTCCACACCACGCGGAAAGCGGCCTTGGGGCGGAAATAGTACTCGTCGTAGAAACGGTGCACCATCTCCATCACGTAATCGGTGGGCAGTCCGGGGTACTCGATGTGCGCCATCTGATGGCCGCCGCCGTCTTCCATCTTTTCGTTGGTGATGAATCCGTTGGCCTTGGCGTAGTCGTAGAATTCTGTGCCTGGATAGGCGTGCGCGATAGAGACCTGGATTGTCTCCACGTCGAGCGACTTGGCGAAGTTGATCGTATTGCGGATCGATTCCTTCGTCTCCCCGGGGAGTCCGAGGATAAAGTCGCCATGAATCGTCAGGCCGAGGTCGTGGCAGTCTTTTGCGAAGGCTCGCGCGCGCTCAACAGTTGCGCCCTTCTTGATGTTCTTGAGGATCTGCGGATCGCCGGACTCGAAGCCGACAATCAGTAGACGGCAGCCTGCTTCCTTCATGGCCTTTAACGTGTCGTAGTCTGTGGTGACGCGCGACGTGCAACTCCACGTAAGGCCGAGAGGCTTCAGTTGTTCGCAGAGCTCGATGGTGCGCACCTTTTGGATGTTGAAGGTGTCGTCATCAAAGAAGAATTCCTTCACCTCAGGAAAGTTCTCCTTCGCCCACTTCATCTCCGCAGCAACATCTTCGGCGGAACGTTTGCGCCAGGCGTGACCGCTGAGTGTCTGCGGCCACAGGCAGAAGGTGCACTGCGCCGGGCAGCCGCGCGTGGAGTAAAGCGCGATGTATGGATGGAGCAGGAAGGGAACGTTGTACCGCGTAACGTCAAGGTCACGCTTATACGTTTTCGTCGCCCAGGGCATCGCGTCAAGATTCTCGATCTGCGGGCGATCGGGATTATGAACGATCTTTCCATCTTTCTTGTAGCTGATACCGAGGATCTCGTTGATCGGCTTGCCCTGCGCAAACTCCACGACGGAGTAGTCGAACTCGCGGCGGCAGATGAAGTCGAGCACGGCGCACTCATTCAGCGCGCGTTCGGGATCGGTGGTAACGGGCGGTCCAACAAAGGCGATTTTGAGGGCCGGGTTAGCGGCTTTGATGGCTTCGGCGAGGCGCTGGTCGCCCTCCCATCCAACGGTCGAGGTAAAGAGCACCAGGAACTCGTAGTCCTTGCAAATCTGGATCGTTTCCTCGGCGGAGACGTGGTGTGGCGGAGCGTCAAGCAGCCGCGAACCTTCAAGCAGACCAGCTGGATAGGTGAGCCAGACCGGGTACCAGTATGACTCGATCTCGCGAGTCGCCGGCCAGCGCGAACTGGCGCCGCCATCGAAGTTCTCGAACGAAGGGGGGTTGAGGAAGAGCGTTTTCAGGGGCATCTGCATCTCCTTCATTCTACCATCCGGGCTGTTTTATTAGACGCGTTTGCCTGGAAACAAGAGGCTGGGGAAAAGCACCAAAAACTCGACTTTTTCTGGCAATTAACCCTTATGGAATCAACCTCTAGAGCGAGATTGTAAAAGTGTTCGGGGCGCTGTCCAAGGGGTTGCTCCGGGGGTACCCGAGCGCAATTACTTGGTGTGGAGCTCGTCTAGCCAGTCCTGCATGTGGCCCAGTGCGCGCAACAGGCTCAGCCTTGCTTTGCTCAGGTCGAGCCCTGAGTCGAGGGCGTC
>Ga0326728_10014887_pt1 | contig 16350 bp, 10 predicted proteins | sample MB3enrmetagenome_FD_207602 | JGI IMG/M metagenome (GOLD analysis project Ga0326728, IMG submission 207602) | Lab enriched peat soil microbial communities from McLean, Ithaca, NY, United States - MB31MN | ecosystem: Environmental > Terrestrial > Soil > Wetlands > Peat | place: USA: New York...
CCAGCCTGGGGGCGTTGACGCCCGATCAGGTCTACTTCAACCGCCTGCCGGAAGCCCTGGCAGCCTAAACCAAAAACAAGAACTTCCACTTAGGAAAAAGCAAAAACTGTCCGAACAACCGGGACCAATGCAATAAATCCGTCATACCCGGTGCCCCATGCGGAATTAGCCATAAATCCAGGCGGCCGCAAGAGCAATACCCGTGAAAATATATGCACTTTCAACTCTTCCAGCGGAAAAGTGTCTCGCCCGCTGCGAGTCATAAATCTTCTCTTGGCTTGGCCAGGGAAAAGATATTCCCTCCATCGTAATCATTCTCAACAGCACCCGGAATATCTGCCGGGAGACCGTAGAGATTCACGTTTCCAATGCAATGCGGAAACTGGATCTTCACAACAGGAGCGAGATCGCCCTAGCCGCCATTAGGCTCGGCTTGGCGCCATGCCCCTGTGCCGGCTGCCATCTCCAGGTGGCTGCATGAGCGTACCTCAAGATGTAGTTGATATTAGCCGCGTCAACGATCGGCCCTCAGGGTACGATCTTGGCGCTATGGGCAGAACTGGTGTTCGTTCAGGCTCAGCTTGTTGGCTTCAAGGATCACGAAAGAGAACTGCTCAGCCTGATCCAACCGGTAGAGGCGTCGAAATGAATCCGTCGCCGTACAACATTCTCATCGCACTTCAAGAAGTCCGCGGCCTGATTTCGGTGTCTCAAGTGGCCGAATTGTTTGGAAAGTCGCCGGCGACGATTTATCGAATGACACAGAAGCGACAGATTCCCAGCATTATGCTAGAAGCTATCTCGTAAACAGACTTTGAAAGGGCACGGCTTTAGCCGTGCCGCAAAATGTCCAGTAAAATTGCGGGCTTTAGCCCCTGCGGGATGCTTTGCACGGACTCAATGGTGTTTATGAGATGATCTCTAGGCAATTCGCGCATGTTCGATCCCTCAACGCTTGCATTGTGGCTTACAAGAAAGGAGCCGCTACTCGCAGTGGCCGCACGGCAATTTCAACAGGCCGCTTAATCATCGCCAACGGGATAAAAATAGCTAGGGCCGGAATGAATCCGGCCTTTGCACTATGCTGATGCACTACTACATTAAAGGAGCGCAGCCAAGGATGACTGTTCCACCTTGTCGCGCAGGTCCGCCAAACGGAGACCCTTCAAATACTTATCAGTGGCAGCGATGTTCTTGTGTCCAAGCAAAATCTGCAGGCTACGAATGTCCAGGGGGGATCGCAGCATGTTTGTGGCGAATGTGTGCCGCCACTTGTGCAAATACCACTTCTTGCAATGCGGGCCATCGATGCACTTATTTACTTTGGCCTTGCCTCCACGGGTCTGGCTCTCTTTCGCCTTCCGCGTGATGGACTGGCATTTTCCACAGTTCAGCCCGGCACGATGAGCAATTTCCTTGCAGGCTTCGAGTGCGTGTGCATCCGGCTTTTCTCCGCCGTAATGCGGGCGTTTCGGGTGTGGTGGCGTAGGAAACACGAGAGCCGACTCCGGATTTGCCTTGCGGTGTTCCTTTAGTGTGAGAATCAGAGTTCGCGGTACCGGGACGGATCGCTTTTCGTAGTTCTTTGGCGTGAAACCTAGTTCCGGTTTGGCCCGGACTGCCAAAGTCCCCGCCGTCCAATTCACATCGTCCCAAGCGAGGGTGGCTACTTCCTGTGAGCGAAAACCTGTACATAAAAATACCTGAAATAGCAAACGCTCGTCAGGTTCACATGCAGCAAAGAACCGTTTTAGTTCCTCTTGTTCATAGACCTCGCCGGGCACCTCTGCTACCTTTGGCCAGTCACCCTTTTTGAGTTCCAGCCTCGCACCGGCACCGCGCATAGCCATCAGCATGGAAAGCACCCTTCGGTTGATTGTCTTCTGGTTCAATCCCTCATCGCGGCCGGTACCGAATAGCGCGATGATGTCGTCCCTCGTTAGCTGGGAGACGTAATGCTTATTGCAGTGTTTCAGAAACCAGCGGAGATCGCGAGAGTACGCGCACAGGGTCGCCTTGCCCTTCGTTGCCTTGACCTCTCGCAGGTACTTTTCGATGGCCGCAGCGATCGTGACGACAGGATCGCCCGTTTCCTCGTCTGGCTCTTCAGTGGCCTCCGTCTTCCCTGACAGAATGCCAGTCTGGAGTTGCCAAGCGTCCAGCGCTTCGCGCGGGGATGAGCCGGCAATCTTCGTCTTCCGCCTGCCATCCTCGTGCCACTCCAGGTAGAACTTGCCGCCCCCTTTCCAGGTCTCAGGCTTTCCGTCGATGAGGACGAGTTGGGGCTTGGGTTTGCCGTCGATCTTGACTACCGGGACAAATTGCCATTTGCCGTTGACTGCGCGATACTGTTTTAGGTTGGTCTTGCGGCCAGCCGGTTTACTATCCATTTACTATCCGCTCCTTATGGACTGGTACTGTTGATGATGGCGGCGGTCTTGGCAGACAATATCCGCTTTTTGAACCGGGATTTCTGTGGGTATTGTAGCAGGATGGATAGTAAGTTGGATAGTAAGCCCTAATCAACCTAGTAAGTGATTGATTCTAAAGGGCGGGAGTAGTTCAGTGGCAGAACGTCAGCTTCCCAAGCTGAATGTCGCCGGTTCGATCCCGGTCTCCCGCTCCAAAAATAACGGCTTAATTTCTGCGGTTGCAAACCGCGCTCGTTTTAGCTCTAAAACCTTCCGATCAATATTTCCGGCCGCCATCCCGAGCGACGCCTATCGTAGGCCTGCAGGAGAATCTCCGCTGGATGGATGGCTTTGAACGTGGTTCCGTGTTCGATCTGCATCTGGCAGGTGGCGCACTCCGTGGCGACCATCTCTGGCTGCGCGGCGCTGATGCTTGCAAATAACTCCTTGCCTATCTCCATGGAGACCGTGTACTTCTCCTGCTTGAAACCATAAGTGCCGGACATGCCGCAACATCCGGCATCCATATCTTCAAGATCGACACCAGGAATCATGCGCAACAAGTGATACCACGGGCGTCCGATGCCCTGCGACTTCTGATGGCATGGCGCGTGGTAAGCCAGCCGCAGGCTGGTGGGCTGGAAGTTGATGTTGAGCTTTCCCGCATTCGACTGCTCCATCAGTAACTCAGCAAGGTCATAGGTACGGCTTGCGATCCTTTGCGCCGCGCCGGCAAATTCCTTGTCGTCTTCAAGGATGCCGCCGAATCCTGTCTTGAGCATGTGTCCGCAACTGGAGCAGGCGGTCACGATGCGCAGCCCTGCATCGACCTGATCGGCCAGTGCCTTGACGTTGGCTCGAGCCACCGCGCGCGCCTCCGGCGCGGCGCCATTCGCCGTGGCGGGAACTCCGCAGCACTCCGTTGAGGCTACCTCTACGGCCAGCCCGTTCCGTTGGAGAAGATCGATCACCACCCTGCCCAAATCGGGCCGGTTGTAGCGAATGAAGCAGCCGGGAAAGAAAACCACCCGCTGCGCCTCCCTGTTAGTGATCGCCGGCGAGCGCAAATTCGGCCGTGTGTAACTGGGGAATTTGCGTTGCGGCGTGATTTGCATCAGCTTCGACATGAAAAAGCGCGTCAGCTTCATGGAGAGCGCAAAGTTGGAAAGCGCTGGCATAATCGTTGTCAGCTTGCCCAGCAGGCCGGGACGCGCAAACCACCAATCGCGCAGGCCGCGGATGAATGGCTTGCGGCGCTCCGCCTTGGCGCGCGCAATCATCTCTGAGACGTTCACCTGATGGGGGCATACAAGATCGCAACGATGACATCCCAGGCAGTATTCAACCCACTCCGTATCGGTGCAGATTCCTTCGCGACGCAGGCGCTCCAGCTCCGGCCCCAGGCGCTTGGGGCCGGGATACCGGGTATGAATGGCCAGCACCGGGCACACCGTATTGCACAGTGAACACTTCAGGCAGTTATCAATCGCAAGGTCATCAAGCCGCATGGTTTCCTCTTGTGGACGCTGCGAGATTCCCCGCGCGGTAACCTTTGAGAATATGCAGGACGTTGCCGTGATTCTTGACGTCAGAGTTCGGAGGCGGCCCAGCGATGAAAATATTCCGCGCCATCACAGAGCCAGTCGAAGTTAGCGGCCTCATCTGTAAATCGCAGCCGGCATATTCACCACTAAGTGAACTGGAAGAACTCCGGCCGGTGGCCAGCACCGCACTCTGACAGTGCAGATGCAGCGCATGACCCGGACTGGCAACTCGCAGCCCGGTACACAAACCATCGTGGATTTCAACGTGCTCGACTGGAAATCCGCGATAAAGCTCTACGCCGATCTTGTGCAGGTAACTCTCCAGTTGGCGGTAGATGCGCAGGCCGGGAACGGATGGAGGCAGCGTGGGAATCTCGCATACCACGCAACCAAGCTCGCGCTCAAATTCAGCAATCTTCTCCGCGGACGACTCCAGCCCAAGGATGCCGGGAACCAGAATGCGCGCAAATCCGGATGAAGCAGTCCGCAATACATGAATAAGTTCCGCGCGGAAGGCAGAATCGCGATCAAAACACTCGGCGATACGCAAGGTGGTCACGGGAATTCCCATGTCGCGCGAGATAGAGATTTGCCGCGCCGCGTAGGTGCAGTTGGAACCTATCAAGCGCGCCTGCTCAATGAGCCGCTCAGCCATGAAGTTCTCGTCGAAGCCGGATAGTCCGCGAATGCCGGCAATCGCTGTAGAAACTCCGTCGCGAGGCTCGGCATTCCACAGCGTGTGTGGCGCGAGCGCAATGCTGTGAAAATCGCCAAGAACAGACGGGAGAAAATGCGCGGTCGAAATATCTCCCGCGTACGGACAGCCGGCCAGGCGCGCCAATTCGCAAAATAACGCGATTGCCTCTATCAGATCATGCTCCGCGGATGCCCGCTCGATCTCTTGCGCCTTCAACCATCCGGGTCCAGTGACAAACGAACCCGGCCCAGTCGAAACCAGCGCTACTTTCAGTTTGTGATGCGCGGCCACGCCTGCCGCGACAAGGCCGGAAAGCCCCGCGCCCACTACTATAACGTTGTAGCGATTAGTTCCCATCTTGCTTACCCGAATTCGCGCGCAACTGCTGATCCGCGCCGTAAAGATCGTGATTGAGTTCCAGTTGCTCGACCTGCTGACCGTGGTGAATGAAGGACTGCCCCTTGGAACGCTCGTGAAGATAGGCGGAAAATTCAGTGGCGGCTTCCGATGCTGTCCAGCGGTGAGTCTGATAGCCGGCTAGCATCGCTTTGTATCCGCAGAATGTTCCCTGGCAAGGCCCAAAGCCGAGACGCGTCCGCCGGCCAACGTCACTTATAGTGTAAGTCGGGACCAATACGGAGTCGCCTATAACATATTCCAATTCGCCGCGAGTTACTAACTCACATTCGCAGACTAACTCGGCCAGCTCGGGCCGCGCTTCGATAGCCTGGATAACTCGAACTGTTTCAGGGCCCAGGCGGCGCTCCATCTTGTCCGCCACCGGATGCGGCAGCAGATAAAGGCCGCGATGGTGAATCTTGTGATCAATCATGGGTCGCAATGGCGTCTTGTCCGTTGTGCACTCCGCATCAACACCGAGCTTTTTCGCTACACAATCACACACCTCTGCGGCCATCAAGCGATAGGTAGTGAGCTTGCCTCCAACAATGGAAACAAATCCGCCCATCCCATCTCTTGTCTCGTGATCGAGCAGCGCAAAACCGCGACTGATCTCTCGGCCTTTCGCGGCCTCCGCGGTCCTGGGTGCATACAACGGTCGAACCCCGCAGAAGATGCGCAGAATGCGCGCGTCCACCAGCCCCGGAATCATCTCGTCGCCCAGCCGCAGCAAACGATCAACCTCCTCCGGCGAAGCGGACAATCCATTTGGGCTGGGCACACGAATCGAAGATGTGCCCAGGATGCACACCGGGCCGGCGGGCACCAGGATGTCAGCATCGCTGGACTTGCGGCAGCGGTTGATCACGCGGCGACTCAGCCGGTGATTAAGCACCAGAAGCGTTCCCTTGTCGCAGTAAATGGGCACTTCAACGCTGGCCATGGCGGCGATGCTCTGCGCCCAGCCACCGGCGGCGTTGATCACCATCTCGCAGGGAATCTCGTGCTCCTCGCCGCTCAGCGTGTTGCGATAATGGACTCCGCGCACGCGCCCATTAGCGGTGTGAATGGATGTTACCTCGCTGTAGGTATGGAAGCGTCCGCCGCGCTCGACCGCTGCCTTTAAATTTGCCAGCACCAGCTGGAAGACATCGACGTGCGCGTCAGGACATGTGAATGCGCCTAGAATGTTTGTTGCCAGGTTCGGTTCCAGCTCGCGCACTTCATCCGCGCTCAAGCGCCGGCTGCGAATGCCGGCCGCCTCGGCGGCGCGCCACCACTTATCGAAAAATTCAGGATCATCCTGGGCGCACTGTACGAAAAGCCCACCGACATCATCTACGCAATGAGGCGCGATGGCTTTGATGATACGGCCCTCGGCAACACACTCGCGCGCCGTATCAGGATCTTTGACAGCGTAGCGGCCACCGGAATGCAGCAGGCCGTGGCAACGTCCGGTGGCTCCATTGGCAATGTCTCCCTGCTCCAGCAGCGTGGCGGAGATGCCGCGCAAGCTAAGGTCCCAAAGGATGCCGGCCCCTGTTGCTCCACCACCGATAATGACAACCTGCGTCGATTCCATGCATTGCCTTTCTAGTTAACCGCGAACACGTCCCATCGTAAAAATCGCTCTCGCGCAGGACTTTTCCTTGCGTGCAGGCACAGATGCCTGTACGCTGACTGCGATGGATGTGCGGAAAAAACAGGTTTGTGGCCAGCAATGAGACACTTGCCTGGATATCTGGATGCGCAGCAGAAAGGAAGGAGCCTGAACCTTGACAGAAATTCTGCAAGACAAGAGCAAGGATCGGACCGCAGCCGTTCTGAACGCAAAAAACCAGTTGCCTATGCGGCGCTTGGTCATGACTTCTTCAGCAGCATCCAATTACCCGCTCGTGCTGTCTCAGTCACTCTTCACGAAACGGCGTCGGACTAATTAACAACTTAGTATCTATCATTTCAATGGTGCTGTCAAGCCGTGGGCGGCGTGTTCTCCGCGCAAAATCGTAATTAACCGCAAAGCCGAGCCAAGCGCGCGCACCTGGAAATAATGACTGCATGTCGTGACACTTCACCTTGCTTCAGTTACCGGACAACGCCTATAATCCTTTTTCTGGCGTCAATCACAGTCAGATGCCCACGCAGGGCATGGATGATAGCGCGTTCCAGACGCGATATTTCACCGTCCGGTTAGCCTGAAGGAGAACAGATAATTATCATGCAGTCACCGCAGACTCCGCTACGAATGTTCTTCCGCGAAACTCCTATCATCCCCTCCGTGCGCCATGTTGAACACCTGGACCAGGCCATTACTGCGCATGGCAAGATCGTCTACCTGCTCACCGGTGACCTGGAAAACTGCCAGGAGATGATCCAGAAGATTCTTGCCGCGGACAAGCTTCCCATTGTCAATCTTGACCTGCTGAATGGCTTTTCGCGTGATAAATATGCAGTGAACTATCTCAAGCACTGTGGCGCGCGCGGAATTATCTCTACGCACTTAGACCCCTTGCGTCATGCGCATAGCATCGATCTCTATGCAATCCAGCGGACCTTTCTACTGGATAGCGGCGCCAAGAATACCATCACCAACCAGTTAAAGAACTCGCCAGTGGATGCGCTTGAAGTGCTGCCTGCCCCGGTTGCTCCCAAGCTGCTTGAGAGCGTGCGCGCCATCTCTACGGACATCCCGGTGGTGGGCGGCGGGTTGATCTGGACCATGAAGGAAGCCGAAGATCTCTTGGCGCAGGGCCTCGATGCTGTCTCCATCAGCAACCCGCAGATGTGGATCAGTTAGCAATCAGGCCCCATATGGAGGCCTGATTGCAATCATCTGAAATCACATACTAAGTATGACTGGCGCATTCATCCGAAGTTATCATACACCAGACTTATTCATGACAGAGCGCTTAGGATAACCCGGGCGGTTTAATCTCCTCCGCCTTGCGTGGTGAGAGCTTCCACATCCATGAGAGCAGCGCAATCCCTATAAAAGCCGATGCCATAATCGCATATAGTGCGACATTCCAGTTATGATATCGGTCAACCAGCATACCAATTCCCTTACTTTCAGTCACGCGTCCCAGATAGCCAAACAGACCAATAAATCCGGCTGCTGTACCCACTGCTTTCTTTGAGGTGTAATCCAGCGCGCTAACTACCAACAACAAAATGGCCGGATAAACAAAGAATCCTATAACTCCAAATAACACCAGATCAATCCATAACTTATTATCAGGACTCAGTATGATGCCTAGATAAGCAAGGAAGACAGGAATCATACAAAAGACACTGATCATTCCGCGGCGTCCACCTAGCTTATCAGACAGCCAGCCCATCAGAATAGTGCTGAAGATAGCGGAAAATTCCAGCGCCGCCGTGCTTCCCCCTCCTTCGCCCAGACTGGCGTGCTTTACCTCTTGCAGATAGTATGGTCCCCAGTCGAGCATGCCGTATCGGGCAATGTAGACAAAGAAATTAGCGCCGGCGAAGAGCCATATATAAGGATTCTTCAGGATGTAGTTGACCAGCAGGTCGCGCGTGCCCAGTTCCTTCTCGCTATCTGCTTTTTCAACAGCTGGGTAGTCGTTGCGATATTCCTCAATAGGCGGCAGCCCCACTGACTGGGGTGTGTCCCGAAGCCTGACGATCAGATAAGTCGCGCATAGTACGGCCAGAATGCCAGGCACATAAAATGCCGAACGCCATCCCAGCTTGGCGGTGCAGTAAGCGACAATGATGCCGGTTAGACCCCCACCGACATTTTGCGCGACGTTCCAGAAGGCAAACTTGGTTCCCCTCTCGCGAATGCTGTACCAGTGGCCCAGGGAACGCCCGCAGGGAGCCCATCCCATGCTTTGAAACAGACCGTTCAGCCCCCACAGCGCCAGATGAACCGGGTAACTGTGCACGGTGGCAAACGCGAAATTGCAGCAGGCGGTCAGCAGCAATCCCATGGGCATGAAGTAACGCGGGTTACTGCGGTCGGACCATGCACCCATAAAAAATTTGCCGATACCATAGGAGATGGCCGTTATGGCCAGCAGGTCTCCGATTTGCCCTTTGCTGTAGTGAAGCTTCTCTCCGATATCCTTGGTTACAATGGGAAGATTATTCCTTACAAGATAGAAGATGGCGTAACCAATAAAGGTTGATTCCATGATCTGCCAGCGCATTTTCGGATATAGCCGCTTAATCTTTTCGCCGGGCAGCCTGTCGATATGCGGGGCCGGTTTGAGAAAAGGAAGATTCCAACTCATGAATTACCTCACTGCTTTCATTACTGCTGCTCACGAATCACTAAGAACAGAATAAGCCTTGTGGCTATGGTTATTGACCGGCGCCTGAATGCTCCTGCAAGCTATCGGGCGTAAAATCACTGCGGAGCAACCTGGGAGTTTCGGTTAGATAGTAAGTCCTGATAGCTGGATATTTTCCCTGCACTAACAGCAGGGTGCGAAAATCAAAGCTTTGCACGTCAGCTCGGTCTTCCATGTGATATTCCTGAATGAAGCCGCACAATGTGTCGACAAAGACCTCCGGGCTCACTGTCCTGTTGGGTACAAAGGAAGAAACCGGGAGCCTGCCGGATAACTTTACAACGAACTCAGGCACGCCGCGCACTGTTGCCGCCACCTTTGCCTCAGAGTATGCGGGAGGCACAATCTTGGTTTCAAGATTGAAGTGGACACGCTCCGCGGTACGCGTGCGAGCTTCAGCATCCGGGGATGACTTACCCGGCCCGCTCCGATACCAATGCGCATAAAAGTCGACGAAGCGAAACAACTGCGCGACATTGGTGGGCGCATAAGGGCTGATCATATGCTCCTGCGCCGCAAATGCCACGCTGACCGGCGAGAGCGCGAGATCGTTCTTCTGGTCCGGGCCGAAGTGCAGCTTATCGCAGATGAACGTCCGCTGTGCATCCGCCATGGAAATGTCATGAGTGTAGACGCGATTCTCCAGCGTATAGGGCTGGCCGTCGGCGCGCCGGCAGGATTGCGGATTGAGAAACTGGTCATGCCAGATCAGCGACTGGCGATCGGTCGTTACCCCGGTATCAGTCTCGATGGAGTTGATGCCGTTGTCCAGGCCCACTTCAAACGCGGGCAGGGTGTTCTCCGGGCGCAGTCCGCGCCCGCCGCGATGTCCCTGCGCGTCAAAGCAATCCAGATTAGCGAGTTGAGCAGCATCGCCGGCCGCCTTCTGGCGCGCTTTTTTCAGCACTGCCGCCAGAAGGTCTGGGCGGTCGGAGATGATTCCATCCACATGCAGATCGAGCAGCGCGCGCATGGTCTCCACGTCGTCAACCGTCCACGGAACCACCGTAAATCCGGCGGCCTGCAAGGCCTTGACGTTGACGGATGCCTTCGGTCCCAGCAAGGTTTCATAGGCGGGAGAAAGCGCCGGAACAAACTGGTCTCCATGCTGTTTGGCGTGGGCCGCGGCTTGTGTCATGAGAGTAAGAAAAGGGTCTTTCGTCATATGCGACTCACTGGCCTTCCGCGCTAAAGAACGCAATCCATACAGCAGGACAACGACGCAGAGAAGCGCCATTCCGCAACCAGCGATAAACGCCGTCCTGCTGAATCGCGCGCGCATTGAGCCTTCAGCATAACGAGTTTTCTGCGGCATTAGAATATCTCCTTCCGTATGATGAAGCTTCGCGGCCAAACATCTCCCCGGCACGCCTTTTGAGCATGTTCGCGTGGTCTGAATCCATTGTGGTTGATCAACGAACCGGGCCACCCTGGAGGCGAAGTAATCATAAGAAAAGTGTGCCGGCCACTTTACAGGGGCCGGCACACAAGGGTGGAGCGGGTTAGTAGATGATCTTCAAACCGAACTGAACAATGCGCGGCTCAAAGGTTCCGGTCATGGTGCCGCCGCTGCCGCCAGTTACAGGCTGAGCTACAAACGAGGTTGTGGAGCCGGTAGTGCCGGTAGCGGTGCTGCCACCCGAACCGCCGGGCAAGTACAGGTTAGTGTGGTTGAAGATGTTGTATATCTCGGAACGGAATTCCACCTTAATTTTGTCGTTCATCGCGCTGAACTTCTTATTGAAGTCCAGATCCGTTTCGTAGTAGGGCATCGTGCGCCCGAAGTTCTTGGGCAAGGTGCCAAACGGGCTCGACAAAGTGTAGCTGGTGGAGCTGGTGTAGTTGGAGTAAGTTGCAGGCAACGTCAAAGAATTAAGGTTGACATATTGAACGTATCCGCTGGCCAGCTTCACCTTGCCCTGAGTATAGTGAGCTCCGGTAAGGAGGTTGGGGCGATAGAGGTTCTGTCCGCGCCAGCTCTGTGTGAGCTGCGGCGATACCTGGTTGGCCGCAGCCGGAGTATACGTCAGGTTGAAGGGTGTGCCACCCTGAATGGTGTTGACGCCGCCGATCTCCCATCCGCCAAGGAAGATATTCTGCACGGTGCCGCTGTTGGCTCCGTGATGTTTTCCCTTACCATAAGGCACTTCATAAACGAAGCTGGTGACATCGGCAATCGGCAGGTTGTAGTCTGATTGGCCATAGTCGCCTCTCAGGTTGTTGGCGTCCTGCGGAGCCGGTGTGTTGGCTTCGAGGGTGGAAGAGGCATTGTCCTGCGCATGACCCCAGGTGAAGGAGTTCAACAGGGTCAGGCCGCCGACAAAGCGCTGCTCATAACGCGCCTGGAGCGAATGGTAATGAGACTTGAACCCGTTCAGAGCCTCGGTTATGTCGCCATTGAGGTAGGTAGGATTGGCGGTTGAATTGTTAAGCAGGTACCCGCCCCAGTTGACGTAAGGACGTGCCCATGCACCTTTACCATTAAGGGTAATCTGCGGCAAAAGAGGATTTCCCTGGTTGGCATTGAGGAAGCCCTGCAGATGAACGCCATGGTTGCCCACATAGGCCAAGTCGAAGAGAACGTTCTTGGCCAGCTGCTTCTGCACGCTGAGGAAGTAGCTCTCAACGTAGCTGTCCTTGGTGTTCGAGGGGATATAGTCAATGTTGTCGGTGCCGGCGCTGAAGACGGTGGCCAGGCCTGTGGGATATCCAGCCGAAAGCCTCTGAAAGCCGGTTGTGGTTGCGGTCGACGGGTTGCTTACCGAGGTAAACATCGCGTGGGGGGCGTTGATGGCCAGCATATTGCCCGAGCCGGCGCGATAGTAGTGAACATAGCTCATGCCGCCGCCGCCACGAATCGAGATGCTCGGCGTAGCCGCGTAGGCAAAGCCCACGCGCGGACCATAGTCCACCAGGTCGGGATGGACCAGAGTCTTGCCGTAAACACCTCCGCCGCCTGAAAAACTGGTGATACAGGCAGGCGTTGTGGAGCCCGGGCCTCCGCACGCCGACAGATTGGTTCCTGAGGTGTAGGAACTCGTGTAGCCGCGATCCAGAGTGAGCATTGTGCCGGTCACAGGGTTGAAGTTAGAGAGGTTGCCGTTGCGCTCCGAGTAAGGCGAACCGTACTCCCAGCGCACGCCCAGATTCAGGGTCAGCTTGGGTTTAACCTTCCAGTCGTCCTGGACGTACGCGCTATCCATATTCTGGTGCAGATGAGAGATCCAGTAGGTAGACAGCGAGTAAGCGCCGGGCGTTCCGAAGAGGAAGTCGGCCCAGTAGGTATCGGCAGCGGCAGCTGTGTTGGGGCACGAAGTTCCAGCCGACGCCGGACAAACGCTGTAGCCTTTGTTGAAAGTGAAAGAGCCATACAACGGGTTCGAGTCCTCCACTTCCATCCAGATGTACTCGAACTCATAGCCGTACTTCATCGAGTGCTTGCCCTTGACCCAGGTGTAGTTGGCCTTGGCGTCCATTACCGACGGGTTCTGCCACTGCGGGTTGGTGCTCTGGCGACCAAAGGAGGTAAAGCCGCCGGAGATGGCCATGGAGGGCAGGCCGCCGGAGACGTTGGCAATGGTGGGCAGGCCGGGGATGTCGGTTGGCAGAATGTAGCTGGTGCCGATGGCCTTGGTCCACTTGCCGGCCTGTGTGCCCGAGAGGGCGGCGCGGGCATCGATAATCTTGTTGCTGCTCAGGGTGTGGTTGTAGCCCAGCGCAACCTGACGGTCGAGAATCTTGATTTCGCCGTTGGTCTGGCCGTCGATCGGCTCTTTAAGCGTTGGGAAGTTGACCGCGGTCTCCTTGCGATCGTCGATCTTCAGGAACCAGGAGCTCTTCTCGCTCTGCTGAAAATCCAGGCGAAGGTCGCCCTTGTCGGATTTGTCGGTAAAGGGAGCATTGACGGGGCAGTCGTTGGAGGCCACGCCCGTTGTGGCTGAGCCGCTGGTAAGCGTGCAATTTCCGGGTAGCACAGCCTTGTAATAATTAGCAATTTTCACGGCAGTCGGATCAATGTCGGGACTGGTGAGAATCGACGTGCCGGCCGCGTAGTAGGTGCCCGCATTAAAGGGATCTTGAACGGCTACGGCCAGAACGCCGTTCAACTCGTTGAGCGTGGGAACGGTTCCTACGGTCGTAGGCGTGAGCGTCTGGCGGAATCCCTCGTAGTCGATGAAGTAGAAGAACTTGTTCCTCGTTATCGGCCCGCCGAAGGTGGCGCCGAACTGATTGCGCTTGAAGGCCGGCTTATAAAACGGATACTGACTGCCTGTGACAGCATTGACCGTGACTGGCTTGATATAGCCGAAGGCGTTCAGGTCGGTGTTGCGCAGGAATTCGTAGAGTGTCGAATGGAATTGATTGCCGCCGGACTTGGTGGCAACGTTGATCAGAGCGCCGGAGGAGCGTCCGTACTCAGCGCTGTAGTTGTTGTTCACCACCTCAAACTGGGCGATGGAATCGGGCGTGGGTTGGATGATCTGGTTGTCGAAGCCCTGATTGCTCTCGCCATAGGCATTGTTGTCGATGCCATCGATCAAGTAGTTGTTGAACATGCTGCGCTGGCCGTTCAGGTTATACGAGCCCTGGCGCAACAGGCTGGTGACGGAGGTGGTGTTAATTTCAGTTGGCGCCTGGCGCGCGCCGGTGACGAAAGCCAACTGGTCGGAATAGTTCCTGCTCACCAGCGGAAGAGCTTCACTTTGATACTCAGTGATGGTCTGGCCGCGCTGGCTGGTTTCGGTTTCAAGCTGCAGCGCGACACCGGAGACTTCGACCGTGACCTGGGCTGCGCCGACCTTCATCACCAGGTCGATGCGGATACGGCCGCCGACAGGAATGGTGATCTCCTTGGCAACGGCATCGGCGAAACCGGCAGCCTTTGCGGTGATTGTATAAATGCCGAAACGTAGCGTCGGGACTTCATAGTCGCCCGCGCCGTTCGTCGTTACGTTGACGGGAATTCCGGTCGCGTTATTGACGACCGTGACGCTCACATTGGGGATTGCGGCCCCAGTAGAGTCGTGAATGGTTCCCACCAGACTTCCACTTTCGTACTGAGCGTAAGCACCCAGAGCAGGAAGAATCAACAACAGCGCCAATCCCAGGCGAATCCACCATGAGATGCTGGCTCGTTGTCCCATATACCGATTCATCGAAATCATACTGCCTCCCAAAGATTCTGAATCACAACTGCCTTCCAAACATGCTTAACCATCACGGTTAAGGCTCCGATAAGGCTCCGATAAAATACGGTCAAGGCCTTAAAACTTCAAAAAAAATCCGCCCCCAAAGACACGCCAACACTCCATCAGGGAGCGTTACCGCTCAACAGAAGTGCGCAGACATGTATTTGGCGGTGGATTTCTCTTATTCCTCTTCCGCGTAAGCAAACTAGCAACTTTGTACGGCCAGTGTCAAGGAAAAACTGGCCCGTTGGAGCCATGCCGAAGTGCCGGTCATCGGCGGGGCTCGGATTCACTGCAGATATCGTCATACAAGTCTCATGTTATCTGCTACTTTCAGCGGTTAAGGAACGGCTGTTAGAGGGCGCCGTTCCAGGGGATGAAAAGCCGCGCGGCCAGAAGCATTTTCCCGGCTCCGCAGCGCCTCTATTCCGTATCCGGATTGGGCAAAATAACGTCCCGGATTATGGCATTCAACTCCGCGCCGGCAGCGATGAAGCCCCGTAACGTCCTGCGCGTGGAGCCGAAGGTGTCAAACTCCTCATGAGTCAGCCCGTTCTCCGTATAGGCGCGCTCAAAGTCCGGAAACTTCTTTAGCAGCGTGTCCACGATCTTCGCATCCACTGGATTGTCCATCCTCGGAATCGCTTCTATGCCGCTGGCGTTGTAACGGCGCTGCCAGGCGCAAGGCGGGGAGATCACCACATCGCCGCCGATAAACTCGCTCCAGTGCATGTGATTGCGAAACGCCGCCGATAGCAGCCGCAGCCGGTAGCCGCGCTCGCGATACAACTTGTAGGTTTTCTTGAAGACTGCCACGCCGGCCCACTCCAGGTAGCCGGGATCGACAGAAAGCTGTTTCCTCTCCATGACGATTTTGAGCCAATCATCCAGTCTGCCTACCATCAGCGTGCAGACTGGCCCCATGGTGGCGATTTCCAGACCTTCCTTTTCCCTGCGCTTCAGGCCGCGCTCCACGGCCTCGGCCACGGCGATGGCCTGCGGCAGCGTAAAGCTGACCGTGGCGTTGATGCTGATGCCGCGATAGGTTGCTTCCTCCATGGCGGCTATGCCGGCGCGCGTGGCGGCGATCTTGACAATCATGTTGGGCGCCAGTTGGCTGAAGCGGGTGGCCTGCGTGAGCATCGCCTCGGTATTGCGATAGGTGCGCGGGTCCGTCTGAATGGAAAGGCGGCCGTTGCGCCCCTTCTCGCGGTCGAAGATCGGCTTGAGCAGACGCGCTCCGTTCACCGACATCTCTTCCACCAGCAGCCAGGCAATCTCCTCTTCGGTGGCCTGCGGGTGGCTGGCAACCAGCGCCTGAATGGTGGGCTTCCAAAGCGGCAATTCCTTCTTGAGCACGGAAACGACAATGGATGGGTTGCAAGTGGCGCCCACGGCCCCGTGATCGATTGAATAGGTCAGTTCTTCAACGGAAGGCGAATCGTTCCACAAACAGGTGGGGGTGGTCTGCGTCATCTGATAAAGCGGACTCTTGTAAGTGGTCTTTGATTCACTTGGCGCCATGGTTCCTCCGGAAAATGCAAACGTGTGCATTAAAACAGTACCACCCCCTGCTGCTTAGGTCAAGAGCGTCAATCACAACGGTTTTATGGACCGTTTAAGCAAATGATGAGTATTTTCGGGTTGACAGAAAAGGCCTCAGAGGGCGATGATTAGCTAATAAAATGCACACGTGTGCATTCCCTGGTGTGATGATGCCTAACTTGCTGGTTCGCCCCGATGCCTTCCGCAACCGAATTGAAAATTTCGGCTATGAGTTCCTCTCTTTTG